>OJAG01001716.1_pt1 | contig 12568 bp, 10 predicted proteins | sample 1589021 | NCBI WGS metagenome assembly OJAG01 (sample SAMN03283264) | human gut metagenome | biome: human-associated habitat; material: feces | host: Homo sapiens | place: USA | collected 2013 | reverse complement strand
ACCGCTGATTGACCGCATGGGGTACTCCACCCCGACGCCGAGCCGTTTCAATTTGAATGGAAATGGCTGGCCCCGTCCGGCCTCTCCACCAAAGATTTTATTGCCCCGTCCTCGTTCCGCTTCGGCAATTCCCGGATGTTCGGGCTGGGCGGCAAGTATGGGGCTGTGAGCTTCTTAAACATCCTGTCCCCGGAACTGTCGGACGAAATGCTGGCCGACTTCCTCAACACGGAAAACGGCATTGTCGTCAATCTCCATGTGCAGGCCATCGACCAGAGCGAGGCCATCAAGACGGTTAAGCGCAAGATCACCGACCTTGACGCCATGAAGATACAGGAACAGAAACGAGCTGTCCGCAGCGGCTATGACATGGACATTCTGCCCAGCGACCTTGCCACCTACGGACAGGACGCCAAGGAGCTTTTGAAAACCCTGCAAAGCCGAAATGAACGAATGTTCCAGATCACCTTTCTGGTGATGAACACCGCCGACACCCGGCAGAAGTTGGAGAACGATGTATTTTGGGCCGCAGGTGTGGCGCAGAAATACAACTGTTCCCTTGTCCGTCTGGACTACCAGCAGGAACAGGGCCTTATGAGCAGCCTGCCGCTGGGGGCCAACCACATCAAGATCGAGCGTTCCTTGACGACTTCCAGCGTGGCCGTGTTCGTGCCTTTCGTGACGCAGGAGCTTTTCATGGGCGGCGACGCCATGTATTACGGCGTCAATGCAAAGACCGGAAACATGATTATGCTGGACAGAAAACGGGCGCGGTGTCCCAATGGCTTGAAGCTGGGTACTCCCGGTTCCGGCAAATCCATGAGCTGTAAATCCGAGATCGTCAGTGTGTTCCTTTGTACGCCGGACGATGTATATATCTGCGATCCAGAGGCGGAATATTACCCCCTTGTGAAGCGGCTCCACGGCCAAGTGGTGAAGCTGTCGCCCACCAGCAAATCCTATGCCGGAGGACGCCGAGCGCCAAGGTTTGGGAACCCCATCAACCCGCGCTTCCATTCTGGAAAAGCTGGTGCAGATGGGATTTGTGGAACGCAAAGGCAAACAGCTACTTCCCACCAAGGACGGCCACAACCTTGTGTGCGTCCTGCCGGATGTGCTGACTTCTCCCCAGCTCACGGCGGAATGGGAAACCAAGCTGACGGCCATTGCCAAGGGCGAGGCCGACCCGGAGGGCTTCATGGTGGGCATTGAGGAAATGACCCGGAGCCTGATTTACCGATATTCGCAGATCAGCGAGGACGCGCAGAAGTTGTTTCAGGCCGAGCGTGTTGTTATCGGCAAGTGTCCCCGCTGCGGCGAAGCCGTCTACGAGGGCAAGAAAAACTATTACTGCGGAAACCGGGCCTGCCAGTTTGTCATGTGGAAGAATGACCGATTTTTTGAGGAACGGGGCAAGACGTTCACCCCGAAGATCGCCGTCGCGCTGCTCAAAGACGGAAAGGCAAAGGTAAAGGGCCTGCGCTCCATGAAAACCGGAAAAACCTACGACGGGACGGTGCTTTTGGCCGATACCGGCGGGAAGTACGTCAACTACCGCGTGGAGAAAAGGAGCTGACGGAGTAACGTAGCAAGCATAGGAAGTGTAGCCACACTTCCGATAAATCCCTGACCCGGCCACCCTGCCAGGCCGGGGATTTTGCTTGTTGGGGAAAGCCCCAAACCCCTATGAATATGAAAGGAGTGAACCCATGAGCGAAGTGTTTTCTATCCTGCTTCATAACCGACAGCGTTATGAGCAAGGCAAAGAGGGCCTTTGGTTTTCTTTGCCGACCACAACCGAAAAGCTGCAAGAAGCACTGCGGGAAATCGGGATCAGTGCCGACAATCCGCAGGACTTTTTCTTGTACGACTACCGAAGCCCGCAGGATCATCCCATTAAGCTGCCCCGCGATCTGGTGCTGTCCGCCGATGTGGACGAGCTGAACTTCCTTGCCGCGAGGCTGGAAAAGCTGGACGCCGCCGAGCTTGCGGAGCTGAACGCCGCCCTGACAAGCCCGCAGAGCGATTTTCACAGTATCGGCCAGATCATCGACTACCCCGACAACGTGGACTACTATGTGCATCTGCCGGATGTTACCGGCACAGGCCAGTTGGGTGACTATTACCTGAACCGTTCCGGCATGGTGGATATGCCGGAGGAATGGAAAGCGGGAATTTTCCTGCCCCGTTTTGGCCTGCATATTGCCAATACGGAGCATGGTGTTTTCACCGATTACGGCTATCTGGTGAAAAGCGGCGACGAGTGGCAGCGTGTCCATGAGGGCCAGCCGGTGCCGGAGGAATACCGGGTGATGGCCTATCCCGCGCCGGAAATTCTGCGGGACGAAGCCCCGGCCCAGACGGTGCAGCCGGAGGCAGCGCCCACCGCCGAAGCTGCGGTACCGCCGCCCGTCGTCCCCATCGTTCTCAACAGCCAGAACAGCGCCGACCGCATGAAAGAGATCACCGACCGGCTGGAAACCGGCATACAGGAACTTTTCGAGAGTGAACGCTACAAAGCCTATCTCACCTCTATGGCGAAGTTCCACAGTTACAGCTTCAACAATACGCTGCTGATCGCCATGCAAGGCGGCCAGCTTGTGGCTGGCTACAACAAGTGGCGGGACGATTTTCACCGCAATGTGAAGCGGGGCGAGAAAGGCATCAAAATTCTGGCTCCGGCTCCCTACAAGGTGAAAAAGGAAATGCCGAAGCTGGACGAACAGGGTCAGCCGGTCATGGACAAGGACGGCAAGCCTCTGACCGAAGTACAGGAAACGCAAGTTCCGGCGTTCAAAATCGTGTCTGTTTTTGATGTGAGCCAGACCGAGGGCGAACCGTTGCCATCTATCGGTGTGGACGAGCTGACCGGAAATGTGGAGCAATACGAGGACTTCTTCAAGGCACTGGAACAGACTTCCCCCGTGCCGATGGCCTTTGAGGACATCCCCGGTGGTTCTCACGGCTACTACCACCTGACGGAAAAGCGGATCGCCATACAGGAGAACATGAGTGAGCTGCAAACTTTGAAAACAGCCATCCATGAGATTGCCCATGCCAAGCTCCACGCCATTGACCCGGACGCCCCTGTGACCAAGCAGGCCGACCGGCCCGACAGCCGCACCCGCGAGGTGCAGGCCGAGAGCGTGGCCTATGCCGTCTGCCAGCACTACGGACTGGACACGTCCGACTATTCCTTTGGGTATGTGGCCGGTTGGAGTTCCGGCAAAGACCTGAAAGAGCTGCGGGCATCCCTTGAAACCATCCGGGGCACCGCCCATGAGCTGATTACCGCCATCGACGGCCACCTTTCCGAGCTTCAGCAACAGCGGCAGGCGCAGCAGGCCGTGGAGAAAACTGTGGAGCCAACCGTGGAACAGGCCGCCGAGCAGCCTGCCCCCGATAGTGTGTTTTCCAAGCTGCCCCCGGAACAGCAGCAGGAAATGACCAACAGTGTAAAAGCCATGCTGCAAACCCTGATTGACGCCGATGTGAAATCCACCGGCGAGGTGACGCAAGGCACGTTGGACGCCATTCAGACACAGGGCTTTGTCCTTTCTGGCGACGGGACGCTGCAACGGGCCGAGGCCCAGCCGGAGCCGCAGCCGTGGAATGGGATTGACGGCCTTTTGAACAACAAACCCATTATGCCGGAGGCCACCCCCACGGAACGGGCCAACGCCCTGATCGACTGGGCCGAGCGCAACGGACAGCGCATGGGCAACGAGGAACGCCGGTTGATCGTGGAGTACGCCGAGGCCGTGGACAACACAGACAAGGTGATTGCCCTTATCAATGAGTTTTGCGAACATGGCTATGAAATGCAGCACGGCCATGTGGACGAGCTGGTGAAAAGCCGGATTGACCGTGAAATCGCAGAGGCCAAGGCCGCACAGCAGCCCACCCTTGACCCCACGGCAGAGCCGGTTGTAACGATCCTTTTCACCGAAAGCCCCCATCTGGAAATGGGCCAGCAAATGCCGCTGCATGAGGCTGACGCCTTGTTTGCCCGGCTGGACGCAGAACATCGAGGCGGCGGCTACTATGACAAGACCGACTTCCGCATTGATTTTACATTCCAAGGAGAGCCGCACAGCTATTCCGGGCGGCAGGATTTTGGTGACCGGGACGGTTCCCTGATTGAGCATATCCGGGAGTATCAGACCTTTTATCTGAACGACGAAAAATGGAAAGACCATCTGACCCGGCAGGGAGGCCCGGAGGCATGGGCGGAGGATCACGCCAGCCGGGAAGCCTTTCTCACCGAGATCATCCCCTACATGGAGCTGCATTGCAACCTGTCCCGGCTGGAACAGGAGGCGCAGACCCGTTTGGCGTCCAGCGACACCCTGACGCCGGAGGAAACTGCCTACTATGGGGCGCTGGTGGACTACGCTATGGAGTGCCGTCCGCTGCTCAACCACGGAGAGCCTTTGCCGGAAATGCCGAAACTGACCGACTTCGACCAGAGCTTGCAGGACTACAAAGTGCAGGTGGAGGCGGAAATTGCACAGGAGGCCGCCGATGCCGGTATGACCGTGGAGGAATATGCGGCGGCTGGCTATGAGGCCCCGGCCCAGCCGCAGGAGGTCAAAGAGCCGCCCCAGCAAGAAGCCCCGGAACAGCAGACAAAAGAACCTGCGGCGTCCGACTACTACTATTCCATCAATGAGGGCGCGGCCCGCCGTGCCAAGGAAATGAACAGCTTTTCCGACTACAAGCCCGGCAGCGCCACAGCCGAGTACCGGCATTATGTGGATGAAGCCTTTGCGCTGGCACAGGAACAGAAAAGGCGCGTCGATCCCATGTACCATGAGAAGATCGACAGCCTGCTTGACACCTATGCCCGGAAGCTGGCTGCCAATATGAACCACGGCTATGAGATTGACGCCCGTGTTCCATCCATTTTGATTGCCGGTGGTTCCAATTTCCCGGTACGGAAGAAAGAGAAACAGAACGCGGCCCGCGACAGCAATATGCAGGAATTGCGGTACATCCAAGGGCTGCTTGATAAAATCCGCAGCACCGGCATGGGCGGCATCCGGCAGGACGACCCGCAGGCCATTCCCAAGCTGCAAAAGAAGCTGGCCGGTCTGGAAAAGGCGCAGGAAACCATGAAAGCGGTCAATGCCTATTACCGCAAACACGGTACGCTGGACGGCTGCCCGCACCTCTCTCCTGAAAACCTCGAAAATCTGAAAGCGGATATGGCGTCTGGCTGGCACTATGAAAAGAAGCCGTTTCAGAGCTGGGAGCTGTCCAACAACAATGCGGAAATCCGCCGTGTCCGGCAGCGGATCGAAAACCTGACCCGCGCAAATGAAGTGGCCTATGTGGGTTGGGAGTTTGACGGCGGCCATGTGGAGGCAAACCGGGATCAGGGCCGCTTGCAGGTGTTCTTTGACGGCAAGCCGGAAGCGGACGCCCGCCAGCAGTTGAAAGAGAACGGTTTCCGCTGGGCGCCGAGTGTGGGCGCATGGCAGCGGCTTTTGAACGACAACGCCTACCATGCGTCGGACAGGATCGCTTGTATTCAGCCCCTTTCCGGCATCAAGCCCACGGAGCTGCAACGCAACAGCAGCCGGGAGCAGCGGGCGCAGATGGCACAGGAACAGGCCGAGCCGGACTACTTCTACCGGGTACACGCCAACCCCCGCAGCGACAGCCGGGAAAACCTGTATATGCTGCAAGCCTATATCCCGCAGGATAACGGCAGGGCCAAGATCGGGGATATTCTCTACGTCGGGACGCCGGAACGGTGCCGGGAGCTGATGGATCAGCTCAACACCGGGGAGCTGACGCAGGAGGCCGTCAAGGAGTTGTATGCCAAGGAACAGGAGCAGCCGACACAAGAACCCACCCCGGAACAGGAACCGGGACAAGAGCCGGAGCCGGAACAAGAACCCGTGCAGGAGCAGGAGCCGGAAACCGCCCCGGCGCAGGAAGTTACTTCCGACGCCGAGCCGCAGGTGGCCCCTGCCGAAACCCTGACGGAGTTGCAGGAAAAGGCGCTGGAAATCGCTGACCGATACAAAGACCTGCCCTTGCAGGCAAAGATTGATGTGATCGCGCAGGCGTTTGGCTGTAAGACCGGCGAAATCCACACGTCCCCCTGTACCGGCAAATGGCGCGGCACCAGCGATATGACGATCCGTTTTGACAACGGCGCGTCCCTGTTTATCGGCAACCACCTGACGCCAAAAGCCAAGACGGTCAAGGTGCAGACGGAATGTGTCAACCGCACTTTGGTACAGTACAACCCGGAGATCGTCAAGGCCACCAAGGAAGCGGCCCTGCCCGCGCTGTTGCAGCGGGAGGCCAAGGACAACGAGATCGCGGCCCAAAAGGGCTTGAAGCCCTACACGCTGCTCAATGTGGAGTTCAACGAGGGAGCCGACGAAAAGACCGGCGGTTATATTGGCTGGTACTATGTGACGCTGGCCGTGGACGGCAAAATCTGTACCCATCTGGAAACGGGATTGAACCATGATATTGCGAACGGCAAGGTAAGCGACACCCCAACACGGGCTGACTACTATCCGGCAGGTGCCTTGAAAGAGGCCGATGTGGACTACGTTTTCAATAACGTGGGCTTTTCTTCTGATTCCAGCCTCTATACGGTGCCGCTGCGGGACGATGTGCGGGAACGTGCCGAAAAAACACTGGCCGAGCGTAGCGCCGCAGCGCCGGAGGCAGGCCGGGAATGGGGCTTTTACATCATCCCCGATCTGAAAACATGGGCCACCAATGCCGAGCAGCAGACCCCGATAGAGCATTTCGCTACCTTTGAGGAAGCCAAGGCCCGGTTCGACGAGCTGCGGAGCCAGCCCTATAACAGCGAGGCCAAGGATTTGAACACCGATGGCCGACCCTATGCCCATCTGACGCTGGGCATGGAAAGCAAGGACGGCATGAGCGCCGCCGATATTCTCCATGTGCGGGCGGGCCAGAATTATCTTGTGGAGGACTTCACCCGCATGGAACGGCTGCGGAGTGATCCCGTGGTACTGGAAAGCCTCTCCCGTGTGGCACAGGAAATCGGCTTTGACCGGGTGCGGCCCTATGCGATGGAGAACGGCAGCTACAAGGCCATGCCGGATATGCCTTTCACCCAATGGGAAAACCCGCATTTCACCGTCGATCCCCCGGAACAGGGCGACACCTTTACCATCTACCAGCTCAAAGGCGGGCCGGAAACACGGGACTATCGCTTTGAGGCTTACGAGAGCTTGCAGGAAGCGGGGCTGGCCGTTGACCGGCAGAATTACGATCTTATCTACACGGCCCCGCTGGACGGCAAAACCACGCTGGAGGACATCTACCGTACATTCAACCTTGACCGTCCCGCCGACTTCACCGGCCACAGCCTTTCCGTTTCCGACATTGTGGTGCTGACCCGCAGCGGCAAGGAGGAAGCCCACTACTGTGACAGCTTCGGCTTTACGCCGGTGCCGGAGTTCTTCTTGCAGCGGGAAAAGCAGCTTACACCACGGGAATTGCTGACCGGCGAGAGCATCCAGACCCCAAGGGGCAGCTTCCTTGTAACCGACATGAGCCGGGAGCAGTTGGAGGCCGCAGGCTATGGTTTCCACCACCAATCCGAGGACGGCAAGTATCTTATCATGGGCAACGGCACGGACGCCTTTGCCATTCCCGCCCAGCAGGAAAGCCCCATCAAGGCTGCTGAAATGACGACCGAGCAGAACTACAACATGATCGACGGCGTTCTGAACAATGCCCCGACCATGAGTGAGCTGGAAGCCAAGGCCAAAGCCGGGGAACAGATTTCCTTGTTTGACGTGGCCGAGGCAGCCAAGGCAGAGGCCCAAAAGCCCAAGCAGCCCCAGCGCCCGGCGCAGAAACAGAAAAAACCGTCCATCCGGGCGCAGCTCAAAGCCGCCAAGGAGGAACAGCAGAAGAAACCGCCGCAGCGGGAGAAAGCACAGGAATTGGAGGTGTGACACCATGAACAGGTTTGAGAATGTGGATGTTCTGGCCGCGCTGGAACAGCTCATGCGGCAGAACACCGCCTTTTATCGCAACGATTTTGAGATCGACAAGGAGATCATCGGGTGGGCCGCTGCCAGCGATAAGGCCGAGGACAAGACGCTTTTGTGGATGTCCCGCCCGTCCGGGACGTACTGTTTCCGGGAAAGTGATGTGTACCTGCAAGGCACCCGGCAGCACAACACATGGAAGTTTTACGGGGAGCAGACCCGTGACCGGGTGCTGGCCTACGCCGTGGAGCTGACCGGCAAGGTGCGGGGTGTCATTCGCGGCAATCTCTATGAGCTGGACTATCCCCAGCACTTCCGGCACGTCGCAGCCGAGGCGGTACAGGCCGACAACATCATCCTGCACTATGAAAAGGGCGACCGGAAGCAGCCCGCCGGTCTGTACTTCGACGGACGGCCCGATCCCAATCTGGGGGCGTTCCTGCGGTATGAGGCCAAGCCCAATGAGCCGGAACACCTGCGGGAGCTGTTGCGGCATGAACAGAAAGGCCGGGCGCAGCTTGCGCCCGGCGACTTTAAGGCCCACGTCACGGCGCTGCATGACAGCATGATTTTGGCCGAGGCGCAGCGGATCGTGGCCGGACTGAAAGATCTGTCCGCCCCCAACAGCCCCAACAAGACGCATTTCATGGTGGAGCTGTCCCCATACTTCGTGCAGATTGCATCCAGCAAGGACACCGACCGGCTGTTTTCCATGCTGCCCTATAAATCCCTGTGCTTTACCGGCATGAAAGACCGGCACGGCCTGTATGCAGTGATTGGCAAGGACGAGAACCGGGACAAGGAAGTGCGGCGGCCCCGCGCTTCCATCCGCAGGCAGCTATCCGAAACCAAACAGGCCCAAGCCTCGAAAAAGGCCCCGGCCAGAACCAAGAAAAACGAATTGGAGGTATGACAATGGTACAGTTTACCGTGGAAGAAGAAAACCTGATCTGTATGTATCACAAGACCGACCGGCGCAGGACGGCGGCCAACATCCGGGCCGCCCTGCCGGACATGGACGAGGACATGGCGGCGCTGGCCCGCCAGACCGCCGATAAGCTGGACGCCATGCACGACGCCGACTTTGAGGCGCGGCAGTTCCATTTCACGGACGAGTGATCCAAGTATAGCAAAGCGCCGGGCGCAGTGGCTATATGGCCTCTGCGTCCGGCGCTTTTTAGTATATTACACTGTATTGTTCATATAATATTTACTTTATACTTCATAATTTGTATAATTTTACCATAAAACATAAGGGGATTGCGCGATTGAAATGAATGAAAGAGGTGATTCCATTGGGATGATAGTTTGATGGCATTTTCTATTTACGATACCTAATAAGGAGGAATGACTGTATGTTGAAAAAACACTTAAAGAAAATTGTGAGTTTGGTGCTTGTCACCATGATGGCCATAGGAATGTCGATTACTGCTATTGCGGCTGAACCCTACCAGAATGAGTTGGAAGCCGTCATGGATACCTCTCTCGCTGATTCCGGGCAAGTCACTCATTACGATACGACCACGGGTGAAATGCTTGTTGAGGATGGTGAACTTCTTACTTTCGACGAAGTTGCCATCCCTGTTCCTAAAGGATCTGCTGATACTCCCAGTGAGCGAGGAATTGAAATTTATCTTGTCCGTGCTGGAATTAAAAAAACCAGTGGTGGCGAATTTACTTGGTATTTTAATGTTGATTGCCCAACCTCTCCTTTTGTGAAACCAAATATTAAATTGACAGCTCAATTAAAGGGGAGTTTTACAACATTATCCGGCTCTTACTCAAATGTTGGGGGTTCTGTTTACCATACATATACATCCAACAGTGAGTATGGCGTAGATTACACATGGACAGTTCCTGCAAAAACAGGGTATTATTATGTTGCCTACACTATTACGGACTATGATAATGCTACTTCTGGAAGTGGCGTAACAACAACTGCACTTTCTAATAGAACAGGACACGCTTGGAATTTTAATTTTTCTGATTCTGTAAGCGGGAAAAGCCTACCCATGCCGCCTGCTAACTATGCCAAAGGTGCAACAACTACTCGTCCGTCTAATTTAGCTGATACCTACTATAATACTTACACCGCCAATACGGGCGTTACCTTAAATCGCAGTTTATACGATGTTCACCATATTCGCCCGCTTGCATACGGCGGAAGTAATGCGTATAGCAATCTGATTCATCTTCCAAAAGCAACACATACACAGGTAACAAGTTGGTGGGCTGGTTATTAACGGCATCCTTTTCAAAGAAATCTCACAAAAATCAAAAGTTTAATTAGTCAACAAAAAAGTTGCAGAAGAACACTGTTGAAAGTGTCCTCTGCAACTTTTTTAGATATTCTCTTGCCGTGTTAAACCAGTTATATTATAAAATTCATCTGTAAACTTTATCTCTTTATACGGAAAATCCTTTTGGAGTTTTTTGATATAATCAAATGGATTTTCTATCGGTTCAACCTCTAAATTAGAGGAAATATTTTGAAGTATGCTTTGCACTGGCTCACTACTTGTATATCTAACTTCATCAGGATCATTCATAAAGTTTTCAAAAGCATCTTTATCCATCCACACTACTTGTTGAATTGCATTTGTTGTTTTCAGAGAAAGAAGCAACCTTAAAAAATCTGTAAAATCTTTAGCAAGTGGATAAACATAATAATTACAGCACGTTTCTGGATTTACGCAAAAAACAATCTCCTTAAATCCCTTGATAAAGCAATAATGTATTCCATTATCCCACCCAATAATTTGGGCTCCAATCGGCGTACAAAAAAATGGTTCTCTCAATTCGATTGATAGACCTATGGGCGAGGTGTCTAAATTTAATTTCTTGAACTTATCAAATATATTCTCCATAATCAGCTCTCCACATCAAAAATCCTATTTTGTAATCGTACCTTTCATTTTCCTTTCTGTCCATTAAAAAACACAACCAAGGCCCCCGCTACGGCAACGGCTACAATCACACCGAGATCAGTAGATCCATTAAGGAAATCATTTCCTATTGCCATGAATACAACTCCTACAATAAGGGTAACTATCAATGTTATAATTGATTTGAGCATAGTATATTTTTCCCTTTCTTTTAACTTGTAGATACACACTTGATATTCTTTTCTTAGTATATCATCAATGTGGTTTTAGAGCAATACAATATGAAATATAAAGTGTAAGAGTGATCTAAGCATCGCAAAGCGCCGGGCACGGGGGCTGTATGCCTCTGCGTCCGGCGCTCTTTACCAAAAGAGATATATTTGTATCTTGCCCATTGACAAAAGCAATCCGAAGTGATATATTTATCTCGTTAGGTGACAAATACATCACATTTTGGAGGCTGTAAAAATGAAAAAAAATAAAACAAAACTGCTTGTTATTTTAGGAGCAATATGTATTTTGCTTGTCGCTGTTTCTTCATGGTATACGATTACTTTTAATGAAGCCAGATTTATTGTCCCAATGGATATTTCGACCTATACTTTCCGTCTTAAAGACCTGCCTATGATTATTTCGGGCATCTTAATTACCTTTTATGTGCTGTACCTTGTCGTTCTGCTGATACAGGTTATAGCCGTCAATAAAAGGAAAGGCAACAATGCAACTATAACCCGAAATCTTAATCCTAAGTTGGGCTTCTTAGGCTTTTTGGGGTTTTTCGGCTTTTTGGGGTTCTGGACATACAACATCGACAAAACTATTTTCCCCTTTGTTTTTTTTGTGTTTTTTGGTTTCTTTGGTTTCTTCTATGAAGGAAAATTGTCAAATACTTTTATGGACGAGCGATACCAAGAAAACAAAATGCACGCTCATTCCGTAGCCAATAAAACAGCTCTTACAATTATTTTTCTTGTAACACTGATTTTGGGACAGGGCAAACTTATGGGGAATTTGGAATATACCTTTATTGCGTATATAATTATGGTTTCTCTTGCTATCGCGCTTGAAGTATTCCTTAGCGAGTTCTTGCTTTATCACTATGACCACGACGATCCGATTGATGAAGGTGAGGACTAACTATGCCAGATTTTGAATGTAAATTAAAGCAGTATAGGCAGATAAAGGGATTGACACAAGAACAGTTGGCAGAAATAGTTGGAGTGCGCCGCGAAACAATCATGCGTCTGGAAAAGGCACAATATAACCCGTCGCTAAAATTAGCGATTGATATTTCAAGGGCTGTAAACACACCTATTGAAGAAATTTTTGTTTTTAAGTAATCACATTATAACTCTGTTGTCTGTTTTATTTCTATGGACAGACCTAAATAAAGAGTGCCGGGCGCGGGGGCTGTGTGCCTCTGCGTCCGGCGCTCTTTTTTCTTATGCCTGCCCCATCGGGAAGTGTGGCAGTTCTTCCAGCAGCTTCAAAATAAGGTGCTGCTTCATATCTTCGTCAACGGCCAGCTCGTCGATCATGGGGGTGTAGTGTTCGATCACTTTATCTTTGGCCCACTTCTCACCAGCGACGGCGGCCTTGATGGTAGCTGTGTCCAGTAACATTTCCTGTTTGGCCATCGTGTCAACTCCTGTCGTTTTTTGTCTTATTCCAGCATACCACAGAACC
>OJAG01001711.1_pt1 | contig 12595 bp, 11 predicted proteins | sample 1589021 | NCBI WGS metagenome assembly OJAG01 (sample SAMN03283264) | human gut metagenome | biome: human-associated habitat; material: feces | host: Homo sapiens | place: USA | collected 2013 | reverse complement strand
CGTCAGAAGCAGCAGAAGCGCGAGCGCCAGAAGGTGCGCCGCGCGCGAAAAGCCGAATGCAAACGCCCAGAGCGCGGGCAGCCACATCAAAAGCACGCTGCCGGCCGCGCTGCCGAGAACCGCCTGCACCCAGCGCCGCTCATTTTTGAAAAAACACGCGGCAAGCAGCACGCCGCAGACCTGAAAGGCCAGAAAGTAAAGCAGCGCTGCGGCGCCGCCGAGAAAATCACCGTGCATCGGAACCTCCGGAACAGGATATTTTTCGGGCGGGCGGCGCGCCGGACGGCGTCCTGCCCATACCGGAAAATGATACGGTATTATTGTACCATCTGACTGTAAGATTGTAAAGCCGATGTTTTCCGCTTATTTTCGCGCCGCGCGCGCATTTTCCTGTTGCGGTTCCCGGAAAAATCCGCTATAATGGGTGCAATATGTTTATGAAGCGAGGTGTCCTCATATGCGGACTGATGTCCACAGAAGAGATAAGACGAACTACTATCTTGACCTGGCGGAGACCGTCTCGCAGCGCTGCACATGCCTTCGACGTCACTACGGCGCTGTGATCGTGAAAAACGACGAGGTGATCTCCACCGGCTACGTGGGTGCGCCCCGCGGCCGGAAAAACTGCACGGATCTCGGCACCTGCGTGCGGCAGGAGCTGCACATCCCGCGCGGCGAACGCTATGAGCTGTGCCGCAGCGTGCACGCCGAGGCGAACGCGATCATCAGCGCGCCGCGCGACAAGATGATCGACTCGACGCTTTACCTTGTCGGCAAGGAGGTCGACACCGGCGAGTACGTCCGCAATGCGCTGTGCTGCTCCATGTGCAAGCGCATGGTCATCAACGCCGGCATCCGGCAGGTGGTTGTCCGCGACGACCACGACCAGTACAGGAAGATCGATGTTCGGGACTGGATTGAAAACGACGAATCCATCGAAGGTGTATTCGGCTATTGAGCCTTTGCATCGCGCCGTATTCGCTGTAAAGGCTCGGAAGGAATACGGTGATCATCATGTCTTTGATACAGGTTTCGAACCTGACCTTCGGCTACGAGGGCAGCTTCGACAATGTTTTTGAAAACGTCTCCTTTGCCCTCGACACGGACTGGCGGTGCGGATTTATCGGCCGCAACGGCCGGGGAAAAACGACCTTTTTGAATTTACTGCGCGGGAAATACGACTACAGCGGCAGCATTTCCGCCTCCGTGCAGTTCGAGTATTTCCCGTTTGAAGTCAAAAACCCGGACGACACGCCGCTGGAAATCGCGGAGACGATCGATCCGGATTTTGAACTGTGGCGCCTCTCGCGCGAGCTGAACCTGCTCGAGGTAGACGAGGGCGCGCTCTACCGCCCCTATTCGACGCTGAGCTGGGGCGAACGCACCAAGGTGCTGCTCGCGATCCTGTTCATCCGCGAAAACAGCTTTCTTCTGATCGACGAGCCGACGAACCACCTCGACACGGCGGCGCGCGACACGCTCGCCCGCTACCTCAGGACGAAGCGCGGCTTCATCCTCGTCAGCCACGACCGCGCGTTCCTCGACGCGGTCGTCGACCACGTGCTTTCGATCAACCGCGCCGACATCACGGTCATGCGCGGCAATTTTACGACCTGGCAGCACGAAAAGGACCTCGAGGATCAATTCGAGCTGCAGCAGAACGAAAAGCTGAAAAAGGACGTCAAGCGGCTGGAGGCCGCGGCCAGACGGACGGAAGGCTGGTCCGACCGGAAGGAGCAGAGCAAAAAAGGCGCCTACGACCGCGGCTTCGTCGGACACAAGGCGGCTAAAATGATGAAGCGCGCCAAATCGATCGAATCGCGGCGCAGCGACGCACTTGAGGAAAAAAGCGCGCTGCTGAAGAACATCGAAGCCGCCGACACGAAGCTTACGGTCGCGACGCTCCGCCACCCGAAGGATCTGCTCGTCGAGGCGCGGGACCTCTGCGTCGACTACGGCGGCGGTCCGGTTTTCGGGCCGCTCCGCTTCGAGATCCGGCGCGGCGAGCGCGTCGCGCTGCAGGGGCGCAACGGCTGCGGCAAGTCGAGCATCCTGAAGCTGCTCTGCGGCGAGGATATCCCCCACACCGGCACGCTCGAGACGGCGAGCGGCCTGATCGTCTCGTACATTCCGCAAAGCACGGAGGGGCTTTGCGGCGGCCTGCGGGATTTCTGCACGGCCAACGGGCTCGACGAAAGCCTGTTCAAGGCGATTCTGCGCAAGCTCGAATTCCAGCGCGCACAGTTTGAAAAGCGGATGGAGGATTTCTCCGAGGGCCAGAAGAAAAAGGTGCTGATTGCGAAAAGCCTCTGCGAAAAGGCGCACCTGCTCGTCTGGGACGAGCCGCTCAACTTTATCGACGTGATCTCCCGCATGCAGCTCGAGGAGCTGCTCTGCAGCGCCGCGCCGACGATCGTCTTCGTCGAGCACGACCGGCGCTTTGTGGAAAACACCGCCACAAAAATCATAACGATCTGACGCAAAGCCCCGCGGGGCTTTTTTGCCGGAGGGGATTTTGAGATGAGAGACAAAAGCGAGCGCATCGCCGTGCTGGACGGCGTGCGCGCCTATGCGATCCTGATCGTCATGGGCTTTCACCTGTGGCAGCAGTCCTGGCTGCAGAACCTGATCCCGCACGATCTGCTGCAGCCGTTCGGCGTACAGGATTTCAGCCTGACGTGGGTGCCGCGCACCGGATACATGTTCGTCGACGTGCTGCTCCTGCTCTCCGGCTTCTGCCTGTTTCTCCCCTACGCGCGGCAGATGGCCGACCCGCTCGCGCGCGAGCCGGACGCGCCCGGCCTCTTTTTCCGAAAGCGCGCGGCGCGCATCCTGCCCTCCTATTACTTCTGCCTGCTCGTCAGCCTGCTGTTTCTCGTGCGGCCCGCGCAGTACGCCCGGTTCGGCGATTACCTGCTGGATCTTTTCGCACACCTGACCTGCACGCACACCCTGTGGCCGCAGAGCTACATCGGCTCGAAGTTTCCCGGCGTGCTCTGGACGCTCAGCGTCGAGGTGCAGTTTTACCTGATTTTCCCGCTGCTTGCCCGCCTGTTCCGGCGCTTCCCGCTGCAGTGCTGGGCCGTGCTCTCCGCGCTGGCGCAGCTCTACATCGCGCTGTTTGCGCGCACGCCCGGCGGCGGCGCCGACCCGCTGCACATCAACCAGCTCCCGGCCATGCTCGGCGTATACGCAAACGGCATGCTCGCGGCAATTGTCTGGTGCCGCCTGCACAGCGCCCGGCGGAGGCTCCCCGCGCGCACGCCGCTCGCCGCGACGCTGCTCTGCGCGGTCTCCTTCGCCGCCATCGTCTGCATGCTGCACGACGGGCTCGACCGCGCGGTAAGAGAGGCCGAGCGACAGGATGAACACGCTGATCTCCTACAACCTGTACATCTGGCACACGACGATCCTGCTGCAGTGCAAGGCCTGGCATCTGCCGCCCTACCCCGACGCGCCGGCGGACGCCTACGCGTGGCCGCAGTCGGCCAACGGCGCGCCGTGGCACTTCGCCTGGCAGGTGCAGTACACGGTGCTGTTCTGGGTCGCTTCCCTCGTCGTCGCCGCGCTCGCAACGTACCTGATCGAAAAGCCCGCCGCCAAATGGCTCCTGCGGCGGCGCAGAAAAAGAGAAGACGCAAAAGCAGTCCGCCCGGCATGAAGCCCGGCGGACTGCTTTTATTCTTTCTGTTCTTTTGTTTTCTCTGCGCGGCGCTCGAAGCGGTTGATGGCGCAGAGGATGCCTTTGATCGACGACAGGGAGATGTTGTGGTCGAGGCCGACGCCGAAAACCGTTTCGTCGCCGCAGCTCAGCTCGATATAGGAGACGGCCTGCGAATCCGCGCCGGTCGAAACCGCATGCTCGCTGTAGGAGACAAACCGGTAGCCCGTGATGCCGACGGCGCTCAGCGCGTTGAAGAACGCGTCGATCGGGCCGTTGCCTCGGCCGGAAAGCTGCATATCGCGCCCGTCTGCGGAGAGCACGCCGTCAAAGTAAACGACGACGCGGTCCAGCTTTTCGTTTTCCTCGAACAGGCGGTACCGCTTGAGGTCGTACGGGGCGTGCACAAAGAGGTATTCGCGCTGGAAAATGCGGAAGATCTCCTCGGCCTTGAGCTCGCGGCCCTCGCGGTCGCAGGCCGCCTGCACGACGGCCCCGAACTCCGCGTGCATCTGCTTCGGGAGGATGTAGCCGAAATGCCGGTGCATCACAAACGCCGCCCCGCCCTTGCCGGACTGGCTGTTGATGCGGATGATCGGCTCATACTGCCGCCCGATGTCGGCAGGGTCGATCGGCAGGTACGGCACCTCCCAGTATTTCGAGCCGCTCTTCGCCATATAGGTGACGCCCTTGTTGATCGCATCCTGATGCGACCCGGAAAACGCGGTAAACACAAGCTCGCCGGCATAGGGGTGCCGCTCGTGGACGTGCATGCGCGTGCACTCCTCATACACGCGCTTGATGTGGTTCATATTCGTAAAGTCCAGCACAGGGTCGACGCCCTGCGCGTAGAGGTTCATCGCGAGGTTCATCAGGTCGCAGTTGCCGGTGCGCTCGCCGTTGCCGAACACCGTGCCCTCCACGCGCTCCGCGCCGGCCATGATGCCGAGCTCCGCCGCAGCCGTCGCCGTGCCGCGGTCGTTGTGCGGGTGGACGCTCAATATCGCGCAGTCGCGGTGCTGCATGTGCGTGCGGACGTACTCGACCTGGTCGGCGTAGCAGTTCGGCGTCGCGAGCTCCACGGTGTTCGGCAGGTTGATGATCGCCTTTTTCTCCGGCGTCGCGCCGAGCGCCTCGAGCACGCGGTCGCAGATCCGCACGGCGTTTTCGACCTCGGTGCCCGAAAAGCTCTCGGGCGAATACTCGTAGCGCAGCCGCATGTCCGGGTACTCCCGCTGCAGCTCCTCCGCCATCTCGCGGATCAGCACCGCCGCATCGACGGCGATCGCGATCACACCGTCCATATCCGTATCGAACACGACGCGCCGCTGCAGTGTCGACGTCGAGTTGTAGAAATGCAGGATGACGTTCTTCGCGCCGCGGATCGCCTCAAACGTCCGCTCGATCAGGTGGCGGCGCGCCTGCACGAGCACCTGCACCGTCACGTCGTCCGGAATCAGGCTCTCCTCGATCAGATACCGCAGCGTTTCGAACTCCGTTTCCGAGGACGCCGGAAAGCCGACCTCGATCTCCTTGAAGCCGATCTCCACGAGCGTCTTGAAAAAGACGACCTTGCGGTGCAGGTTCATCGGCGTGACGAGCGCCTGGTTGCCGTCGCGCAGGTCCACGCTGCACCAGATCGGCGCGCGGCGGATCACCTGATCCGGCCATGTGCGCTCCGGGAAGCGGATCGGCGCAAACGGCCTGTACTTTTTATATCCCGTCTCCATGTTCCCTCTCCAAACCGCGCGGCTCAGTCGCCGAAAGTCCTGTCCTCATACTGCACGATGACATCGACATTGTACATCTCGATCTCCGACAGCCACTCCGACGCGGTGGCGTCGAAGACGTCGGGCTCCACCTGCGGGCTGTACCACGGCATCGAGGCGAAATAGGCGGCGATCTCCTCGTCCTGGAAGATCCGGCCGTGCCGCGCGTAAATCTCGTTGCGCGCGATGCAGCACTCCCACTCGCTCAGGCCATACAGCTCCGACTCCTCAATGCGGCGCACGTTGCTCTCCGGAAGCACGTAGTAATCATCTTCCGGCTCTGCGGTCGGTGCGGGCGTTGCGGTCGGCGCAGGGGTTGGCGTCGGCGTCGGCTCCACAGTCGGCGTCGCGGTCGGCGCGGGCGTCGCCGTGGGTTCCGCAGTCGGGTCCGGCGATGCCGTCTCCACCGCGGAAGCTTCCATCTGCGTTTCCGTTTCCTGCTTCACCAGGCCGCCCGCCAGCGCGCCGAGCGTGCTGCAGCCGCACAGCATGACCGACAGCAGCGCGACGGAAACGACCGTCATCCAAAATCTTTTCATTGCAATCACCATTCCTTATTTTTTGTGCCGGTCGGCAGAGCCGATTGCCGCTTTGCTCGTCGCGGCAAAGGCACAAAATATGTGTGAAAAAGTATTTTTCACACTACGCCCTTCCTTCAATCGTCTGTTTCTTCTTCCCCGTTTTCTTCCGCGCCGTCCGCCGCGCGGTTCCCGTAGGCGCGGTCGGCCGCTTCGCGCGCGAGATCGATCACCGAATACTCGCGTGCGGCGCCGCTTTCGACGACCGGCAGCATCTGGTAGACCTCTGCCGCCATGCCGCGGCTCCAGAGCATCGGGTCGATGCGCATCGAGTAGCCGTGCCCGTTTTCGCACATCCAGTCCGTCATCTTGGCGCGCGGCAGGCCGTAGGCCGCGAGGATCGTCATGATCACGCCGCCGTGCGTCACGAGCACCGCGCTCTCGTCGCCCGTCGTCATCATGTTGCGCACGAGCATCTCGAAGCCAGCGCAGACGCGCTGCATGAACACGATGCTGCTCTCGCCGTTCAGCGGCGCCTCGTGCCGCCCGCCGTTCATCCACGCGGTAAAGCGCGGGTCGTTCTGCAGTTCTTCGGCCTTCTTGTTTTCCCAGTCGCCGAAGTCGCACTCGGCGAGCTCCAGGATGACCTCCGGGTCGGCGGTCGGGTACAGCACCTTCAGCGTATCGACGCAGCGCACGCAGGGGCTCGCGTAATACTTCACGGCCTCGGGGTAGGTGCCCTTGCGCTTCAGCTCGAGCAACGCCTGTATGCCCTCCCGGGCAAGCGGTGACTGCGTGCGGCCGACGTAGCGGCCCTCGAGGTTGCCCTCGCAGACGCCGTGGCGGATCAGATGGATGGTATACGATTTCATATCGGTTCCTTTCCGGGCGCAGGCTGAAGGCCCGCGCCGCTTTCTATGCGCGTTGCGCGCGCTTTTTCCGGAAAAAAGTCCCTTTGCGCGGAAAAAAGTGCGCCGAAGCTGTTTACTTCTCGGATAAATTCGGATATAATTTACACGATGTTATTTTTTCGCTCAGGTGGTGAACGGACAGGTGAACAATGACTTTCCGCGGATTCTGACGCTGCTCCGCAAGGAACGGGGCATCAGCCAGAAGCAGGCCGCGCAGGACCTCGGCATTTCGCAGGCGCTTCTCTCCCATTATGAAAAAGGCATCCGCGAATGCGGACTCGATTTTATCGTGCGCACCGCGGATTACTACAACGTCTCCTGCGACTATCTGCTCGGCAAAACGCCGCACCGGCAGGGTGAAAAGCTGCACGTGCCCGAGGGGGACGACGGCGACCTTCTGGAAGCCGTGCCGAATGTGGACCGGAAAATAATATCGAACTCCATCCATATTGTATTTGGTATTCTGAAAAAAATCAATAGCAAATCTCTGACGCGGCAGGTCACGGTTTACCTGAGCTGCGCGGTTTACAACGCTTTCCGCCTGCTCTACTCGGCCAACCCGAAAAACCCCGCCGGGCTTTTCGAGACGGAGGCCGGGTTGAGCGAGGCCGTCACGAGCGGCAAAATGCAGCTTTCGCTTGCCAGAAGCCGGATGCTGCTTGCCGGCGAGAAGAGCCGCGGGGGCGACGCGATCCCCAAGGATGCGCTGCCCGCCCTGAACAGCAAGGCGCTTTCCGCGGCGTACCCCGAGTGGGCGCCCTCGCTTTTTGCACTGATCAGGAATACAGAAAATGAACACAAGGCAAACTAAACCTTAAAAGGAGGTTATCACTATGTGCGGTTTTGTGGGATACATCGGCGGCGGTGAGACGCAGACCATGGCGCCTGTGCTGCACGCCATGGCGGACCGGATCCGGCACCGCGGCCCCGACGACGCAGATTACTATATGGACGGCGACATCGCCCTCGGCTTCCGCCGTCTTTCCATCATCGACCTCGAGGGCGGCCGCCAGCCGATCCTCAACGAGGACAAGAGCAAGGTCCTGATGTTCAACGGCGAGATCTACAACTATCAGTCGATCCGCGAAGAACTTTTGAAGGCCGGCCACGTCTTCACGACGAAAACCGACAGCGAGGTGCTGCTGCACGGCTTTGAGGAGTACGGCACCGACCTGCTCAACAAGCTGCGCGGCATGTTCGCCTTCATCATCTGGGACAAGAACACGAAAACGCTGTTCGGCGCGCGCGACTTTTTCGGCATCAAGCCGTTTTATTATGCCGAAATGCAGGGTACGCTGCTGTTCGGCAGCGAGATCAAGAGCTTCGTCGAGCACCCGCATTTCAAAAAGGAGCTCAACGAGCGCGCGCTGGAGAGCTACCTCTCCTTCCAGTATTCGCCGGGCAACGAGACGTTCTTCAAGGGCGTCTACAAGCTGCCGCCCGCGCACTATTTCTTCTATAAGGACGGCAAGATGAAGACGGCGCGCTACTGGAGCCCCGAATTCAACGCCGAAGAGGACAAATCGCTCGACTACTGGGTGGACGCCATCGAAAAGACCTTCGACGATTCCATCGAGGCGCACAAGATCGCGGACGTCGAGGTCGGCTCGTTCCTCTCCTCCGGCGTCGATTCGAGCTACGTGGCCTGCTCGGCCGACGTGGACAAGACGTTTACGGTCGGCTTTGACAACGGCTCGAAGTACAACGAGATCAGCTACGCGAAAGAGCTTTCCGAGATGATCCCGGTCAAGAACTACTCGAAGACGATCACGCCGGAGGAATTCTGGGGCAACTTCCCCAAGATCCAGTACCACATGGACGAGCCGCTCGCCGACCCGGCCGCCGTCGCGCTCTACTTCGTCTGCAACACGGCGTCGCAGTACCTGAAGGTCGTCATGTCCGGCGAGGGCGCCGACGAGATCTTCGGCGGCTACAACATCTACAAGGAGCCGCTCGCGGTTCCCGCCTATGACAGGATCCCGTTCCCGATCCGCCGCGCGATCGGCAAAATCGCCTCGCACCTGCCGAAGAAATCGGGCATCAATTTCCTGATCCGCCGCGGCAAGCGCCTTGAGGAGCGCTTCATCGGCAACGCCTACATGTTCTCCGAAGCGGAGCGCAAGAAGATTCTGAAGATCAAAACCGACGCGCCCTCCCCCGCCGCGGTCGTCAAGCCCTTCTATGACCGCGTCAAGGACAAGGACCCGGTCACAAAGATGCAGTTTGTCGACCTCAACGCCTGGATGGTCGGCGACATCCTGCTGAAAGCCGACAAGATGAGCATGGCAAACTCGCTCGAGCTGCGCGTGCCGTTCCTCGACAAGGAGGTCATGGCGCTCGCACAGCGCATCCCGCTCAAGTACCGCGTCAACAGCGAGAACACCAAGTACGCGATGCGCAAGGCCGCGCTGCGCCGCATGCCCGAAAAGTGGGCCGGCAAGAAGAAGCTCGGCTTCCCGGTGCCGACGCGCGTCTGGCTCAAGGAGGACAAGTACTACAACATCGTCAGGGAGAAGTTCACCGGCGAGGTCGCGGAGAAATTCTTCCACACCGAGCAGCTCGTGAAGCTCCTCGACGACCACAAAAACGGCAAGGCCGACAACAGCCGCCGCGTCTGGACCGTGTACACGTTCCTCGTCTGGTACGACCAGTACTTCAACGACGAGAACCTGCAGCGCTATGTGGAAAAATCCGACGCCAAAACGGCTTAATGGGGGCAGAAAGCAATGATCAACACGGAAGAACTCAGAAAACAGGATTTCCTGCCGGTGCTGCTCGGCAGCGACATCAACGTATACGGCATGGCGCGCTCTTTCCACGAGGCCTACGGCATCCGGAGCGTCGCCGTCGGCAAGGGCATTCTGCCCGCCTGTATGAACAGCCATATCGTCGAGGTGCAGACCGTGGAGCCGCGCCTTGAGGAGGACGAGGTTTTCGTCAGCACGCTCAAAAAGTTTGCCGAGCACTACAGCGGCATGCGCCTGCTGCTCGTCCCGTGCGGCGACAACTACATCAAGATGCTCGTGCGCAACCAGGAAAAGCTGCGCGGCATCTACGAATTCGAATGCATCGACGAAGCGCTCCTGATGCGCCTTTCGATCAAGGAGAGCTTCTATCAGGTCTGCGCGGAGCACGGCTTCTCCTTCCCGAAAACGACGACCTGCTCCTATGAAAATTACAAGACGATCGAGCTGCCGTTCGATTTCCCGGTCATCATCAAGCCGTCGAACAGCGTCGCGTACTGGAACTGCAGGTTCCCGCACAAGAAGAAGGTCTTCGTTGCGAAAAGCCGGGAGGAATTCGACGCGATCCTCGACGCGATCTACGGCTCGTCCTACAAGGACCACCTGATTTTGCAGGAGTACATCCCGGGCGACGACTCGAAGATGCGCGTGATGAACTGCTACTGCGGCAAGGACAAAAAGGTCAAGCTGATCGCGCTGGGCAACGCGGTGCTCGAGGAGCACTCCCCCGAGGGCATCGGCAGCTACGCCGCGATCATCAACGGCTACGACGAGAAGCTCAACGAGCAGATGAAGGGCTTCCTCGAGGGCATCGGCTACGTCGGCTTTGCGAACTTCGACATGAAGTACGACGAGCGCGACGGCAAGTACAAGCTCTTTGAGATGAACCTGCGCCAGGGCCGCAGCAGCTACTTTGTGACGGCGGCCGGCTACAACATCGCCAAGTGGCTCGCGGACGACGTGATCTACAACAAGCCGATGGAGCTGACGGTCGCGACGAACAAGGTGCTCTACACGATCATTCCGACGAAGATCATCTTCGACTACTGCCCGGACGAAAAGGTCAAGGCTGAAGCGAAGGCCCTGATCGACGCGGGCAAGGTTGTGAACTCCTACTACTACAGGAAGGACCGCAGCCTCAAGCGCTGGCTGATGTTCAAGCGCAACCAGTACCACTATTTTGAAAAGTACAAGCGATATTTCAACAACAAAGGACTATACGACTGATGAAGAGCTTTGGTATTGTGGGCGGCCTCGGCCCGATGGCGACGGCGTATCTGCTCGAGCTGATCGTCGACATGACGGACGCGAAAACCGACCAGGAGCACCTCGACGTGATCGTTTTCAACCGCCCGAGCGTGCCCGACAGAACCGCATATATTTTGGACCCGACGAAGCCCTCCCCCGTGCCGCCGATGGTCGACATGGCGCGGAAGCTCGAAGAGCTCGGCGTCTGCGCCATCGGCACGCCGTGCGTGACGGCGCACAGCTTCCACGACGCGCTGCAGAGCAGCGTGCACGTGCCGTTCATCAACATGGTGCAGGAGACGGCCGCTTACCTCAAAAATGCCGGCTGCAGAAAGGCCGGCATCATGGCGACGACCGGCACCGTACATACCGGCCTGTTCCAGAAAGCGCTTTCCGCCGCGGGCGTCCCGTATGCGCTGCCGGACGATGCGATGCAGGCGCACGTGATGTCGCTGATCTACGACTGCGTAAAAGCCGGAAAGCCGGCCGATATGGACAAATTCCGCGCCGTTTCCGCGGCGCTGCGCAGCGCGGGCTGCGACGCGATCATCCTCGGCTGCACGGAGCTTTCGATCATCAAGCGCGACAACGACATCGGCGGCGGCTACCTCGATGCGCTCGAGGTGCTGGCCCGCGCGGCGGTGCTCACCTGCGGCAAGCAGCTCAAACCCGCTTACGATTCCCTTTTGAAATAACCAGAACCCGAAAAGGAGGCCCTCAGTATGTGCGGCTTTGCAGGCTATATCAACAACTACGCCACGTTTGACAAGATGGCGGTCATCAAGGCCATGGCGGACCGGATCGTGCACCGCGGCCCCGACGACGCCCATTACTATGTGGATGAAGACATCTCCCTCGGCTTCCGCCGCCTGTCGATCATCGACCTCGAGGGCGGCCGCCAGCCGATCCTCAACGAGGACGGCAGCCTCGTCCTGCTCTTCAACGGCGAGATCTACAACTACCAGTCGATCCGCGAGGATCTCTTGAAGGCCGGGCATGTCTTCAAGACGAAAACCGACAGCGAGGTCATCCTCCACGGCTACGAGGAGTACGGCAAGAAGGTGCTCGACCGGCTGCGCGGCATGTTCGCGTTCATCATCTGGAACAAGCAGACGAAGGAGCTGTTCGGCGCGCGCGACATCTTCGGCATCAAGCCGTTCTACTACTACAAGAAGGACGGCGAGTTCCTGTTCGGCAGCGAGATCAAGAGCTTCCTCTCCCACCCGAAGTTCGAGAAGGAGCTCGACGAGGACATGATCCCGCTGTACCTCTCCTACGAGTACATCCCGGACGAACGCACGATCTTCAAAAACGTGTACAAGCTCCCCGGCGCGCACTGCTTCACCTACAAGGATGGCAAGCTCGAGGTCGAGCGGTACTACCACATCCGGTACAACATCGAGGAGGACAAGAGCCTCGAATACTGGGAGGACGCGATCACGAAGGAGTTTTCGGAGTCCGTCGCGATGCACCAGATTTCGGACGTCGAGGTCGGCTGCTTCCTCTCCTCCGGCGTCGATTCGAGCTACGTCGTCAAGGAGATCTCGAAGGGCACGAAGAAGGTCAAGACGTTCTCCGTCGGCTACGAGGAGGAAAAGTACAGCGAGCTGCCGTACGCGCAGGACTTCTCGAGCGTCATCGGCGTGCAGAACATCGCGAATAAGGTTTCGGCCGACGAGTTCTTCGACGCCGTGCCGGAGATCCAGTACTTCATGGACGAGCCGCTGCCGAACCCCTCGGAGAT
>OJAG01001704.1_pt1 | contig 12619 bp, 10 predicted proteins | sample 1589021 | NCBI WGS metagenome assembly OJAG01 (sample SAMN03283264) | human gut metagenome | biome: human-associated habitat; material: feces | host: Homo sapiens | place: USA | collected 2013 | reverse complement strand
GCTCTAGATATACCTAACTTTTTAGATAATTCTTCTCCTGAAATAAATTCATCCTTACTATCAAGTATAGTTTCTATTATTTTATCTCTCATGTCCAACCTCTATTCAATATTAGTAATTATTATAAATTATACATTATATCTATATAAGTTAATATATAGTCTTTAATTTGTACCTCTAACATTAAAAACTCTATTTTTTTATAGTGTCTATTTTAAAATTTATTGGATAGTTAATTATATTTTCATATAAATTATTTATATTTTTTATTTAATACTATCTTTCTATATATAAAAAAGAGCCTTAAAGGCTCTTTTTTATTATTTATTTTCATCTTTATCTATTTTTCCCTGAGAAAATTCATCTCTTCTATTTAAATCAGTATCTGATTGTAATTCTCTAGATAAAGTTTCTTTCTTTTCGATTGCTTCGCTATTATTTGTTTCGTCATCTTTTTTTGTTTCTAAGACATCTAATGGCAATTCTTTATTAAATGCTTTTAAGAATTGTTCTGCATCTAGTGTTTCATATACTAATAATGCTTTAGCTACATATTCTAGCCTATCCATATTATCTTGTAGTATCTTTTTAGTTTGCTTGTATGACTCATCAACTATTCTTCCGATTTCCTTATCTATTTCATAAGCTACTTCTTCAGAATAATTCTGCTTACTTGCAAAGCTATTTCCTAAGAATACTTCATCATCTGAGTCACCAAATGTCATAGGACCTAATTTTTCACTCATACCATATTTAGTAACCATATTTCTAGCAGTTGCTGAAACTCTTTCTAAGTCATTTGATGCTCCTGTAGATATATCATCTAAAGTTAATTCTTCAGCTACTCTACCACCAAGTAACACAACTATATTTTCTTTCATTTCATTTTTAGTTGCATAGAACTTATCTTCAACAGGAAGTTGCATAGTAAATCCTCCAGCTCTTCCTCTTGGAACTATTGTAACTTGGTGTACTGGACTTACATGAGGTAGAACATGTGCACAAACTGCATGCCCTGCTTCATGGTAAGCAGTAAGTTTTCTTTCAGGTTCACTTATAACTCTAGATTTTTTAGCTACACCTGCTATAACTTTTGTTATAGCTTCTTCTATAGTTTCCATATGAATTTTCTTTTCTCTTTTTCTAGCAGTAAGTATAGCTGCTTCATTCATTAAGTTTTCTATATCAGCTGGAGTAAATCCAGGTGTTCTTCTTGCTAATACTTCTATGTTTACATCATCTGCTAAAGGCTTATTCTTAGAATGCACTTTAAATATTGCTTCTCTACCTTTTACGTCTGGTGCACCTACAACTATTTGTCTATCAAATCTTCCTGGTCTAAGTAAAGCCGGGTCTAATATATCTGGTCTGTTTGTAGCAGCCATTATTATTATACCTTGGTTTACTCCGAAACCATCCATTTCAACAAGTAATTGGTTAAGAGTTTGCTCTCTTTCGTCATGACCTCCGCCAAGACCAGCTCCTCTTTTTCTACCAACAGCATCGATTTCATCTATAAATATTATTGCTGGTGCATTTTTCTTAGCTTGTTCAAACAAATCTCTAACTCTAGATGCTCCAACCCCAACAAACATTTCAACGAAATCAGAACCACTTATACTGAAAAATGGTACTCCAGCTTCTCCAGCTACAGCTCTTGATAAGTAAGTTTTACCTGTACCAGGAGGCCCTACCATAAGTATACCCTTTGGTATTCTAGCTCCTAGTTCTATATATTTTTTAGGATTCTTTAAGAAATCAACAACTTCTTGTAAATCCTCTTTCTCCTCATTTAATCCTGCAACTTCCTTAAATGTTACTCTTGTTTTTTCATCATCCTTATGAACCTTAGCTTTTGATTTACCAAAGTTCATAACTCTTCCGCCTCCGCCTTGAGACTGATTCATAAATACAAACCAAAGTATTACCATAAAGAATATTAATAATAAAGTAGGTAATAGTTCTACAAACCAAGGTGTAGATGGTTTAGCTTCTCCACCAAAAACAATTTTACCTTCTTTAGCTTGATCTAGTACCTCTTTTGAAAGAGTGTCTCCCATTATCTCTTTAGGTACATAAGATCTAAATTTAGTATTTGAATCCTTTATAGTACCTTCTACTGCTGTATCACTTACAAAATATAGTCGCGATATATTTTCATTTGTTAATTCTCTATATACTTTTGAAAATTCTAAAGTCTCTACTTTCTGTGTAGGTTTTCCTGAAAACTGAACTATACCTACAATTATTATAAAAATTACTAGGTAGAAACCTATTCCTTTGAAAAATTTATTCAAAAGAAGCCCTCCTTTCATACGTTGTTTTTATTCTATAGATTCTTAAAGGTAACCTTTAAGACTTCTTTTGTTTTTTCATCTATTTTATAATTTTCACTAGACTTATATTTACCAACTTGTAATATACCTTGTTCATCAGCTATTACAGGTACCTTACATCTTTCTTCTCTTGGTATTTTTAAGTCTATAAATAGATCTTTAATTTTTTTAGATCCTCCTGCAAGTTTTATTTTATCACCTTGCTGTCTACTACGTACAACCATACCCCCTTTTATTTTGTTTAAATCAAACCCTTTAGACATTTTGTCTACTTTTCCATTTTTATATCTATCTATAGTCATTGTTTGGGTTTCAATTATAATATTTGTTTCTTTTATCTTAACAAATCCATTGTTAGGTATATTATATAAGAAATCTATTTCCTCAGTAACTATTTCTGTAGTAGTTAATGTTATACAATCTTGCTTTCTATATACAAATACACCTCTTGGAAGAGTTAACATCTTATTAATTTTAGATTCACTTTCAAATTCTAATACATCTTCTATGTGTTTTTGATCTATAAAATTCATATCACCTAAAATAGATTTTATACCTTTTCTTAAAACCCTTACCTTTATTGCATTATGTAACTTACTAAAACCATTTATTTTTATGTCTACTGTATCAGAAGTAACTTTGCATATATCTTTAAACTTAGATTCAGCTTCAGCTTCAATATAATCACTATCACTTCTTAAACTATTACTCATCCTTACTATAGATTCTATTAAATTAGTATTAAAATTATCCGTCATATATGGTATTAATTCTAATCTAATTTTATTTCTAGTATAAATATTTTCTAAATTACTTTCATCTATTCTAGGATTTAAATTATGTACTTTACAGTATTCTTCTATATCTTTTCTTTCTATATCTAGAAGTGGTCTAATTACACCATTTTCTCTAGCATATTCTATACCTCTAAGACCTTGAAGACCAGTTCCCCTCATTATTCTCATTAAAACCGTTTCCGCTTGGTCGTTTAAATTGTGTCCAATTGCTATTTTATTTGATTTAGTTCTTTTCTTTATCTCATCAAACATTTCATATCTAAGTTTTCTTGCCCCTTCTTCTATCGATAGACTATTATCTTTACAATATTTAGGAACATCTATAGACTTTAAAAAATAAGTTATTCCCATTTCATCACATATCTCTGAAACATATAAAGCATCTTTTTGTGCTTCTATTCCTCTTATTTGATGATTTAAGTGGGCTGCATATAATTCTATATCTAGTTTATCCTTAAGTCTACTTAATATGTGCAATAGACAAACAGAATCTGGTCCTCCAGATATTCCTATAACAATCTTGTCTCCTGACTCTATTAAGTTATGTTTATTTATAGTGCTTAGCACTTTTTCAAAAACCATATTTATACCTCTTACATTTAGTTTTTTTATAACTCGTATCTATAGTTTTCTATAAAAAAACTATAATCCCTTGTATAAATTTTTAAAATATACAAACTTTAATATAACTATTATAATACCAAATAAATTAAATAAAAGGTAGTATTTTAACTACCTTTTATTTAATTTATAAACAGCATTATATATTATACTCTATTAATATATTTATTTCATTTTTTCCTTTAAATAAATCTAATATATTTATATTATATTCTATATTTAATTTTGATTGTTCCATTTTTATTTTTAAAAGTTCATATTCTTCATTCATTACTTCTAGTAACTCTTCTTCTAATATAAAAAATAAATCTTCTGTTGTATCCATAAACTTTATAAATAACAATTTATTATCTTTTATATATAACATATCCGTATTTATACCTTTAAAAGGTGTGACTTTAGGAATTATACTAGCATTGTTACCTATTTTTTCATAAAAATATGTTTCTATATCTTTAAGCTTTAAAGCTTCTAACTGAGAGTTAATATTTGTGTACTGGTTCACTTTAAATTCCCCCCTTAATTATAATAATTATATCATTTTAGTATAAATTTTTCCATATTGATATTTATAGATAAAAATTTTGCATTTAAACAACAAAAGGAGAGTAAACATACTCCCCTATATAATTATCTTTTATAATTATTTTCTAACCATATATTCATTTTTCTTCTTACTTCATTTTCTTTTACTTCATCAAATTGTGCATCTTGAGTAGTATAAGATTGTACTAAGTTTTCTACATTTGTTGGATATTCTACAAATTTACCATTTTTATTTTCAAATCCAATACTCATTATATCATACTTTTCATTTTCATCATTTAATACTACACCGTATTCTATATCACTATTTTCTAAGTTACTTTTTATTATTTTTACATATTGGTTTTTAGCTAATTTATTTAACATAAAATCATCCTTTCTTATTGTTGTATCTTTATTATTACCAATTTACTTAAGTGTATATGTAATTAATTTTATTATAATTTTCTTCCTTTTCCGGAATCAGTTATATTTATAAGATTTTCTGGATATGGATAAAAAAATGTTTGATTTAATATATCTTTATCTTTGAATCTAGTTGCATACATTTTTATAACAACTTCAAGTGTACTAAATGGTATTCTTTGATTTTCATAAGATTCAATTAATCCATTAAACATATTTATTTCTTCTTCATTTAACATATTTTTATACTTTTCAAATACTTTTATTATAATAGATAATTTATTCTCTTTTTTCTTTGATTAGAAACTATATTTAATACTTTTTCTTTATATTGATGTACTTGATCTTCCATTCTATTTTCATTTAATATATCACTTACTTCATTTGTTGACTCTTCATCATAAGATTTAAGTAATAACAAATTATTTTTGTGAAATTCTATTATATTTTTATTATTTTTTAAATTATTAATAAAAAAAATCCTAGTAAAGAAATTATCTCTAATATTGTAATTTTTAAGTCGTCCTTCATTTTCTATAGGCAAATAATCATATTTATCAATTATTTTTTGCGAAAAAAAACCATTTTCATTGCTTCTTATACTACATTTATTTCCACAGTAATATACTTTAGCATCTTTAAGTCCACAAGTAGGAGATCTACTTTTTAATATAAATCCATCTATATCATCTAAACCATTTATAAATTCTTCAGAAAACTCAGTCATTTGATTTGTATAATCATTTTTCGAATTATAATCTATCAATCTATATTCTTCATTCTCCTTATTCATCTCTATTCTTATAGATTCCCTTGGTATTGATAAACCTATAGCCAGTTCAGGACACACAGTTTGTATATCTACATAATCTTTTAAAGATTGAATAACCTTATCATTGTATCCTTGACCATCATATCTACATTTCGTACCATATAAACATTCACTAACTACAATTTTAGGCTTTCTCATAAACTAACTTCACTCCATGCTTTTTTTACCTATATTTTTATCTATAATTTTATATAATATTAATTATTTTTTACCATAATAAAAAAAGAGAGGTATTTATCCTCTCTTTTTTTATTACTTAGCATATTCTATTGCTCTAGTTTCTCTTATTATACTAACCTTTATTTGTCCTGGGTATTCTAGTTCATCTTCTATTCTCTTAGTCATATCCCTAGCTAATAAATGAATATCTTCATCACTAACATTTTCAGGTTTAACCATTATTCTTATTTCTCAACCTGCTTGTATGGCAAAAGATTTATCTACACCCTCATATGAGTTGGCTATTTCTTCTAACTTTTCTAATCTTCTAATATAAGCCTCTAGAGTTTCTCTTCTAGCCCCTGGTCTTGCTGCTGATATAGCATCTGCTGCAGTTACAAGCACAGCTTCTATAGTCTGCGGTTCATAATCACCATGATGCGTACTCATTGCATGTATAACTTCTTTAGATTCCTTATATCTCTTAAGTAAGTCCATACCTATCTCAACATGAGTTCCTTCCATTTCATGGTCTACTGCTTTCCCTATATCATGTAAAAGACCAGCTCTTTTTGCAAGTCTAATATCAGCGCCTATTTCTGCTGCCATTATACCAGCTATATGAGCAACTTCTATAGAATGCTTAAGTACATTTTGTCCATAACTTGTTCTATAGTTAAGTCTTCCTAGTAATTTAACTAACTCTGGATGAAGTCCATGAACACCTGTTTCAAAGGCCGCTTGTTCTCCGTATTCTTTTATTATATTCTCTACTTCTTTTCTAGCCTTATCAACCATTTCTTCAATTCTAGCAGGGTGTATTCTACCATCCGCTATTAATTTTTCAAGTGCTATTCTAGCAACTTCTCTTCTTATAGGATCAAACCCTGATAATATTACAGCTTCAGGAGTATCATCTATTATCAAATCTATTCCTGTTAATGTTTCTAATGTTCTTATATTTCTACCTTCTCTACCTATAATTCTACCCTTCATTTCATCATTAGGTAAATTTACAACAGTAACAGTAGTTTCAGCAACATGGTCTGCTGCACATTTTTGTATAGCATACCCTATTATTTCCCTTGATTTCTTCTCTGCTTCTTCCTTAGCTTGAGACTCTATTTCCTTTATCATTATAGACATTTCTCTTCTAACGTCTCTTTCAGCATTAGTTAATATTATTTCTTTTGCCTTATCAGATGTTATTCCTGATATACTCTCTAATTTTTCTAATTGCTGGGTTTTTATAGCCTCAATCTCTTCTTCTTTTTTAGCTACATTCTTTAACTTGTCCCCTAGGCTTGTTTCCTTTTGTTCTAAGTTTTGTAACTTTTTGTCTAATATTTCTTCTTTTTGTATAACTCTTCTTTCAAATTTTTGTAAGTCAGATCTTCTTTCCTTATTTTCTCTTTCAGATTCAGTTCTTAACTTATGAATTTCCTCTTGTGCTTCTAATAACTTCTCTTTGTGTATTCTTTTTGAGTCGTCTTCTGCTTGTTTTATTATTCTATCAGCTTCGCTGTTAGCTTGGCCAATTTTTGACTCATATATATTTTTTCTCACAAAATAACCAGCAATAATACCTACTGCTATCCCTAATAAAATACTTATTATATCTATGACACCCACCTCCTTTGATAATAATCCCAAAATTACATTTTAAGAGTCTAAATAATTTTATAATTCAATTAAAACTATAGCATATAGAAAAAATACAATCATTACTTCTAAGATATATATTGTAATGTCGATAAAATCCTCTATTTGTAACATTTAAGAGTATTTTATTTAAAAATCATATTTAGATACTATGTCCTTAATTAATTTTATAATTTTTTCTATCGCATGTCAAGTTAATAGGAGGTGTGTATTATTTTATTATTCCAAATTTAATAATGTGTCGTCTTCTTCTTGAGCATTTTCTCTAGTTTCATCTAATTTATAGTAATGTCTAACTTTTTCGTCTATTTCCTTTATTAAATCTGGATTATCTTGTAGGAACTTTTTAACATTTTCTCTACCTTGTCCAAGTTTAGTATCATTGTAACTATACCAAGCTCCTGACTTTTTAACTATATCTATATCTGACGCTATATCTAATAAATCACCAACTTTAGATATACCTTCTCCATACATTATATCAAATTCAGCTTGTTTAAATGGTGGAGCCACTTTATTTTTAACAACCTTAACTCTTGTTCTACTTCCTAATACCTTATCCCCTTGCTTTATAGTATCTATTTTTCTAACATCTAATCTTACTGATGAGTAGAACTTTAGAGCACGTCCTCCCGTTGTTGTCTCAGGATTACCAAACATTATTCCAACCTTTTCTCTTAATTGGTTTATGAATATTGCAACACAGTTAGATTTTTTTATAGATCCTGTTAATTTTCTAAGTGCTTGAGACATAAGTCTAGCTTGTAAACCAACGTGAGAATCTCCCATATCTCCTTCTATTTCTGCTCTTGGAACAAGTGCTGCAACTGAGTCAACTACAATTATATCTATAGCCCCACTTCTTATAAGTGCTTCTGCTATTTCTAGTGCTTGTTCTCCTGTATCTGGTTGAGATATTATTAAGTTATCTATGTCTACGCCTAACGCCTTTGCATACACTGGGTCAAGTGCATGTTCCGCATCTATAAACGCTGCTATTCCACCTTGCTTTTGCGCTTCTGCTACTGTATGAAGTGCAACTGTTGTTTTACCTGAAGATTCTGGCCCATATACTTCTATTATTCTTCCTTTTGGAAGTCCACCTATACCAACTGCTATATCAAGACCTATTGATCCTGTTGATATAACATCAATTGCCATTGATGTAGCTTCCCCAAGCTTCATTACTGATCCTTTACCAAACTCTTTTTCTATTTTACCTAATGCTTGATTAAGTGCATTTAGTTTTTCTTGCTCTATACTCATCTATATCATTCCTTTCATTTCTATAAATACCAAACATTCGTTCTATTTTATATAACTATTATATAGCATAAAATAATCTCCGTCAATTACAAAAATTCACTTAATCCTCATTAATAATAATATATATTTCTCTCACTTTAATTAATATTTAGGAAAACTAATATCTTTTATATTAATTGTATATAATTTATTTTATATTTAGTTATATATGAAATATAGGTTTATATTTATAGGCTATAGTTTTAATATATAAAATTAGAATTTGTTTTCAGTAAGATTTTACCATACTTATTTTATTTATAAACCTTTATTTGTATTTTTATACAAGTTTTATTTATAATATCTTCCTAATTTAAGATAGGCTTTTTTATTCTAACCAAATTTAATAAAAAATACATAAACAGTAAAACTTTTAATTTACAAAATATAAAGGAGCTATACTAAGAAATTAACTCTAATAGTTAGTCTTAATAATAGCTCCTTTTAATTATTTACTTTCCATAAATAAGTTTTTATTTTTATATAAATATTCCCATCCAGAATATAAAGTAAGCAATGTAGCTATTAATATGGTTATATTCCCTATAGATAGTAATATATTACTTCCAAACTGAGCTCCTAAAAGTAAAAGTGGTATTGCTATCATTTGGCTTATTGTCTTTAATTTACCACCACCACTTGCTGCTATTACTTTTCCATCAGCAGCAGCTATTGCTCTTAGTATACTTACTGTAAGTTCTCTAGCAACAATTATAATTACCATCCAACTAGATACTAAATCTACTTCTATCATACATATAAGTGCTGATATAACCAGCAACTTATCTGCTAATGGATCCATAAATTTTCCAAAATCAGTAATTAAATTATGCTTTCTAGCTATATGTCCATCCATTGCATCTGTTATAGATGCTACTATAAATATTACACATGCTATTAAGTATTTACTTGGTATATTAAATAACATAACAAGTATAAATACTGGTATTAAAAATATCCTAAATAAAGTTAGTTTATTAGGCAAGTTCATTAACTATATCCCCCATTAAATCATATTCTAATGCACTAGTTATTTTTACATTTACGAAGTCACCTATGTTTAACTTTTTATCAGATTTAACATATACTATACTGTCTATTTCCTCTGCATCTCCTTGAGTTCTTCCTATATATACTTTGTCTTCTATTTGTTCTTCTACTAAAACCTCATATATATTTCCTACTTTTGCAGCATTTAGTTCTTCTGATATACTTTGTTGAACTAACATTAAAGCATCTCTTCTTTCATCTTTAACATCTTGCTCTAAGTGGTTTGGAAGTTTATCAGCTGGTGTATCTTCTTCTCTTGAATAAGAGAATGCTCCAAGTCTATCAAACTTAGCTACTTTAACAAATTCTACTAATTCATTAAAATCTTCTTCAGTTTCACCTGGGAATCCTACTATTATTGTAGTTCTTAATGTTGCATCTGGTATATGCTTTCTTATCATATTTATAGTTGATAGTATATTTTCTTTTGTAGTATGTCTATTCATTAACTTTAATATTTTATTGCTTGCATGTTGTATTGGCATATCAAAGTAATTACATATATTATCATATTTTTTAATAACTTTAACTAATTCTTCAGTTATTGATTCTGGATATGAATACATTATTCTTATCCATTTTATACCTTCTATTTGTGCAAGTTCTTCTAATAATTCTGGAAGCATTTCTTTACCATATAAGTCACAACCATATTTTGTTGTATCTTGCGCTATAACAACTAACTCTTTAACACCTTTTGCTGCTAAATCCTTAGCTTCTGATATTATATCTTCCATTTTTCTACTTCTGTATTTACCTCTTAATTTAGGTATTATACAATAAGTACATTTATTATCGCATCCTTCTCCTATTTTTAAATAAGCCATATAATCTGGAGTTGATACATATCTTGGTAAATCTTCATTATACGCAAAGTCTATGTCATTTAAGCTTACTATATGATTCTCTTTTTCAAGGTTAGCTATTATTTCATCTATTTGTTGATAACTTCCTGTTCCTACTATTGCATCTATTTCTGGTATTTCTATTTTTAATTCTTCAGCATATCTTTGTGCTAAACATCCTGTAACTATAAGTAATTTTAAATTAGCAGTTTCTTTTAATTGTGCTAATTCTAATATAGTTTGTATAGATTCTTGTTTTGCAGATTCTATAAATCCACAAGTATTTACTAATATTATATCTGCTTCCTCAAAATCTCCTACTAATTTGTATCCTTTTTTGTTAAGTATTCCCATCATTATTTCTGCATCTACTAAGTTTTTAGAACATCCTAATGATTCTAGTGCTATTTTTAACATTTTATTGCTCCTTCCATTGCTGATTTATGAAATTTTATAACTTCTTCTACTGCGACGTCAACATTATCAAAGTTTATAACTTCGTTATATTTATATTTATCAACCGAATGCATATATAATGGATCATAATACTCTACTAAGTATTTTTCTACTAGTTCCTCGTATTTTCCTTCTTCTAATAAATTAATATATTCATCAACTTTATTATGTCCAAGTCTTTTTCTAAATTTATTTATACAATCTTTTAATACTTCTAAATTATTTTCATCTTTATTGTATACATAATCTCTACAAAGTCTTTTTACTCTATTTTCTAAGCTACATTCAAGAAGTATATGATATCCATCTCTAACTATAGCATCATAAATATTATTTGGTGTTAGTACATGTCCTACTCTTTTACTTTCACTTTCTATGAATATATAATCACTATTTGAGAAAAATATTTTTTCAAATATTTTTGATTCAAATTTTTTCTGAGTTGGTGGTTTTTTATCATGCGTTATAAAACCAAATGTAGATCCACTATTTTTAGCGATTCCTTCCAAATCTATATTGTCCACATTTTTTTCATCTAGTATATTTAATAAGTCAGTTTTCCCAACTCCTGTTAATCCATGAACAACTATAAAGTTTTTAACATTCATTATGTTATCTAAATATTCTAATACATAATTTCTATATGCCTTATATCCACCTTCAAGTTTATATATGCTCATTCCTAGAGAGGCAAATAGGTTACATACAGATCCACTTCTCATTCCACCTCTAGCACAATATATTACTATATTATCATATTCACTTGCAAGGCTTGTGACTTGTATATACATATCTTTTAACTTATATCCTACAAAGTCAAACCCTTTTTGAATAGCTTCATTTTTCCCTTGCATTTTATATATTGTTCCTACTTCACAATGTTCATGATCTTTAAATAAAGGCATATTAAATGCATCTAATATATGATCTTCTTTGTACTCAGATTCAGTTCTAACATCTATAAATATACAATTTTTTAATTTTAATGCATCTTCTATCTTTATTGTCTTCAAATTTTATTCACCTTCTAAATTTTGTAAATCTTGTTTGCTCATTAATACTTTTCTAGGTTTACTTCCTTCATTAGGTCCTACTATACCTCTTTCTTCCATAGAATCTATAAGTCTTGCAGCTCTATTAAATCCAATCTTAAACTTTCTTTGAAGCATAGATGCAGAACCCTGACCACTTTCTACAACAAATTCAATAGCTTCACTTAAAAGATCATCTTCATCACTTGACTTTTCCATATTAACCTTAGATATTGTATCCATTATATTTTCTTCATATTTTACTTCTTCTTTAACTTGTGATTTAACAAAGTCTATAACATTTTGTGATTCATTTTCTGATATAAATGCCCCTTGAAGTCTAACTGGCTTTGATGCACCTAGTGGATAGAATAACATATCACCTTTTCCAAGTAGCTTTTCAGCTCCACCCATATCAAGTATTGTTCTAGAGTCTGTTTGTGATGAAACAGCAAATGCTATTCTTGATGGAATATTTGCTTTTATTATACCTGTAATAACATCAACAGATGGTCTTTGAGTTGCTATTACTAAATGCATTCCTGCAGCTCTTGCCATTTGTGCTAACCTACAA
>OJAG01001703.1_pt1 | contig 12626 bp, 15 predicted proteins | sample 1589021 | NCBI WGS metagenome assembly OJAG01 (sample SAMN03283264) | human gut metagenome | biome: human-associated habitat; material: feces | host: Homo sapiens | place: USA | collected 2013 | reverse complement strand
CCTTTAAGATGAAGTCCACGTTTGTCCCTGTCATGGCAATGCTGCCGGACAGGGCCTTTTTGTAGGTTTCTGTGTCGATGTGATGCTCTTTCAGAAATACAAGACAGATACCCTTATGGTAGAGGTCTTCGTATAGGGCAAATCCTTCCTCTGCATTTCTGGACATTCGGGACACGGAATCAAAAACTACCATATCCCCCGCCTGCAAAATCCGATACAGCTTGTTCCACTCCGGGCGCATTATCGAAGTCCCGGTATAGGCTTCCTGCACGATATGGGCAGTCGGATATTCCGCTTGGATGTTTCGTATCTGGCGGTCGATGCTTTGTTTTGCAGTCGAAATTCTGCAATAGCCATAAATGCTCATAAAATTCCTCGTCGTCTCAAAGATGACGAACGTCATCTTTAATCGGGCGATTTGACCGTGCAAATCGCCCATGTTGGCCTAAAATTGATACGCAATTATCGCACGGCATTTTTAATACACTCCAAGCAAGCTAAGTGTCGCTCCTCGCCCACCTTTGAATTTGACTTTTCGCGGGACGGTATATGCCGTCCCCCTTTCAGCCAAATTCAAAAGCGTGCTGCGTCGTGACACCGCTTGCTCTTATCTGCGAGTCATGTATGTATTCATAAATTCTGCCACGGTCGTGCAGGGCTTCTGTTTTTTCTCTGCTCCGCCGAATGGATCATAGTTCCAGTCAGTTTCTTCGTCAATATATCGCCGCCCATCGTCCGGCAGTTCCAGCGGTTCAGTCAAGATGATGGTTCCCCACTGGTTGACCATGATAAAAGGTGCGATTTCGCAGGGGATACCACGGCATTCATCATCGTGCCGGACATCATAGGCATACAGCCCTTCGGGTACGGTATCCCTCTTGATGCGGATGCTGGTGAACAGTGCGGGCTTGCCGCAGACAGTGATTTCTTCGTAGTGCTCGGTCATAGCATCGTGGGTCATAGTGTGCGCCCTCCTTAAAGCGCAATTAAAAATGCCCGGTATTTTTCGGTATAGTAAGCAATCTCTTCTGCTGTCAGTGAGGTCATGTTGCCCTCACTGTCTGTTCCGGCGATGAAACCAGAACCAGCCAGATAATCTGCGCCGCCCCAGAGCATCCGGTTCGGCGGCAATTCCAATAGTTTGCCTTCATCATTGCAGACCAACGTGAATTCTGCGCCGAGGTCACACAGAGGCAGGCATTCGATGTTACCGCCCACAAATTTCTGCATAGCTTCAAGGGTATAATCCAATTCAACCACTTTGGGCGGCTCCATTGGCAGGAGCGCAAGGACTTTGATTTTTGCTTCTTTCATCCTGAAATCTCCTTATGCTACGTTAAACCTTGTGGCCTTATAGCAGTCTGCGCACATTCCCTCATGGGTGGCTGCAAACTCTGCGGCCTGCATGATGGTTCCATCTTTCAACTTGACCCGTTTAATAGGCTGATTGCAGCGGGCGCAGATGCAAGGGACTGGCGGCTGTTCCGGTTTGGGAGTAGTTGCAGCTTTCTGTTTGGTTGGCTTCTGGGAATCATCCACAGGCTGCACAACATCATCCGGCAAATCCTCTCCGGCATAGACATACAAACCCAGACCAAACATAGCAAGATTCTTGACCAAGCAACGTATAATGGCCTTGTTTACATCAAACATGGATGCAGCATCTACTGTACGTTCCTCCATGCCGATTTTCTCTCTGCGGCGGGTCTGCGGGTTGTAATCCCACTTTGGCGTAGTATAAGTATACGGAACTGCTTTCATCGCTTTGTTGGAACTGTCCAAAACCGGAAGCCACATTTCGTGCGAAATGCCCTCAATGGTAACGGTAGTGTATACCATGAAGCCTGTGATCGGGTCATAGACATAGGGCAGGCCGTTGAACTTTTTGACCTCGTAACTTGCCGCAGGATAGAGCTTTTTCACTTCCGCCCATGCATAGGCCCAGCTCACATATTTCAACTCTGTGTTGCCGGATTTCTTGACTTCCAGATGATCCTTGAAATCCACGGCAGATAATTTTACAAACGGATTATCGGTTACCATAAAGATACCTCCATGAAAAAAGACGGCAGGAAAATCACTTCCTGCCGCCATAAACCACAAATTTATGCCGCATGAACAATGGTGAACCTGCGGCTGCTCACATTTTTGCTGTACTGGTTGAAGATGTCCGGCTGTTCTTTCCGAAGCCTCTGGGAATCCACCCGCTTACTTTCGGAGGACACCCAAGACACCTTATAACCGGGAGCCGTTCCATACGCTGCATCCTGCATTTCCAGCTTGACCTGCTGCTCAATGGCGGTTTTCTCCTGCTCCAACTGCTCGATCTGACTGGAAAGCTCCTGCCGCTTGTCCAGCAGACCACGCAAAGAGGTCAGGTCTGCATTTTTGTCACGATTGTCAACCTCATACAGTTGGTTGATCTGCTGGGTGTCACCCTCACTGCCGTTCGGTGCAGGCGGAATCTGGGGCACAACATAGCGTGTCCAGAAAAGTTCCTCCTTGTCGATAAGGTCAGCAAGCACCTGCTTATCAGTAACAATTTTGTGGATGATAAGCTCTTTTCCCAGAATCAGAGCTGCCACATACCAGCAGTCGAAGCCACTGACAACGAGATAATGGTCAACCCGTGCCAGATAATGCGCCGGAATCTTGCCGTTGGCCCACTTGTCCGCAGAGAACGGAGAAACCGTTTTACACTCCAAGCCAGCCTTCTGCCCGACGATCAGGCGGTCGAAATCAGCGAGAAGCAACGGATGCTCTTCACTCTGGTAGATGGCATTTGCCCTGCGGGCTTTCAGCCCGGTTTCCTCCGAGAATCGTTGCGCCACATAGTCCTCCAAGTCACGCCCCTGCCGCATGGCCTCATTGTCGATGTCCTCAATGGTATCGCTGATTTTGTCGTGGTAGACCTGAAATGCGGAGCGATAGGGATTCACGCCCAGAATCGCACCGGCATCCGTTCCGGTGATGCCGCATTTGCGGTAGCGAAGCCAATCTTCTTTGCTCAAATTCAGTGTAGATACAAGACGTTTCATGCAATATTCAACCTCTCTTTCATGTGTTCGTCTGCAATGGAGAAATCGTATTCCACCAAGTCTTTCAGAATCGTGGAAAACTCACCTACCAAGGTGCGATTATCGTCCAGCCACAGAGCATACAGAAAATCCAAGATATTCCGCTGCACCCGCAGATGGTTCCAATAGCGTTCGTCCAGCTTGTTTTCGCTGGCAAGGTCGATCAGCGCACTTGCAATGGTGCTCTTGATTGTAATTTCGTAAGCCAGAGAAACCCGCATCTCAGGTGGAACACTTTCGGTTTCTTTCAGGAACTCAGAAAATTCGTAGAAAATGCGGTTGTTTACATCGTTCATAGAAACCTCCTTTATGCTGCGGCCAGCACCATCTTATAGGCGCGGTCAATCATGGGATTTCCCTCTGCGGTACGCAGGAACAGATTCTCGTTGTAGTTCCGGGTCTTACGGATGGGATCTGCATGGGTGGCAAAGTCCGATACGGCATTGACAAACCGCCAACCATTCTTGCCGACCCAGGACAGGTCAGGAGCATTGTAATAGCGGGCCTTCAAATCTTCCTGCAAACGCAGGTTATTCTTCCGCTGGCCATCGGACAAATCCTCTGTAATCGGGAAAAACTCATTGATGAACTCCTGCACCTTGCGGTCAGACAGTTTGATGTTGGTCAGGTCATAGATTCCCTTTCCAAGTTCTGCCATGTAGCTGTTGGCAAGCTGCAAAGTTTCGCGGGCATCCTGCACCCGGAGCAGGACGTTTTCGGTGTGCTTTGCCGTCCAGATACGCTTTGCAGAACCGAGAGCCAAATTCAGGGTGTTCTGGCAGACCACCCGAACAGGGGTCATTGCGACCTTGACACCAGAACTGCCATCATGGCTGTTGAAGAACACAAGATATGGGGTCACTTCGTCTCCGGCAATGATGTACTTTTCAGGCAGCTTTGCCAGCATCCAAACCTTCTTGCCACCCTGCAAGGAGCCTGCGGTTTCGTAGGTAACACCCTCGCCCAGCAGATCGTCGGTGAACTGGAATGCTTCCTCGTTCTGCACGATGCGATAGCGGTCAGACACCACGCCGAGAACGGCATCATCGGTACTGCGGACATTGGCACGATAGCCGGAGATCACAGCTCCGTTGCCAGAGTAGATGTTACGACTCTCGACCTGCCAATCCAGGCCAGCCAGTTCCAAGGCTTCACGGCTTGCAGGGGCTTCCATAACGATGCGGCCAAGGCCATGCCAAGGGGTCTCACGGACAGAAAACATGATTTCAACATTTGCAGGCATAATAAGTTCCTCCTGTTTTTGATGGATAATTATTTCTTTTCGAGTTGATGTGCGGTCCAGATGATGAGTGCAGCAGCGGCCTTTCCGATTGCTTTTGCTGCCTCAAAGGATACTTTTGCGATGATCTCAGCCATTGGTATTACCTCCCATTTTTCAGTAAAATAAATGACCTGAGGACAGTGCGAAACTTTTCCTCAGGTCTTTTCAATAAGATAATATATAAATAAAATCCTACGAAATACGCTTTAATTCGTGCCGAGTGTGTCAGTTGTGTCAGAAGTTCATAACAAACTTTTTATATCATCATCATCCATATTTTCCCATTTTTTCTTTACTTTTCTCTTGTTTTTAACAGAAGCGATAGTCTGTATAGAAAGAGAGATAGATAGTCTGATAAAAGTATAATAAAGTTTTCTTGAAAACACTGACACACTCGACACAACCGGCACACTCCCTTACGGATGAATTTTCGAGCGGATTCCTACTACTACGGTGAGATCAGTCCAATCCCTTCTATGGATTTTCTGGTTCCGCGAAGCCTTGAACGCTTTGGCATCTTCAAATGGAATCACGAAGCGAGCCAGCTCCATAAAGCCGTCCATCGTACAAGATGTCATATTGATGCCTTTTACCTCGGACAGTTGGAAATCCAGTACCCACCGAAATTCCTCATTGCTTACAGGCGTGATCTGTGCTACACAGCTGTTAATAAGTTCCCTGCTGACATCCGTTTTGGCCGCTTTCTGCCACTCGTCCAGCTTCTGGGAAATCAGCTTCATATCAATACTCCCACTGCGTTCATCCTCCTGTTCGATGCTCTCATACTGGGATTGTAACTCGGCGATCTGCTCGTCCAGTCCCTTGCGGCGTTCCATCAGCTCCTGCTTCGTGATAACTCCGTCAGCACACAGGTCAATATACCTGTCCAGCCGTTCTTTTTGTTTGGCGATGCTGTTTTCCAGCATTGCCTTTCTGGAAATACGCACAGTCTTTTCCTCTGCCATGCAGCGGTTCAGAATCCGGTATACCTCTTTGACGGTCTTACCTTTATCAAACGTCAGATTCTGGAATACCTTAGATGCCATTAGATTCAGCTTCCATTCACTGATGGCTTTGATTTGGCAGCTGATCCCCAAATCCAGACCATGTTCCTGTAAGTAGCTGATGCTTGGCCTGCGTGTACGGCGGTAGCACTGAAACCCGTGAACAACTGCCCCGTCACGGTTTACTCTCCATTTGAACTGGATAAAGCCCGCTCCACAGCTACACCGCAGCTTTGCTGTCCAGACAGATTTTGGCGTATTACGCATATATTTGTGCTTTTTGGCGTTCTCATCGATGACCCGTGCAGACCGTGCCAGCAGAATCTGTTGGCATCTGTCCCACATCTCTTCTGATACCAACGGCTCAAAATCCCCTTTCACATAGACGTAGCTGCTCTCGTCCAGATTTTTCACACGTTTCTGCGTCAGATAGCCGTCACTGTGGGATTTGTTATAGCAGATGCAGCCTTTGTAGGTTGCATTGTGCAAAACACGGCTCACTTTGGAAGCGTCCCATGATACATGACCGCCTGCATCCAGTCGTCCCAACCGATATAACTCGTTTACGATTTTAGTAAGCCCTTTTTCGCCATCCGAATACATCTGGAAAATCAGCCTCACAGTTTCGGCCTGATCCGGGTCCGGAATGTAGGTTCCGTTCTCCCTGCGGTATCCCAAAATGTTTCCGCTGCCATACAAAACGTGTTTTTCCCGGCTGATTTTCTGCCCAGCCTTTACTCGCTCTGAAATCTTCCGGCTTTCATCCTGCGCCATAGAGGACATGATCGTCAGACGGAGTTCTCCATCGTTGGTTGCCGTATTGATGCCGTCATTGATGAAAAACACATTGACCCCCATTGCCTTCAGTTCACGGGTATAGGACAGAGCATCCACCGTATTTCGTGCAAAACGGCTTACTTCTCTTGTAATAATCAGGTCGAATTTACCTTTTCTGGCATCCTCCATCATACGTAGGAACTCCGGCCTTTTCTGCGCCTGCGTTCCTGTGATGCCCTGATCCACATAGACCTCTGTAATTTCCCAGTCGGAATGGCGTGAAGCTTCGATTTTATACCATTCCAGCTGGTTTTCCAGTGCATTGATCTGTGCCTCGTGTTCTGTTGAAACACGCGCATACACTACAGCTCTCATACATACCTCCGTTGATTTTATGCTTTTTCAGGCAAAAAGAAAGGCTCTGATGGAAAATCCTCCATCAGAGCCTTTCGCTGCGGTTTACGAAGCCTTTGCAGGCGGTTCCTCTTCCTCCTGCTCATGCTTCATTTGAAGGAAGTTCTGATATGTAGGGTTGTTGATATATCCCCCTGCAAAGAGAGCCTCAATCAGATAGTAGGCCATTGCCTTGTCGTCAACCTCCAGCATTTGTGACACCTCCTGTTCGTTGTTATGCTTGGATTCGGTGATATAACATATCATCGAAAATTTCAGCATTACGGAAGAAGCCGAATGCCCTTGAATGCTGATACAGGATTCGTGTATATCGTCATACCGCTGTTCGGACACCGCGAACGATGATGCTCCAGACCAAGCTTTTCCAAGGTTTCCCTGAAATCTGATTGGCTGCATGCCCATTCGTCCTTCTCCTTGCAGTAGCCAAGATAAGCATTGTACAAGTCTTCCAGTGATGTGGATACACTCGGATCACACCTTTCACAGCATTCCTCTACAAATGGCTTCACGCTCCTGCTGTAAGAGTCCTTCGTCGAACATTTTGCCCGGTCCACCTGCGGAATTTCAGGAAATCTGTAGTTTAACTCCACCAGTTTCTGAGCATACCGCAGTGCCTTTGTGACAATGGCATTTCGTTCCTTCCAGATTTTTTCCTCAAGATTCGGGTCCTGCTGGTCATCTGGAATGGATGTGTCGAACGGGAGATAAACGATACGTTTGAGCAGAGCATCGTCCTCGCCTTCGATGCAAGGAGGATGGTTGCTGGCAAAGACGAACTTGATTCGCCTCGTAAGCACCACAGAACTAAGGTATTTGCGTTGAACATCGATTGAGTCACCTCCTGTGATCTGTTTAAGGCGGGAAATGGCCTCCGCATTGAGCTTTGTGTTTGGCATATCAAGCTCAAAATTGATAACGGAACTGAGTAAGGGCATCAGCGCAAACGTTCCCTTCATCTCACTGAGCCGCAGGTTACTGACTGACTCCTTAGGATAAAGCCGCTGAATAAAGTTTCCCAAAACACTCTTGCCGCTATCTCTGGCATAGCCCATGAGGATGAAGAATTTTCCACGAGCCGGATAGATAAACAGATAGCCGATTGCCATCCAGAATCGTTCCAGAAGCTGCGGGTTTCCATGTGTGATCTGCCACAGAAAACGGTCAAATACCGGGCATTTTGCCTGTGGATCGTATTTGGCCTTGATGCAGGTAAATGTCAGCTGATCCGGACTATGTGGATACAGTTTTTCCTCTCCAAGGACGAAAATGCCGTTCTTCAGTGGTGCATAAATCGGCTCACCTTTCGGCTCCTCGCGCTGGATTTCCGGATCGGTAGCACAGCACTGATAAAGGTCTTTATGCCCATACAGACTCGATTCGTGGTTAAGGTCGTAGTCCACATACTCGCGGTACAGCATTAACAATCGATCTGTGTCCAGATATTCGTAATAACGCCCATTGAAGAAGTAGAGTGCGCCATGGTAAGAGATGATCGAGACCTTCTTTTGGAGTTCCCTTGTCATTCCCACAAGAGACTGTGTTTTGGGTCCCTTTTTGACAATTGGTTCTTCAGGAGAGGGCGGAGCAGGCTGATTTTGAAGTTTCATCCCGATCTCCAGCAGTTCTTCAAAACTAGGGTTGTTCGGTGCTGCAACAGAGCGTGCATCGTAATCTTCCGTTGGATTCGGGAACGAACTTTTGTCGATGGCGAGTGCCAACTTTTTCTCCGCTCGTTTTTTCTTAAATCTTTCAAGTTTTTCTTGTTTTGCATCAAGATGTGCTTGTGGATTGCACATTCCAAACGCTACCTGCTTCTCAGTCAAAGAAGGGATTTCATCAAAAGGTTGCGCTTTGGACAGCTCTTGAGAAAAATCTTTTCCCTCAGCTGATTCTGCAAGGATTAAACTATCTGTCGGTTGTGCCTGTTTATGGCGCATTGTGTTAAGTCTATCCTCGATTTTAGATTTGCTCATGGCTAGTTTCCTCCACGCTGCCTTTCTTGAAGTAGCACTGTTCCACCAGATTTTGGACGGGGTTTTCTTGACCCCAACCACCACTCATAATTAGGTAATCGATCCGTGTCAAACCATTGGGTCGATTGATATTCGTCCAAAGATAGCCAAAATCATTGTTCCAGACATGGACCATGATTTTGTACTCAGCATCAGGTTTGATGTCTTTAAAGGAATCTGTAATGACTGGCGATTTCATTGACCCACCCTGAATAAAAACGCTGCCAATGATTTGATCGTTTTCATCATCGGTGTAGGTACTAAACGTAATCGGGCACAGATTTATCCCCTCTTTTTCAGTCCAGTAGCAATCTGCAAGGACTTCTTTGCCAACTAGAACTCTGGCTTGGATTCCTTTGATTACGCTGCTTTCTCCATCACCGCAGATGAACATTCCCTCCTTCGTTCGTGCAAAGGTGATGTATCCTTTTTTGCCTTTTAGACTCTTATTGTGAAACTTATCGTGGGTGTCCGCCATGTCTTCCTGCACTTCTGTTAATTCCTGCATAGCGTTGATGTTCTTGATTTGTGTCATAATATGACCTCCATATAATTTATATTGCCTTTGGACTTATCCCTTGGGCCTGGCTGTATGATATCACGTCACGCATTCACAGCGTTAGGATTTGCGTTCAGAAAATCATCATAGTTTCGTTTGATTTTCGGGATAAAATTATTAAATTTTTATTAACATTCTCACTACCGATGTTGATTGATGTTGAAAATTCTCTTCCAAACAGAAAAATCCACGGAGAAAAGTAAAATCATTTCCTTTCTCCGTGGATTTTGTTATTTAGAAGCTTTTCATTTCCGCCTTAATGCGTGCGTATTCTATTTCTATCTTATTTCCAACATTGTCTATTTGCTTGCTTTCCTCATTCTTCAAAAGTTTTTTCATTTCATCATCTAGCTGCCTAATAGCACTCTCTGCATCATCCAATATCCTTTTCACCAATGAAAAATAAACAACTTTTTCTCGCTCCGTTAGAAAACCTTCCGTTTGCGTAATGCAGAAAGATATATTACTATACACTCTAATCGCTTCCTCTTTTTTTGTTCCAAACAAAATTCCCAACCGTTCTTCAATGATGTCTCCAGTAAGTTGTGTTCCAGGAATTTGAAGTAATGACCGCATTCCCGTCTTAACTTGGTCAATAACGCGCTCATCCAATCTATTTGTTCTTCCACACCTGATATTACCAATAATATCGTAGTCACTCAATATTTCTTCATCCACGATTTCCTCACTCGTTGTTTCCTCTGATTCAAAAAGAAGCAAATCAAAAAAATCTTTAACTGCTCTTGTCAACTGGATTTCTTTATTAATCGACAGAATATCTCGAACTTTTAAAATTCCCTCTTGCAGAGAGATAACTTTCCCAAGCAAAATATCCAATATTCTGTATAACCTCTCTCTAAGGGGTTTTATTGCATCATCCAAAACAACTTCTGCTTCTATATTATAATCTTCTCGCAATTTTTCATCTGATTTTTTTTCCTCAAATGGATCCCAGTCAACTCCTTTTTCTTCCAACCATTTTGAAATCAGATATTGTCTAAGCGATATAAAATACCTTTGCTCCTTCAATTTTTTATAAATGCTATTTCCATGTTTTTTCTGTATCCACACTTCATACTGTTCAAGTACCTTATTCCTGTGCTTCTCATCAATTTCTTGCTTTTCTTTCATATACTGAGACTCAATTTTAGACACTTCTTTTTTATATTCTCTATTAACATCCCTCATTAACCCTTCTACTTCTACTTTTTTAACTTCTATTTTTTCGTTTGCTTCTTTTTCTAACGCTTCAATCACCGCATTAAAATCTGGATCGATAGCCCTTATTCTTGCTATATTGCCCCATTTTTGGTTTTCTTCTTTGCTTGTTTCATGATCTACGACTTTCATCCTACTTAAGTCCTCCTAAAATTTATTTAAGTTTCTAAAACCAAAACCCTCCCCGGCAAAACCATTCAGTTTCACCGGGGAGGGTTTATCATACGTTTATCTTCCCATGTTTTGCGCGATTAGTGCATCTTCATGCAACAATCTTACTTTCTGGGATTTTTGATAGCAGCCTGTTCTGCACTTTATAAACAGAGAGTACAAGAAAACGCACATTTACGTTATTTATTTTTTCAAACATTCGATTTTTTATCCTTTTCGTAATATTATCAAAAAATAACACATTTTTGCTTTTGCAGTTTTCGGGACAAACTACAACGCTTTTTTTCATCTTTTTTCACCCATTTTTCCATCCATTTTTTCTCAAAAATGGAACTTCAAAAAATTTTCCATATCACAAAAAGGAGGTATTTTTCCACATGAACACACCCATACAGTTGAAAATCCGAGGTCACACCAAATGACGCTGGACTACTTCTATGGTCAGTCGGGCGAATTGTTCTCCTACTTCCGCATCCCGAAAGCACTGTTCCATGACTGCCGCTTCCGGCAGCTCTCCACGGATGCCCGGACGCTATACGGCATCCTGCTTGACCGCATGAGCCTGTCTGTAAAGAACGGCTGGCTGGACGAGCAAGGGCGGGTGTATATCATCTACACCGTTCGAGAGGTGCAGGAATCCCTTTGCTGCGCCGAGCATAAGGCGGTCAAGCTGTTCCGGGAACTGGAGGACTTCAACCTTATCGAGCGCAAACGCCGTGGTCTGGGCAGACCCAGCCTGATCTACGTCAAGGACTTTTCCTCCGGCTTGCCAAAAGCGCAAGTACAGAATTGCCCAAACAGCAATTCAGGTGCTGCCGAAAGCGCAATTCTGGTGCAGCTAAAACCGCAAGCAAATAAGACTGATAAGAATAAAACTGAGTGGAACGATCCTGACCCTATCTATTCCGGGGGCATCCGGGAGCAGCTTGAGGATTATTTTTATCAGGCATTGGAGGTAGACCTTCTGCTCCGGCTCTGCCCAGACGATGAGGACACCATCTACCAGATCGTGGACTTGCTTGTGGACACCTGTTCCACAAAACGCAAGATGTTGCGGATCGCCGGAGATGACAAGCCTGCCGAGGTGGTACGCAGTCGACTGAAAAAGCTGAACGCCGACCACATCCGTTTTGTGCTGGATTTTCTGGCAGAAAACACCGCCCCGGTGCGGAACATGAAGCAGTATCTGCTGGCGATGCTCTACAATGCGCCCACCACCATGAACCTCTACTATCAGAACAAAACGAACCACGACTTTGCGCGCGGTTCACCGAAAGCGGGGTGATGTTATCGCAAAGAAAGCTACGATTATCGCAGTCACCAATCAAAAAGGCGGTGTAGGGAAAAGCACCACCTGTGAAAATCTAGGCATCGGGCTGGCAATGGAGGGCAAAAAAGTCCTGCTGGTGGACACCGACCCACAGGGGTCGCTGACCATCAGCATGGGCTGGCAGCAGCCCGATGAACTGCCCACCACCCTTTCCACCCTGATGCAGAAAGCCATGAACGACCAGCCCATCCAGCCCGGCGAGGGCATTCTGCACCACGCAGAGGGCGTTGACCTGATTCCTGCCAACATCGAACTGGCAGGGCTGGAAGTGGCTCTGGTAAACAGCATGAACCGGGAAAAGATGCTGAAACAGGTGCTGGATAGTGCCAAGCGGGAGTACGATTTTATTCTGCTGGACTGTATGCCCTCGCTGGGGATGCTGACTATTAACGCATTGGCGGCAGCAGACGCTGCCCTGATTCCCGTGCAGGCGCAGTACCTGTCCGCAAAAGGTCTGGAACAACTTTTGCAGACCGTCCAAAAGGTCCGGCGGCAGATCAACCCGAAGCTGAAAATCGAGGGTATTCTGCTGACCATGACCGACAGCCGCACCAACTACGGAAAGCAGATCAGCAATCTGATCCGGCAGGCATACGGAAAGCACCTGAAGGTGTTTGAGCAGACAATTCCGCGGTCTGTCCGAGCGGCAGAAACCAGTGCGGCAGGCAAAAGCATCTTTGCCTATGACCCCAAAGGCAAGGTGGCACAAGCCTACAAATCTCTTGCAAAGACTAACTATTAAAAGTCAAGCCCTAAAATGAAAAAATCCGCCAACCATCCGC
>OJAG01001702.1_pt1 | contig 12628 bp, 10 predicted proteins | sample 1589021 | NCBI WGS metagenome assembly OJAG01 (sample SAMN03283264) | human gut metagenome | biome: human-associated habitat; material: feces | host: Homo sapiens | place: USA | collected 2013 | reverse complement strand
GTGCAGCGGCTCGTTGCATTTATATGATTCAGGCTTCCATTTCTTCCAGCGGCACAAGGTATTCCTTGCGGCACTGCTCGTACTCCAGCATATAGTCCTTGCTGGGGCTGTGGTGCATGATGTTTTTCAGGGTGTGAGAGTCGTAATCATCGCCGGCCTCCATGCCCACCATGCGCACCGCAATGTTGGAGCAGTGGTCGGAGATACGCTCGGCGTTGTTCAGCACATCCAGGAACACCACGCCGGTGTCGATGGAGCAAATGCCGTCCTTCAGGCGGCGGATGTGCTGGTCACGCAGACGCTCCACCATCACATCAATGATTTCCTCCAGCGGCTCCACCTGTGCAGCCTTCTGAACATCATCGTTTTCAAAGGCCTCGTCCGTCAGCGCCAGAATGCGCTCCAATGCGGCATCCAGCAATTGCAGTTCCTTTTTGGCGCTCTCGCTGAAGCTGGCTTCCTTGTCGTACAGCTCCTCGGCCTTTTCCATGATGTTCACGGCATAGTCGCCGATGCGTTCGAACTCGGTAACAAAGTTCAGCAGCTCGGTCACCGCGTGGCTTTCGTCGTCGCCCAGCTCCTGATCGGTCAGTTTGATCAGGTAGTTGGTGATCTCCACCTCCATGCGGTCGATCAGGTTCTCGCGCACCTTAATGGCGCTCACGGTCTCCTCGTCCATCTTCAAAAGCAGCGGCGCGGCCAGACCCACGTTGCGGGCGGCGCGGCGGGACATCTTGATCACCGCATTCTTCGCCTGCTGCAAGGCCACTGCCGGGCTCTTGTACAGACGCTCGTCCAGCACCGGCATGCTCAGCTCCTGTGCTTCCTCCACGCTGCTGGGCACCGTGAGCATCGCCAAGCGGCTCAGCACTCCGCTGCAAGGCAGGAACAGCAGCATGGCGCATACGCTGGACAAAGTATGGATGTTTGCAATGGAGCTCTTGTTCATCACATCGCCCCACATGGGGATGCCGATGGTGAATTGCACCGCATAGATCAGCGCCAGCAGGATCACACTGCCGATGACGTTGAAGTACAGGTGGATGAGCGCTGCCCGCTTACCATCCTTGGAAGAGCCGCCGATGGTGAGCAGCGGGGTGAACGCCGTACCGATATGCGCACCCAGAATGATGGGAATGGCAGAGCTGAAGGTGACAAGCCCTGTGCTGGACAGTGCCTGCAGAATACCCACCGAAGCGGAGGAGGACTGGATGATCACGGTGACCACCACGCCCACCAGAACGCCCAGAATGGGGTTGGTCATGGTGACGAACAGATTCTGAAAGACGGCGCTCTCCCGCAGGGGAGCAACGCCGGTATCCATCAGGCTCATGCCGGTAAACAGAATGCCGAAGCCCAGCATGATCTGGCCGATATTCTTCTTTTTGGCATTGCGCAGGAACACATAAAAAATGCAGCCAATAAACGCCACCACGGGGGCAAAGGTCTTGGGCTGGATCAAGGTCAGCCACAGGCTGTCGCCTGAGATATCCGCCATGCGGATCAACTGACCTGTTACCGTAGTACCAATATTTGCACCCATGATCACGCCTACCGACTGCGTCAGTGTCATGATACCGGAGTTGACCAGACCGACACAAATAACCACCGTACCAGCCGACGACTGGATGACGCCGGTGATCAGTGTGCCGAAGATCACGCCTTTGATGGTAGAGGAGGTAAGCTTTTGCAATACGCCCTGCATCTTGCCGCCTGCCAGCTTTTCCAGACCGGCGCCCATGATGGACATGCCGTACAGGAACAGCGCAACGCCGCCCAGCAGAGAGGTAATGTGTGTGATATCCATAACGATACTCCTAATATGAAACTTCCCTTTTAATCCTTTACAGCACACAGCCGCCGGAACAGGGCACGCGCAACGCCTGCCCTGTTCCGGAAGCCGCTTATTTTTATTATACCATCAAAGGGGGCGTCTCAACAAGGTTTATTTTACAGGAAAGTTACTTTTTTTACACATTCCGCAACATATTTCCGGGCGGCAAACAAAAAGATTTCCGTTATTTTACATACATTTTACATTCAGCTTTCCCAGATGCGATATGCCGCCGCTTACCCGGCCAGCTCTTCCATGGCCTCCCGCACTGTGTCGGCCGAAAACAGGAACACACCACTGCCGGTGTATACCTCCACATGATTGCCCACATAACGCAGCTCAAAATCCTTCATGGTGTTTCCCTCCTGTGTTTCTGTTTTGTTCCGGGGCTTTCCCGGTGAACACAGTATCGCATAATTCGGATACCATAAAAAGGACTTTCAAACGTTTTTGCAGACTTTTTGCGTAAAAAACAGCGTATGCTCCCCCAGTCTGCTCACACTGTACACGGTCATTTTCCTCGGAGATCAGGTCTTTGGCAGTCCCCGCAGCGCCGCATTTCCGCAGGAAACAGGCGCTGGAGCTGCCGTTTTCCGTCACGCCCCCTCCTGTGAAAATGGGATAGCGGAGCGTCCGCAGACGCTCCGCTATCCCGAAATTAAAAATAAATTTTCCGCTGATAATGGCTATAGCAAAGCGGAAGCCCTTCCAAATCATCCTGCTGTGCAAAGCATTATTCTGCCGCGTCCGTCACACGGACGGGGTAGCCTGTCCGCACACAGCGCACCGCGTAGCGGGAACCGCCGCCGGAGGTGCAGGTGAACAGGGTCAGATCCCAGTTGTCCGTCTCGGTATCGGTGGTCATCTCCTCGATCTGGGTGGGGCGCAAAGTCTCCACGCTCTCCACCTCATAGCTCCAGCGCAGACCGTCTGCATCCGTAAAATAGACCGAGCTGCCGATGGCCAGCCACTTGATGGGGCTGAAGTGCATTGCGTAGTTGTGGCCGCAGATCACAAGATCATCGCCATAGGTGGTGCCGCTGTACCGCCCGGGGGCGATCTTCAGCCCGGCGTAGCTCCACTGCGCCATCACCGGCAGCTCCCGTTCTACCGCCGGGATGGAAAGCACCCCGATGTAGTCCCGCCCTTCCACCTCCACAGTGGTCATCTCCTGCGTCGGGTCCAGCACCGGCTGCGGGGCTGCAGTCTCATTTTCCTGCTGGTGCTCCGTAATGGTCTTTTGCATGGTCTGCTCCAGCTCGCCCAATACTTCCTGCGAAGCCTTTTCTGCCCGGGCGGCATCCCACCGGTTGTAGCCCAGCAACCCGGCGGCGCATAAGATCAGCACAGCACCCAGCACCATGCACAGCCTGCCGATTTTCCGTTTCATTGCATTCCATCCTTTATATATAATAGTATCATCTGCTTCAGTATACCATTCCCCGCTCCGGTTTACAACCGTTCTTGCGGTCGTTTTTTATCGGGCAGCAGCGCGCAGACCAGCCGCACCATCTGCCCGGTCAGGGGCAGCCACACCAGCGCGCACAGTACGTTGAATAAGGTGTGTGCGTTGGCGATCTGCCGGGCGATCACGGCGCACTCCACCCCTGCGGGCGAGCACAGCCGCACCAGCGCCGCAAAGGGCTGCAAGAGTGCGCAGCACACCGCCGCGCCGCTCAGGTTGAAGATGGCGTGGGCTGCCGCCACCCGCTTGGCGTCTCTTCCCTGCCCGATGGCGGCAAGCACCGCCGTGATGGTGGTGCCGATGTTATCCCCCAGCAAAATGGGAATGGCCGCCGTCAGCCCCAGCAGGCTGTGCACGCCGTCTGCCCCGGGCTGCGCCGCCATGCTTTGCAGCAGCGCCACTGTGGCAGAGCTGCTTTGCACTGTCAGGGTCATGCAGACGCCCGCCAGCAGTCCGTGCAGGGGGCTTTGCTGCACCCGGGCAAGCTCCAGCCGGAGCAGAGGGCTTTGCAGCAGCGGTTCCATGGCGCTGCGCATCACCGTAACGCCCTCAAACAGCAGTCCGAAGCCGAACACTGCCTCGCCCACGCAGCGGCCCCGCCAGCCTTTACAGGCCAGACAGAGCAGCACCCCGCCAAACAGCAGCAGATACCGCCAGCTTTCCACCCGGAACGCCAGCAGCTGCGCCGTGACCGTTGTGCCGATGTTCGCCCCGAACACCACCGGCACCGCCTGCCGCAGCTGCAACAGCCCCGCCGCCAGAAAGGCAATGACCATAACCGTGACCGCCGAGCTGCTTTGCAGCACCGCCGTTACCGCAGCACCGGTCAGCAGTCCTGCCGCCGGGTTTGCGGTGCACCGCGCCAACAGGCTGCGCAGACGCCTGCCCGCTCCCTGCTGCACCGCCCGACACAGGCTGTCCGTCCCGTATAAAAACAGCGCCAATCCGCCGAATACCTGTAACAACACTTGGAATCCCTGCTCCATCTGCACCCTCCGTTTCTGCCTGTCCTTTATTTTTATGCAGCGAGAGCCGGTTTGCGCATTGACAAAACCTACAAGTTTTTTGTGAATTTTTGTTTAATATTTCCCCATTCCCTTGCAATCCGGCAGCAAAAGGGATATGCTTATCAGGCGTTAATACTTAACAGCTGTTAAGTATTTGAAAAATGCAAACGAGGAGGGACTGTCGTGTCCGAGCCAAGCACCCCCAGCTTTCAGGGGATGTGCCACTATATCGGGCAGCTGAGCAAGGCATCCAAGACCGGGATGCGGGCGGCGCTGGCCGATTGCCCCAAATGCCACTTCAATATGCTGGAAGGCCTGCTGCACGCCATCAACTGTCACGGAAAGGACGGTGCCATCTACGTCTCCGACCTTGCCCGGGAGATTCGTCAGCCGCTGCCGGCGGTCTCGCGCGGGCTGCGGCTCATGGAGCAGGACGGCACTGTGGTGCGGGAACCGGACCCCGCCGACCGCCGCAAAACGCTGGTGCGCATCACCCCCAAGGGGTACGAGCTGTGCCACCAGTGTGAGCAGGCTCTGCGCGACTACTTTGCCAGCGTGCTGGCACGGTTAGAGCCGGAGCAGGTAGCCCAGATGGACGCGCTGCGCGGCGCGCTGATGGATGCCATTCTTGCGGAAAATGCCGCGCGCAACATTGACCCGAAGGGAGAAACGAACCATGACAAAGATCTTTAAGCAGCTGGCCCGGCACTGGGCGGTCTGCCTTGTGGTGTTCGCACTGCTGTTCGTGCAGGCGTACTGCGACCTTGCCCTGCCGGACTACACCAGCAAGATCGTGGACACCGGCATCCAGCAGGGCGGCATTGAAAGCCCCCTGCCCCAAACGGTGCGCCAGAGTACGCTGGACGCGCTGAGCCTGCTGATGAGCGAGGAGGATGCGCAGAAGCTGCAAAACGCCTACCAGTACTACCTGCAGGACGATGGCGTGTTGCAGCTGCGCTCCGACCTGACCGAGGCCGAGCGCACCGCACTGGAAGATGCCGTGACCACCCCGGACATCGTGCTGTATATGGCTGCCGCACAGGCCGCCAACACCCCCGCCGGGCAGAACAGCATGGGCATGACCGGCCTTGCCGAGATGCCCTCTGCCGCTGCGGACACCGACACCGAGACTGTTGCCCCCACGGCAGCGAATCTGGACACCGTTTGCAGCCAGTTTGCCGCCATGAGCCAAATGCCCGGCTTTGACCGCAGTATGCTGCAAAAGCAGCTGGACGGTGCCATGAGCCAGCTGGACAGCACCCTGCTGGAAAACCTGAAAAGCCAGTCTTTGCTGCTGGTGCAGCTGGAATACGAGGCGCAGGGCGTTGCGCAGGATGTGCAGATGGGTTACCTCTTCCGGGTGGGCGGCCAGATGCTGGCGCTCACCCTGCTGATGGTGGCCGTGGCTGTGGCCGTGGGCTTCCTTGCCTCCCGGGTATCTGCCGCCATCGGCCGCGACCTGCGCCGGGAGACCTTCTCCAGCGTTATCGGCTTCTCCAATGCGGAGATCGAGAATTTTTCCACCGCCTCCCTCATCACCCGCACCACCAACGATATCCAGCAGGTGCAGTTCGTCTGCGTCATCCTGCTGCGCATGGTGGCCTACGCGCCCATTCTGGGCATTGGCGGCGTGCTGCACGTTGTAGGCAGCAGCTCCGGCCTTTCCTGGATCGTGGTGCTGGATGTGGCTCTGCTTTTGTTGCTGCTGATCTTCCTGATGAGCGTTGCCATGCCAAAATTCAAGGTGATGCAGCAGCTGGTGGACCGGCTGAATCTGGTCAGCCGCGAAATTTTGACCGGCATCATGCCGGTGCGCGCCTTCAGCCGCGAAAAGTTTGAGGAGCAGCGCTTTGACAAGGCCAACCGGGAGCTGATGGGCACCCAGCTGTTCACCAACCGCGCTATGGTGGCTATGATGCCCTTTATGACCCTGATCATGAACGGCACCAGCCTGCTCATCGTCTGGTTCGGCGGCAAGGCCATGGATGCCGGCACTATGCAGGTGGGCGAAATGATTGCCTTTATCACCTACACCATGCAGATCGTCATGTCCTTCCTGATGCTGGCCATGGTGGCCGTCATGCTGCCCCGCGCCGGTGTGGCTGCGGATCGTATCGACGAGGTCATCCGCACCAAAGCCTCCATCCACGACCCGGACGAAGCCATCGCAAAGGCCGCACAGGCGCACACCGACTGGCAGGGCGTTGTGCAGTTCGAGGATGTGAGCTTCCGTTACCCCGGTGCGGACAGCGATGCGCTGGAACACATCAGCTTTACCGCAAAACCCGGCGAGACTACCGCCATCATCGGCTCCACCGGCTGCGGCAAGTCCACCCTGCTCAACCTGATCCCCCGCTTTTACGATGTGACCGGCGGCAAGGTGACCGTGGACGGCATTGACGTGCGCGAGATGCCGCAGGCACAGCTGCACGACCTGCTGGGCTATGTGCCCCAGAAGGGTGTGCTGTTCAGCGGCACCATTGACAGCAACCTGAAATTCGGCGGCGAGGATATCACCGATGCACAGGTGCACAAAGCCGCCGCCATTGCGCAGGCCACTGATTTTATCGAGGCAAAGTCCGAAGGCTATCAAAGCCCCATTGCACAGGGCGGCTCCAACGTATCCGGCGGCCAGAAGCAGCGGCTTTCCATTGCCCGGGCAATTGCCAAGGACCCCAAGGTCTATCTGTTTGACGACAGCTTCTCGGCACTGGACTACAAGACCGATGTAACCCTGCGCCGCGCTTTGAAGGCACAGACCGACAACGCCACTGTGATCATTGTGGCACAGCGCATTTCCACCGTGCTGCACGCAAACCAGATCCTTGTACTGGATGAAGGCAGGCTGGTGGGCAAGGGTACCCACGCCCAGCTGATGGTCAGCTGCCCGGAATATCAGGAGATCGCCCGCAGCCAGCTGAGCCAGAAGGAGCTGGCGCTGGATACCCTGAATACAGAAAAGGAGGGTGAGTGATATGCCCAGACCCGGACGTCCCACCACCGAGCGCGCCAAAAACTTTAAAGGCACGCTGCGGCAGCTCATCCGCACCATGAGCCACTACAAGCTGCCCCTTACGGCAGCCATGCTGTTTGCTGTTCTGTCCACCATCTTCAACATTGCAGGCCCTAAGGTGCTGGCAAAAGCCACCACCGCCCTTGCCACCGGCTGGATCGCCCGGCTGCGCGGCACCGGCAGCATCGATTTTGTGTATATCGGCCGCATCCTGCTGTTCTTGCTGGGAATGTACCTGCTGAGCAGCGCCTTCAGCTTTATTCAGGGCTGGCTGATGACCGGCCTTTCTCAGAAGGCCTGCTACGACTTCCGTCGCCAGATCAGTGAAAAGATCAACCGCCTGCCGCTGGCGTACTTTGAAAAGCGCACCGTGGGCGAGGTGCTCTCCCGCATCACCAACGATGTGGACACACTGGGCCAGAGCCTGAACCAGAGCATCACCCAGCTGATCACCAGCGTGACCACCATGATCGGTGTGCTGGTGATGATGCTTTCCATCAGTCCCCGCATGACCCTGATTGCCCTGCTGATCTTACCGGTATCGCTGGCGCTGGTGCTGGTGGTGGTCAAGTTCAGCCAGAAGTACTTCAAGGCACAGCAGGCCACGCTGGGCGTGGTCAACGGTCAGGTCGAGGAGGTCTACGCCGGCCACAACGTGGTCAAGGCCTTCAACCGTGAAGCCGTGGTGCTGGCAGACTTCAACGCCGCCAACGATAAGCTGTACGAATCCGCATGGAAGAGCCAGTTCCTCTCCGGCCTGATGATGCCCATCATGAACTTTGTGGGCAACTTGGGCTATGTGGCGGTGGCTATCGTGGGCAGCATTTTTGCCGCAAACGGGGTTATCACCATTGGTGATATTCAGGCCTTTATCCAGTACGTCAAAAACTTTACCCAGCCCATCCAGCAGCTTTCGCAGGTGTCCAATATGCTGCAAAGCATGGCCGCTGCCGCCGAGCGGGTGTTCGAATTCCTGAACGAGCCGGAGGAAGAGCAGCTGGCAGACCCCGCCCACCGCGCCGACCCCGCCGATATTGACGGACAGGTCACCTTTGACCATGTGCGCTTCGGCTACACCCCGGACAAGACCGTCATCCACGACTTCAGCTGCACGGTGCAGCCCGGCCAGAAGGTAGCCATTGTAGGCCCCACCGGCGCGGGCAAGACCACTATGGTCAAGCTGCTGATGCGCTTTTACGATGTGGACGCCGGTTCCATCACCCTGAACGGCCACAATGTGCGGGACTTTGACCGCAGCGCTCTGCGCGAGGGCTTTGGCATGGTGCTGCAGGACACATGGCTGTTCAAGGGCACCATCATGGAGAACATCCGTTACGGTCGGCTGGACGCCACCGATGAAGAGGTGATCGCCGCCGCAAAGGCAGCCAACGCCGACCACTTTATCCGCACCCTGCCCGGCGGCTACCAGATGGAACTGAACGAGGACGCCTCCAACGTCAGTCAGGGACAGAAGCAGCTGCTTACCATCGCCCGCACCATTCTGGCAGATAACCGCATCCTGATTTTGGATGAGGCTACCAGCAGCGTGGATACCCGCACCGAACAGCGTATCCAGACCGCTATGGATCGTCTGATGGAGGGCCGCACCAGCTTTGTTATTGCCCACCGCCTTTCCACCATCCGGGACGCCGACCTCATCCTTGTGATGCGGGACGGCGACATTGTGGAGCAAGGCACCCACGACCAACTGATTGAAGCCGGCGGCTTCTACGCCGATCTGTACAATAGCCAGTTCGAGGATGTTGTGGATTAAAGCACCTGTTATCGCAATATAACCGCAAAAAGAGCACCTGTTGCCTTTTTAGGGCAATAGGTGCTCTTTGCATTCCCCTCTCAGTCATCGCTGTGCGATGCCCGCTCCCCCGAGAGGGGGAGCTTTTCAGCATCTGTCGGTCAGCTGCAATAGGGCTCTCCCCTCGGGAGAGCTGGCGCGAATGCGCCTAAGAGGGTTTCCGTCTTTTCTTTATGATTCCTCCACCGGTTCCAGCTTCAGACCGAACAGCTTTTCCGAGAGGGACGGCAGCTGTTGCTGCAACGCGCGGACATAAGCCATTACCACCGGATCCTCGCGCTTTTGCCCCAGCACGATGCCAAACCGGTGTCCCCTGCCCCAGTCCAGCACCCGTACAAAGCTAAGGTCGGGTCTGCGGTAATAGACCGCCGGGACCATCTTGAGCGCCGGGTCGCCGTAGGCTGCACTGCGGATGCCGCCCACCGGCGTAAAGCTCACCCCGCGTTCCAGCCCCTCCTGCACCAGACTTGTCTCGTAAACGGTCTGGTACATCTCCTTGATAAGCAGCCAGCGGTACTGCAATGCCTGCTCTAAAGTCAGCCTGCCCACTGGCATATCGGCGGGCGGGTGGATGGGAATGCAAAGCTCCGGCACATAAAGCAGCGGCACAAAGGTAAGCCCCTGTGCGTAAAATTCTGCGCTTTCCAGCTGGAAGGAAAGATCCATCTCCCCTTTTTTCAGGCTGCGCCAGACCTCGCTGCGGTTGGCACACCACCCCAGAATGGGGGTATACCGCAGGCACAAGTCACTCGTCAGGGAAAACAGGTCGTATGCGAACATCCGCATTGCCTCATGACACCCTGCGATGATCAGATGTCTTTCCGGCGGGTTCTCCTGCTGCTGCACCGCGCGGGCATGGCGCACCGCCTGCTGATACAGGGCTACCAGCTGCTTTGCCTTGGGGTAAAAATCCTGCCCCGCCGGGGTCAGCACCACCCGGCGCGGCAGATGCTGGAACAGCTCGAACTGCAACTGCCCTTCCAGCGTGCGGATCTGCTGCGAAAGTGCCGACTGGGAGAGATACAGCGCCTCTGCCGCCGCAGAAAAACTGTTCATTTCCACGATCTTTACAAAGCCTTCCAGTGCGCTCTCGTTCATGCGTTTCTCCCTCCCGCGATACATTAGGTTATCCTAAATTATAATATAAAAAATATGAATTGTAAACAGCACCCTTCTACGATACAATTGTTAAGGATTCGGCAAAGTGCCTTTTGCTTTGCTGCGCGATAAGAAGGAACACAAAGAAGAACAAAAAAGAAAGAGAGCGTACCTATGAACAAGATCTCCCGTAAGGGCTTTATCAAGATTGCCGCTGCCGCCGCCATGAGCGGTGTGACCGCCGGTGCTCTGGCTGCCTGCAATGCCGCTTCCGGCTCTGCTTCCGCTTCCACTTCCGGTGCTGCCGGCCAGTATATCCCCGGCACCTACGAAGGCACTGCCGAGGGTATCTCCTCCACCGTCAAGGTCACCATGACCTTCTCCGACAGCGCTGTCACCGACGTGGTGGTGGACACCTCCGGTGAGACCGCTTCCTTCGGCGCTGCCGCTGCCGATGAGCTGCGCGAGCAGCTGTTGGCTGCTGGTTCTGCCGAGATCGACGGTGTTTCCGGTTCTACCATCACCTCCGATGCCGTGATGAAGGCTGCCAAGAGCTGCTACGCACAGGCCAAGGGCGAGACCGTGGTCTCCAGCGTGCAGCTGCCCACCGGCGATGAGAACGACTGGCTGGGCACCGAGCCCGATATCGACGAGACCGCCATCACCGAGACCGTGGACACCGACATCCTGATCGTGGGCGCTGGCAACGGCGGTATGTTCGCTGCCGCCTATGCTGCTGCCAACGGCCTGAACTTCCGTGTTATCGAGCAGAACGCCAACGTGCAGGACACCCGTCACTGGTACGGCGCTGTTGATTCTGCTGCCGCTAAGGAGGCTGGCGAACCCGCCACCGATAAGGCAAAGCTGCTGAGCGAGATCTCCCGCTACGCCTCCGGCAAGTGCGACCAGCGCGTTGTCAAAACCTGGATCAACGAATCTGCTGCCATGCACGACTTTATGCGCAGCATTCTGGAGGATAAGTACGGCTGGGTGTGCGATTTCACCTCCGGCAGCGAGGCTGCATGGCCTGCAGAGAATGCCGAGCACAACACCGACTACCTCTACCCTGTGCAGGAGCACAACTACATGGCCAGCGAGAGTGCTTCCGGCACACCCCGCAATGAGCTGCTGCTGCAGTACATCCAGGAGCTGGGCTACGATGTAGACTTCAAGACCAGCCTTGCCAAGCTGGAAAAGAACAGCGATGGCCGCATTACCGGCGTCATCGCCCAGAGCACCGAGGATGACCACTTCATCCGTTACAACGCCAATCAGGGCGTGCTGCTGGCCTGCGGCGGCTTCCCCGGCAACCCCTACATGATGGAGCAGCTGGACCCGCTGGGCACCAGCGTGACCACCGCCTGCTCCTACTCCCCCGCCGACAAGGGCTATGGCATCCGTGCAGCAGTGTGGGCAGGCGCTAATCTGGACAAGGAAGCCGCTCCCATGCTGTTTGACCGCGGCATCGTTGCACCCGGTGTGGACGGCGGTTATGTGGACAGCGACTCCGCCTTTGGCGGCAAGGCCTTCCCGGGCAAGATCCGCCAGTTCAACCCCGGCACCCAGCCTTTCCTGAAGGTGAACCGCAACGGCGAGCGTTTTGCCAACGAGAGCTGCCCCTACAACGATATCGTCTACGCTGCCGCCCACCAGCCGGGCCGCGTCTACGCACAGATCTGCGATGCCAACATTTTGGAGGACGCAAAGCGTTTCCACACCATCGGCTGCTCTGCCCAGACCCGCAACGGCGGTGAGAAGTACATTCAGGGCAAGATGGACGAGGCTATCGAGGCCGGTGCACTGTTCAAGTGCGATACGCTGGACGAGCTGGCCGACGTTAAGACGGCTGTATCCGAGGCTGTAACGAACTGCATCGTGCACGCCTATGCAAACACCATTGGTCCGATCACGCTGACGGCCGCATTGTATGAGGACGGCACGCTGCGCGTGGCGGTGGCGGACAAGGGGTGCGGTATCCCGGACGTCTCCAAGGCAATGGAGCCGCTGTTCACTACGGGCGGCGCCGAACGCGCGGGCCTGGGCTTTGCGGTGATGGAAAGCTTTATGGACTCCGTCAAGGTGCGCTCTGCCCCGGGCAAAGGCACGCGCGTTACGCTGAGCAAGCGCCTGGGCACTCGTTGAGCCGCTCTTTATACATATTATATAGAGAGTAGGGAAGTTATGCCGCCAACACCGGTCGTGCTCGGCCCGCGCGCCGAATTCATTGAAAAGAATCTGGGGCTTGTTCATTCCTGTGCCGGCCGTTTCAAAGGGCGGGGGATTGAATACGACGATTTGTTCTCCGCCGGCTGCATGGGGCTCGTCAAAGCATACGACGGCTTTGACGGTTCCCGCGGCCTTTGTTTTTCCACTTACGCAGTGCCTGTGATTTTAGGCG
>OJAG01001695.1_pt1 | contig 12679 bp, 10 predicted proteins | sample 1589021 | NCBI WGS metagenome assembly OJAG01 (sample SAMN03283264) | human gut metagenome | biome: human-associated habitat; material: feces | host: Homo sapiens | place: USA | collected 2013 | reverse complement strand
GGGGGAGCTGTCGAGCAAAGCGAGACTGAGAGGGCGAGGAAGCTTTCCTTTCCCTCAAAGCTCCTGATAAGCAGTCATCAGGGCGGGGATGAACTGCTTTTTGCGGCTCACCACGCCCGGCAGCGTCCAGCTGGCATCGGCAGCGGGCTGGGTGTCAAAGCCGTCGGACAGCACCTCGGCGGCGTAGCGTCCGTTGCAGATGACCACGCTCTCCTCCTTGGGCACATCGGTCAGCAGCATGTAGAGGTCCTCCACGTTCTGCTTGTTGCGGGCCTCCTCCAGATAGGGCTGGAGCAGCGCCTGGGCGGCCTGCAGGTTTTTGCGGGTCATGTAGCTGCCCTGCGCCACGCCAAAGCGGATATCGCCGCACATGAACACCTTGAAGTCCTGCAAAAAGACCTCTTCGGGGGTCTTGCCGTCCAGTTTTTCACCAGCCTCGAACATTTCGGTGGAAAACTCTTCAATGTCCACGCCTGCGATCTTGGCCAGACGCTTGGCGGTGTTTTCATCCACGGGGGTGCAGGTGGGGCTGCGGAAGGCCAGCGTATCCGAAAGGATAGCCGCCAGCAGCAGGCCCGCGATCTGGGGCGGGATGTCCACACCGTTTTCATCGTACATCTGGGTGATGATGGTGGCGGTGCAGCCCACGGGCTGGTTGCGGAAGTAGACCGGGCCGCTGGTCTCCAGACTGCCGATGCGGTGGTGGTCGATGATCTCCAGGATCTCGGCCTGATCAAAGCCCTCCACGGCCTGGGTGGCCTCGTTGTGGTCCACCAGAATGATGCGCCGCTTGCGCAGGGCAATGACGTTGCGGCGGCTGACCATACCGCAGTATTTGCCTTCCTCATCGAGGATGGGGAAATAGCGGTGGCGCACCTTTGCCATCACCCGCAGCACATCGGCCACGGGGGTGACGAGGGTGAATTTGAGGATGTCGTCCCGGGTCATATAATAGGAGATGGGGGCGCACTGGCTGATGAGCTTGCCGGCCGCGTAGGTATCCACGGGGGTGGTCATAATGGCAACGCCGGTCTCATCGGCAATGCGCTGGATGGTGCGGCCCACCTTGGCCCCATTGCAGATGATGAGCAGGGAGGCTTCCTTTTCAATGGCGCAGAGCTGGCTTTCGTACCGGTTGCTCAGAATGACGATATCCCCCTTTTCCACGCTGCTTTCCAGCAGCTCGGGGGTGGCGGTGCCGATCTTGATGTGGCCGGTGGTGCAGACCGCGTCGGCATCGCCCACCACCATGGTGCCGTTCAGTGTTTCAAGGATGTTCTTATAAGAGGTACGGCTCTTGGCCAGCACTGCGGTATCGAACACGTCCATGTTGGCGGTGGCAAGATCCTTCACGGTGATGATGCCCTCCAGCTCGTTGTCCGCGCTGGTGATGGACAGGGTGTCGATCTGCTGGTCGCGCATGATCTTCCATGCGCGGCGCAGGCTGGTGGAGCCCGGGATGCCCGGCATCTCGCGGTAATCCACGTCCCGGATCTTGGGGTTCACGTCGGTGCACATCCGGGGCGGCGTGACACCGAATTTTTTCAGGACGAACTCGGTCTCCTGATTCATTTTACCGGCACGGCGCGGCTCACAGACCAGCGTGCTGGTGCGGTTTTTGAGCTCCGCATAGGCAATGGCGGAGCAGATGGAATCGGTATCGGGGTTGCGGTGCCCGATGACCACGACCTTGTGTGCTTCTTTTGGCATAGGTTGTTCCCCTCTCTGGGTCAGATTCATTTACCTTCCGATCGGCCCCATGCCCCAAACCACCGGGCACGGCTGCCAGCTACATTTTAACACATCCGGCACCGGGGGTAAAGGCGGCAGATATCTTTTTCTTGACAGCGCCCCAAAAATCGTCTATCCTTGACCTGAATTTTTTCTCTTTGGAGGTCACCCCATGAAAAAGCTGTTCCGCGCCCTTTCCCTCTGCCTGACGCTGGCCCTGTGCGTGTCCGGCAGCACCGCCGCGCTGGCCGAGGCTCCCGCCGCCACGCCCGCCCCCCAGGACGAACGTGTCATCACCGATGTAAGCCCCCTTGAGGATCAGATCCGCAACATCGTCGGCTTTACCACCAGCACCGGCGGCCCCTACGATTTTGAGCAGGCCGATCATAAATCTGCCGTGCAGGCCTACGGTGCAGAACCCGCCGAGGGTGCCGTGGCCCTGCTGCGCGTCTACGCCCGGGCCGAGGATCGGGGCGATGCCTCCATCAATTCCAGCGGCCACTCCTTCCTCTCGGTGCGGAACGTTTCGGACCATGACATCGAGGTGGGCGGCCTGCGGATCGCGCCCAACACCGAGATGACCTTCAGCCCCCGCGGCAACCGCTGGGAGCACACCGGCATCTGGTACAATCTGGAGGGCTACTACAAGCGCTATCTGGCCGATTCCTACTACCAGAACATCTATGCTGTCCAGACCTCACTGGATCAGGGCCAGCTGGACGTGGTCAACCGCAACCTTGCCAAATCTGACCACTGGTCGGCCTACTTCAACTGCGCCGCCTTTACCGAGGGCATGTGGAACGCCGTCTGCGCCGATCCCCTTTCCGCCGGGCAGCCCTACACCCCGGAGAACCTGCGGAACGACATTCTGGCCAAGTACGGCGATCTGGCCGCGTACAATCCCCAGATCCCCTACGACTACATCGTTTATTACGGCACCAGCCTGACCCCCAGCAAAGAGTTTGCCTGATTTTCATGTTTGTTGGATACAACATCTTGATTTTCACGTCATTCCGCGCTATCATGGGTGTGTTTGAATCCACGCGCCAAGGGAGGACACCATGACAGACGCATCGACCACATCAAGACCGCTGTTCAACCGTCAACAGCTCATCTCACTTTTCCTGCCGCTGGTGGCAGAGCAGGCCCTCAGCATCTCCATCGGTCTGGCGGACACCCTGATGGTCTCCTCGGTGGGCGAAGCCGCCGTTTCGGGCGTGAGCCTGGTGGACTCCTTCAATGTGCTGATGATCCAGCTGCTCAGCGCACTGGCCACCGGCGGCGCGGTGGTCGCCAGCCAGTACATCGGCCACCGGGAGCCCAAACGGGCCAAGGCCAGTGCCGCCCAGATCATGTTCATTATGATCTCGCTCAGCGTGGTCACTGCCGTCATCGTGGCGGTGGGGCGGCACGCCATCCTGCGGGGCATCTTCGGCTCCATTGACGCGGATGTGATGCGCTACGCCGAGACCTATTTCCTGCTCTCGGCCCTGAGCTATCCTTTTATTGGCGTGTACAATGCCGGTGCGGCTCTGTTCCGCGCCCAGGGCAACAGCAAGATCAGTATGCTTTCCAGCCTGGTGATGAATGTGGTGAACATTGGCGGCAACGCCATCCTGATCTACAGGTTCGGCATGGGCGTGATGGGTGCGGCCACCGCCAGCCTCGTGAGCCGGATGATCGCCTGCTTCACCGTGATGTTCCTGCTGCAGAAGCCGGACTGTGCGCTGCGCATCGACCACCTCACCGACCTGAAGCCTGACCTCGACCTCATCAAGCGCATCCTGAAAGTCGGCATTCCCGCCGGCATCGAGAACGGCATGTTCCAGATCGGCAAGCTGTCGGTCTCCAGCCTGACCAGCACGCTGGGCACCGCCGCCATTGCCGCAAACGCCGTGGCAGGCAACATCTCCAGCTTCCTGAACGTGCCCGCCTCCGCCGTTGGCATCGGCGCGCTGACCGTTGTGGGCCAGTGTCTGGGTGCCGGGGAAAAGGCGCAGGCCAAGCGCTATTCCCGCCTGCTGCTCCTGACCGCCTACGCCGGGGACTGGGCGATGAACCTTTCCGGCCTGTTCTTCCTGAACAAGCTGGCGCTCTCCTGGTTCAACCTCTCGCCGGAGGCCTACGGCATGGCACTGGAGCTGATGGTCTGGTTCAACGCTGTATCGCTGATCCTGTGGCCCTCCAGCTTCACCCTGCCCAACATCCTGCGCGCCGCCGGAGATGCCGCCTTTACCATGACGGTCAGCGTCATCTCCATGTGGGTGTTCCGGGTGGCCTTCTGCTACCTGATGGTGCTCAAGTTCCACTGCGGCCTGCTGTTCATCTGGATGGGCATGTTCCTGGATTGGGCCATGCGCTCGCTGTTCTTCTGCGTCCGCTTTGTCCGCGGCAGGTGGATGGAACAAAAGGTGATCTGAGTTTCCGTATATCCGGCCCTCTCCGCCATTGCAGTTCTGGCGGGGAGGGCCTTTTTTGTGCAGGAAACCCACATCCTGTCTCGTATCAATAGGCAGAAGCTTCTCTCCCCTGCATCCGCTTCCCCAAAGCATACCAAATTCCGCGCGGATGTGTTCACGATTTTGTCAGCTTTTTGTCTTGTTTTCTTCGTCTTTGCGCGGTATAATCATACGCTGCAAAGAACTTTAGGCGGGGCTGCGGCCCCCATTCCAGAAAAGGAAGTGTGTTCCATGCGCAACTGGTTTTCCCGCCATCCCGTTTCGTTCATGGCGTTTTATCTCCTGTTTTACCTTTCGGCGTTCCATTGGCTCGAAGTCCATATTGCCGTGCCCGATGTTCTGGTGCACTGCCATCTGGACGACCTGATCCCCTTTTGCAAATATGCCATCGTGCCCTACTTTGCGTGGTTTTTGTGGATTCCGTTTACCCTGTTCTACCTGCTGTGGAAAGCGCCCCGGGCCGACTTCTGGCGGCTCTGCCTGCCCCTGTTTGCGGGCATGACCATTGCGCTGGCCTGCTATGTCATCCTGCCCACCGGGCTGGACCTGCGGCCCTACCGGGTATACGGCAGCGACCTCTTTGCTCAGGCCGTGCGGATGCTCTATGCCACCGACACGCCCCTCAACGTCTGCCCCTCCATCCATGTGTTCAACTCGGTCACCCTGATGATGGCCTACTACCGCAGCCACATTTTTGAAACGCCGGGCCGCCGCTGGATGCGGCCCGCTTCCGCCGTGCTCTGCGTTTCCATCATTGCGTCCACGGTCCTGCTCAAGCAGCACAGCTGCATTGATGTATTGCTGGGCATCCTCCTGGCCATGGCGCTGGATACCGGCATGACCGCACTGGAACGCAGCGACGCAAGAGCCTTGCAGCGGCTTTGAATCTGTACGGAAGAACACCCATGCCGGCGCTGGCATGGGTGTTTTTGCATTTTGGGGCATTACGGAGCCGGAGCAGTGAACTCCTTCAGGTGCGCTGTATCCAGCTCTTCGGCATCTTTGGCCGCTGATGTATAGGAAATTTTCAGATATTTCAGGGCCGTATCGTTTGCCAGCAGTTTTTTGCAGGTTTCCGTATCAAACGTGATGTTGTTGGTCAGATCCAGCCAGATCAGCTGCGGCATCTGGGTCAGGGGAGTATAATCCATGTCTTTGTAGGTTTCCTGTGCACCCTGAGAGAGGGACATACTCAGATACTGCACACTGCTCTCCGCCAGCGGGGCAAAGCTGTCGATCTCCGGCCCTTGGCACAGCTGCAGAAAGCTCAGATTTTCCATCTGCTTCAGCGGTTCCAGCGAACCGATCCGGGTCACGTCCAGTCTCAGGACCCGCAAGTCAGCTCCGGCCAGCTGGGTCAGATCGACCTCACTGCCGGTGATCCACAGCATCTTCAGCGACTTCATCTGCGCCAGCGCCGAAAGGTCGGAGACATTGGAATCCGCCCGGATCCCGTCACTGCCATACTTCAGCTCTACCACAGAATCCAGCTTTGCAAAGGTCGGGAATGCGCTGCTCTCCACACTGGGCACACTCAAAAGCATCAGATTTTTGCATTCCTCCAGACCTGTCAGATCTGTAATGGGTGGGGCTCCCCTTCTATTATTGACCGACAATACCTGCAAGCTGTCAAAATGCCGCAGGTCTGCCAGAGAGGTCACCGGATCATACGTTCCCTCTACGCTGACTGCGCAGGCTGCCAGCTGCTCATTGCTGTTGACGTTTCTTCCAATGTCCACCCCATCCGGTGCATCTTTGACGATGAGATCCCCTACGCCGGTTCCGGAATTTATCGAGACCCGCTGATAATCCCAGACATCGCTGTGATAGATATCTCCCTTCGGGCGGTCAAGCCATTTCCGGACGTGCTTTTCCATCACAGGGTCCTGCCACTCAATGACATAATCCTCCCCATGCTCGGCGTGACTGGCCGGAACCGCAAGTGTCGTCTGCTGAACGAAAACATCCTGCATTTCCGAACGGAAAGGTCCCGGTCCCAGATTCAAAGAGCTTGCACATGCACTGAATAAAAGCATTGCGCAGATCAACAGGCTCAAGGCTTTTAACATTTTACGCATAACAGGCTCCTTTCTGTTTCGGCAAAATCTCTAGTTATATTTTACCATAGATTGTTTTTTTGTAAATAAAAACCCACGATCTTTGCACTGGCATGGCAAAAATCGTGGGTTTGCTTAAAACAGATCTTCCGGCAGGCAGATATCCTGCTTGGGCACCTTGTCCCAGGAAAAGTCTGGGATCAGGCTTTCCGGGGTGCGGGGAGCCGGTTCAGGTTGGAGACCATAGGCAAAGGCAAGCCTGCCCACGATCTCTTCCGCCGTATACTTTGCCCGCAGATTTTCCAGGCTCTGGTCACCGTCCCGTTTGGACAGGCGGCGGCCATCGGGAGCCAGCAGGAGCGGGCAATGGGCAAACTTTGGGGCGGGCAGGCCCAGCAGACGGTAAAGATAAAGCTGCCGCGCGGTGGAAGAGAGCAGATCCGCGCCCCGCACCACCTCCGTCACGCCCATCCGGGCATCGTCCACCACCACAGCCAGCTGGTAGGCAAACACGCCATCGGCGCGGCGGAGGTAGAAATCCCCGCAGTCGTGGAGCAGGTTCTCGGTGTGGGGGCCCATACAGCCATCGATGAAGGTGATGTCCTCATCGGGCACCATGAGACGATAGGCCGGGGCCTTCTTTTTGCGCTTTTCGGCGATCTGCTCCGCCGTCAGCCCCCGGCAGGTGCCGGGATAGATCACATTGCCGTCGGAGGTGTGGGGTGCGCTGGCGGCATGGAGCTGGGCACGGGAGCAGAAACAGGGGTAAACAAGGCCCTGTGCTTCCAGTTTGTTATAACTCTCGGTGTAGATGGCGGCGCACTCGCTCTGGTAATAGGGGCCGTTGGGGCCGCCGCTGCTGCCGCCCTCATCCCAGACAAGGCCCAGCCAGCGCAGGTCCTCTTCCAGTGCGTCGGCATATTTGCGGGGGCAGCGCTCGGCATCCAGATCCTCAATGCGCAGAACGATGCGCCCGCCCTGACTTCTGGCGCTGAGCCAGGCCAGCAGGCTGCAGGCCAGATTGCCCAGATGCAGCCGCCCGCTGGGGCTGGGGGCAAAGCGCCCGGTCACAGCGCTCACAGGCCCAGCTTCCACTCGCCGTCCACAGGCTGGGAGATGGGCGTGTTATAGAACTCGGCCACGGCCTTTGCCATGTACTCGGCATCCTTGCAGCTGGCGGTCTCCATTGCGGAATGCATGGCCAGCTGTGCCAGACCGATATCCACCATGGGGATCAGGATCTGGTGGCCCAGCAGGTTGCCCAGCGTGGAGCCACCGGGAACATCCGCGCGGTTTGCGGCCACCTGCACCGGCACACCGGCCTTTTTGCAGATCTCGGCAAAGGCAGCGCCGGTAAAGCCACTGGTGGTGTAGGTCTGGCGGGCATTGTACTTCAGCAGCACACCGCCGCCCATAACCGCCACATTGGCGGGATCGCTCTTTTCGGGGTGGTTGGGGTGGGTGGCGTGGCCATTGTCGGCGCTCAACAGCAGGCTGTTGGTGCAGGCACGGATGCTCTGCTCCCGGGTGACCCCCAGCTTTTCCTCAATGCGGGCCAGCACATTGGCCATCAGGGTGCCCTGTGCGCCCTGCCGGCTGGAAGAGCCCACCTCCTCGTTGTCGAACATGACCCACATGTCGCCCCGGCCTTCCTCCTCGCCGCGGCCCTGCAGGAAGCCCCACAGGGTGGTGTAGGCGCATTCCAGGTCATCGATGCGGCCGGACATGAAATATTCGCCCTTCAGGCCCACGCGCTCGGCCTTTTCACGGGTGCAGAGCACCAGATCAGCGTCCACGATGTCCTCAGCCTTGACCCCGGCTTCCTCAGCCAGAGCGTCCCGCAGGGTGGAGCCTGCCTCACCAAAGATGGGCTGCAGATCCACCTGAGGGTTGTACTTCATGCCGTTGTTCAGGTCATGGCTGAAGTGGATGCAGAGGTTGGGGATGACAGCCAGCGCCCGGTCGGGGTGGACCAGCAGGCTCCGGATGCCGTTCTCCGTGCGGACCAGAATGCGGCCCGCCACGCTCAGGGGACGGTCCAGCCAGGTGGGCATGATCATGCCGCCGTAGCCCTCGGTCTCCGCCTTGGCAAAGACCGTGTCCTTGCCGCCGTCCAGCTGCTTGATGCGCCAGGTGGGAGAATCGCTGTGGCTGGCGGTGACATGCCAGCCGGTCAGCTCGCCCTTGGGCATCCGCCATGCCAGCACGGCAGAGCCGTTGCGGGTGGTGTAATATCTGCCGCCGGGCACCAGCTCCCAGGCTGCGCTCTCGGGGCAGTTCTGGTAGCCGTTCTCCTCCAGGATCTTCACAGCCGCAGCCGTGGAGTGGAAGGCGCTGACACCGGCGTTCAGGAAATCGAAGAGACCTTCGACGGAAAAGGTGTTATTCTGCATTTTATGTTCTCCTTTATTTTCAGGTGATCCGCTGCTAAACCTCTCCGTCATTGCTTCGCAATGCCACTTGTCCGGGTTGCGGCTCCCAACATTCACTTCGTGCAAAGTATTGCACTTGTGCCTTGTTAGCCGCTGCCCCAACAACAACTCCCTTCATCCGCCACTGGCGGCGGTTGTTGTTGTTGCCTAATAGGAGAGGCAGGGGCCTTTCTTGGCTCCCCTGTTAGGAGAGCTGTCGCCGCAGGCGACTGAGAGGTTTCGCCACAATTATACCGTTTCTCTTATCAAAAAGCAATCACACCGGGGCCATCTCGGCAAGCTGCTGTTCAAGCGCATGGCGGAGCTGGGCAGCGTGCAGGCCGCAGACCAGCTGGACCCGGGTGCCCTGCACCACAAGACCTTTATGGGGCAGGGAGAGCAGAGCCCCCATATCCAGCAACGAGGCATCCCGCACCGTGAGCCGGAGGCGGGTGAAGCAGTTTCCCAGCTGGGCGATGTTCTCCGGCCCACCCAGCGCGGCGATGAACCGGCACACCTCCTGCGGGTCGGCGTACGGAGACTGGTCTGTGGAAAGGGCTGCTTCCCGGCCCGGGGTGGGCAGATCCTTTGCCTTGATGAGGACGCTGAACACGGCAAAGTAGGTCAGGGTCTCCGCAAGGCCCAGCAGATAGAGCAGCGGCATGTTCTGCAGCTGCTCCCCGGCGCTCAGGTTGAACACCAGCGACCCCAGCAGGTTGGAGGTAAAGGCCCGGACGTGCAGGACATGGAGCAGCACCATAAAGCCGCCCGTAATGACCGCATGGGCCACCCAGAGCAGGGGCGAAACGAAGCAGAACAGAAAATCAATGGGCTCGGTGATGGAGGCCACCGAGGCCGTGACCGCCAGCGGGATCATGGCGGCGGCGGTACGGGCACGGTTCTCTTTGCGGGCCGTGAAGATGAGGCCGCCGCAATGCCCAGATAGCCAAATGTCTTGGTGAAGCCGGTGTACATCCAGACGATGCCGTCCGAGAGGGGCAGGCCCATGGTGTACTCGGTCATGCAGACGGCGTAAGCGCCCGTGTAGGTCACAGAGCCCACGGTCAGGCTGCCGCCCAGCGAAGAGAACTGGAAGGGCATATAGATGAGGTGATGCAGGCCGGTGGGGATGAGCAGCCGTTCCAGAAAGCCGTAGAGGAACACACCCGCGTTCCCTGAAGCCGCGATCCAGCCCGTGAGGGCGCTGACCGCCCGCTGCAGCGGCGGGCAGACAAAGCAGAACCCCAGCCCCAGTGCCACCGCCAGCGCCGACAGCCACAAAAACGACCACCGCAGGCCCGAATAGAGCTGGGTGATCATGCCATAAAACTGCTTTTCGCAGGTGCGGTTGAAAAGCCACGCCGCCGCAAAGCCCAGCACGATGCCGCTTGCCACGCCGGTGTCCACCACCTGAATGCCCAGAATGGTGGTCTGGCCCGTGCCCGCAAGGCCGGTCATCCCGTTCGGCTGGGCAAGCAGTCCCAGCGCTTCCAGCGCGGTGTGGTTGGCTGTGAGGAACACCAGATAGGCCATCAGCGCCAGCAGGGCGGCATCCTGCTTTTCGGTTTTGGCGCGCACGGCTGCCACCCCCACGCAGAGAATGACGCTGAGGTTGTTGATGAGCACCATCATCCCGTTGTAAAGCAGCTGCCCCATCAGCTGCAGCGGAGCCCACTGCAGCACCGGCAGCGCCTGACACAAGGGCTTGCTGGTGAGCAGCGCCCCCAGCACCAGCAGCAGGCCCGCCGCCGAAAGATAAGACAGCGGCGACAGCAGCGACTGTGAAAAGCGTTCCAGCCGCCGCAGGAATTTCTGCATCCGTTTCTCCCCCTTTTCCGGTTCTTCACCCGTTTCTCCCAGTTTGACCATGGCCGGATTATACGCGCCAGCGCAAAAAATGTCAATCCCGCCCGACTGAGAAAAAAACGACAAAAGTTTGTATAGTTTGCACAGCCGGGGTGAAAAATCGTCCTGCGCACGCCGATTGACAACAGCCCGGCAGAACAGTATACTAGAAATGTACCAGAGCAGTTTCTCCGGCAGATGGGCCGGAACACGATAAAAGGAGGCTTTCCTATGATTCGCAAGCGTATTCTTTCCCTGCTGGTCTGCGTCGCCCTGCTGTGCGGCGTGCTGGCAGGCTGCAGCACCTCTTCCGGCAGCACTGCCGCTTCCAGCTCTTCCGCTTCTGCAAGCGAGAGCATCCCCTCTTCCACCGTGACCGCCGACACTGGCAAGGTGGGCCCGCTGGACGCAGGCGAGAACTCCCTGTTCTCCCTCTCTGACCCGGACGATGCCTTTGCTCCCTGCCTCGGCTGGGGCCCCGGCGTGTCCGGCTGCTCGCTGAAATCCGTCATCGCGGCGGCTTCCCTGCTGAAATGGGCCGATGGCTGCAACATGAGCATCCAGCCGGTCAGCGACATCAAAGATGCCTATACCCAGTGGTTCGACAGCCTGAGCGCCGATGATCAGCAGAGCTTTGCCGATGCCTGGCCGCTCATCAAGGCCGATGCTGAGGCCCTGCTGACCGACAAGGACAGCATGACCGGCCGCATTGAGGATGCCGGTCTGGATGTCAAAGAGCTGCCCGGCTGTTCCGAGGAAAACTGGAAAGCCCTGGCCGATGTCATTGACGTACTGGTCCCGGCTTCCAGCGAGTATTGATCGTTCCGTCTGCCCCTGAATGCAAGAGACATAAAAATAAGCCCGACGTTGTCGGGCTTATTTTTATGTTCAGATCTTCTTCAGGGTGTACTGGCGGGTGCCCATGCCGATCTTTTCGGCCTGCTCCAGCGTTGCCTTCCACTCGACATTGGGGTTGGAATCCTTGAAGTTGTCGTGGTGGCAGTTCCAGCCGGGCTTTGCAAGGTTCTGGCCCAGCTGACTGTTGGGCAGGGGCTGTGCGTTCAGGCAGGCATCGGCACAGGCCTGATCCAGCGCCACGGGGTCAAAGGAGGCGAACATGCCGATATCCGGCAGGATGGGGGCATCGTTCTCGCCGTGGCAGTCACAGTTGGGGCTGATGTCCTGCACCAGGCTGATGTGGAAGCAGGGGCGGTCTGCACAGACGGCAGCGGCATACTCTGCCATCTTGCGGTCCAGCTCCTCGTTGGCGCTGCTGTCGATGGAATAGATGGCATCGAAGTTGCAGGCACCGATGCAGCGGCCGCAACCCTTGCACTTTTCGTAATCAATGACCGCCTTATTGTTCTCATTGTAGCGGATGGCGTCGGAGCCGCACTCCTTGGCGCAGCGGTGGCAGCCGCGGCAGAGCTCCTCCTGCACGGCGGGCTTACCGGAGGAGTGCTGCTCCATCTTGCCCGCACGGGAACCGCAGCCCATGCCGATGTTCTTGATGGCTCCGCCGAAGCCGGTCGCTTCGTGGCCCTTGAAGTGGGTCAGACTGATGAAGATGTCGGCATCCATAATGGCGCGGCCGATCTTGGCGGTCTTGCAGTATTCGCCGTTGGGCACGGGCACCTCAAGCTCATCGGTGCCGCGCAGGCCGTCGCCAATGATGATCTGGCAGCCAGTGGTCATGGGCCAGAAGCCGTTTTCCTGCGCGCAGCTCAGGTGCTCCAGCGCGTTCTTACGGCTACCCGGGTACAGCGTGTTGCAGTCGGTCAGGAAGGGCTGGCCCCCCTGCTCCTTGCACAGGTCTGCCACCACCTTGGCGTAGTTCGGGCGCAGGAAAGCCAGGTTGCCCAGCTCGCCAAAGTGCATCTTGATGGCCACGAACTTGCCATCCATATCAATGCTCTTGATGCCTGCCGCAATGCACAGGCGGTGCAGCTTTTCGGTCAGGCTGGTGCCCACAGGACACCGGAAGTCGGTGTAATATACAGTCGATGCTTCCATAGGGATCTCCTCCGTTTTTGACAATTTCAGGCGCGGCACTCTCCCGCCGCCGGGTTCTCTCTTTATGGCTCCAGTATAACACAAGGCCGGGGCCGGTGCAATTGCCCCGTAACGCAAAAAAGCCGCCCGTGCGCTGGATGTCCCCCGCCGAAGCGGAAGCCCA
>OJAG01001689.1_pt1 | contig 12699 bp, 12 predicted proteins | sample 1589021 | NCBI WGS metagenome assembly OJAG01 (sample SAMN03283264) | human gut metagenome | biome: human-associated habitat; material: feces | host: Homo sapiens | place: USA | collected 2013 | reverse complement strand
TGCAAGTCCCTTTTTGTCAAAAACTGTCATTTTTTCTGGAATTTTCTGCATCCCATTCCCCGGCACGACAAAAGGGCCTTGCTCCTCGCCGCAAGGCCCTTATTTTTCTGGGAACTTCGCTGCCATTACCGCAGCTGCGCCGTGAACACGATCTCCCCCGGCTGAGGGCATTTGGCCCGGATGGAGCCATGATGTCCCTCAGCAATACTCCGGGCGATGGACAGCCCCACACCGAAGCTGCCGTCGGCGGAGCGAGCCTGATCCGACCGATAGAACCGGTCAAAGAGTTTCTCTGTCTCCCCCTCGGCCAGCGGTGTACAGGCATTGCTGCACCGCAGGACGACGCCCGGTTTTCCCTTCTCCAGCACAAACCGGACGGTCGTCTCCGGCAGGGCGTACTTCACGGCGTTATCCAGCAGGATAGACACCAGCTGCCGCACGGCGTACTCGTCGCCGCAGTAGGTGAGTCCCGGCACGATAGCAAACTCCAGCGGATGGCCCTGAGACCGGGCAAAATCCCGGAAGGACTCCGCCGTCTCCTCCACCGCCTCGCTGACGGCGAAGTCCGACAGCTTCAGCGGCGATTCCTCCTCGTCCATGCGGGAGAGCGTCACCGTGGTCCTGCGGAAGCAGAAATAAGCCTGACCTCTTCTCTCTTCCCTCTTTTATAAATAGGGCAGGGTCCGGCTCCCAAGGGAACCGGACCCTGTCCTGTTTTTTGACGCCTCACCTACTCGCCAAGGCTGCGGGAGAACCCCCCATCCTCACAGGATGGAGAGCTGTCCCGGATCCTCGTCACCCTCTGGGCCAGTCCAGATCTCTGGGCAGCCCCAGAATGTAGTCGGCGCTGACGTGATAATACCGGCACAGCTTCTCCAGCTTCTCAATACCCATTTCGCTGGTACCGTCCCGCCAGCGCCGGATCTGCTTGGTGCTGACGCCGATGACCTTCGCCAGATCCTGCACCTTGGTGTCGCTGTCCTCAATAATGGCGTCAATATTTGGATACTGCTTCATGTATGCTCTCCTCGTGGTCTATTGTCTATGCTTCATCGGCGATTTTTGTCGAATTATGTCGAAAATTTTACACGCAAAATGGCACGTTCGTCTTGACTTTGGACATATATGTCATTTGTAATATGTAAAGATATATATGTCCCACATTTGTTTGTTCGTTCTGCCCTCATCACCGTCATTGTTTGGCATTCTCCACGCAATATGACTGGAAATTTCAGGACAGTTGCTCTGTTTCGACGTTCTTCATGAGCAAAAGATGCTTTAATAGTCCTGCACCCGCCAAGTGCTCCAAGCTATCTCCGGGAGGAACCCCCTATGACCGCAAAAAAGCTCTTACAGATCATCAGCACCATTCTGGTGGCGCTGGCAGTACTTCTGGCCGTGGCGCTGGTCGGCGTCCGGCTGGCCGGCATCCGTACCTTCACCGTTCTGTCCGGCTCCATGGAACCCAACTACCACGTAGGCTCCCTCATCTACGTAAAAAAGGTGGACCCCACCACCATCCGGCCGGGGCAGGTCATCACCTTCATGCTGGATGAGAACACCGTGGCCACCCACAGGGTGGTGGAGGTGGTCCCCGACGAGGACGATCCCTCCACTCTGCGCTTCCGCACCAAGGGCGACGCTAACGACGCCGAGGACGGCAACCTCGTCCATTATAAAAACGTCATCGGCACCCCGGTGTTCACCATCCCCAAGCTGGGCTACGTGGCCAATTACATCCAGCACCCCCCCGGCCTGTACGTGGCCATCTCCGCCGGGGCCGTCCTGCTGCTGCTGACCTTCCTGCCGGACCTGCTCTCCGGCGGCTCCGACAAGGGGCAGGGCAAGCGCATCCGTCAGGACAGTCAAAAGGCATAGATCCGTCGATCCTGCCGCAAGGCTCACCATATCATTTGTTATCATTTTATGCAGGAGGAAAAACCATGAAAGCAAGGAACCGCATCAAACCCCTGTTGACCCTGTGCTGCGTCCTGCTGCTGGTAGCCGCCGGTGTGTTCGGCACGCTGGCCTACCTCACCGGCACAGACACGGTCAACAACACCTTCACCGTCGGCAACGTGAAGATCACGCTGGACGAGGCCAAGGTGACCACCGACGGCACGCCTGTGGAGGGCGCTGACCGTGTGAAGGCCAACGAGTACCATCTGCTCCCCGGCCACACCTACACCAAGGACCCCACCGTCACCGTCAAGACCGGCAGCGACGCAAGCTACGTCCGCATGAAGGTCACCTTCAACAACGCCAAGGCCATCATCGCCCTGTGTACTGACCCCGAGTTTGCCGAGGACGGCCCCACCGGCGTGGAGAACGCCTATCCCCTGATCCGCATGGTGAAGTTCGTGGAAGCCAATGCCCCCAAGTGGGACGGCATCATCCCCGATAACATGGTGGAGACAGAGAAGATGCTGGCCGATGCCAAGTACTTCGCCTACGATGCAAAAGCCGACACTCTGACCTACTATTTCTATTACAACGAGACCGTTGCCGCCCCCGACGGTGATGTGGTCCTGCCTGTCCTGTTTGACAAAGTGACCCTGCCCGAGTGGGTCACCAACGACCAGCTGGCCACTCTGGAGAATTTCCAGATCACCGTGGTGGCCGAGGCCATTCAGGCCGACGGCTTCGCCAATGCCGGCGCCGCTTGGGCCGCCTTCAACGGCTGATTTCCCCCCCGGTTTCGACGGCACATGGGCTGCGCCCCACGCCGTGGAAATAAATCATAGTTTGCAAGAAAGGAAGAAGCGAGTATGAAAAAGAAAACTCTGGCACTGGTTCTGGCTCTGACCCTGTTGGTGGCCGGTGTCGTCGGCGGCACGCTGGCTTGGCTGACCGATCAGACCGCCGAGGTGAAGAACACCTTCACCGTGGGCGATATCAACATCGGCCTCACCGAGACCACCACAGACTACAAGATGGTTCCCGGCAACACCATCGCCAAGGACCCCACCGTCACCGTCAAGGCCAATTCCGAAGCCTGCTGGCTGTTCGTGAAGGTCACGGAGTCCGAGAATCTGGACACCTTCATCACCTATGCCATCGCAGAGGGTTGGACGGAGCTGCAAGACGGCGTTTACTACCGTGAGGTTCCCGCCTCCGACGCTGACCAGACCTTCCCCGTGCTGGCAGGTAATGCCGTCACTGTGAAAAACACTGTTACCAAGGAAATGCTCACGGCTAAGGATTTCGCCAATCCCACCCTGACCTTTAAGGCCTACGCCGTGCAGAAGGACAATGTTGCCTCTGCCTCCGATGCTTGGGCCAAGGTCAACCCCTAACCAAGTGATCCCTTGCACATTCTGATACCCAAAAAATCAAACAAAAAGGAGAGCAATTACATGAAAAAGAAGATCACTGCCCTGTTCCTGTGCGTGGCGCTGGCCGCCATCGCCATCGTCGGTGCCTCTCTGGCCTACTTCACCGACACCGACAACGAGACCAACACATTCACCGTCGGCGGCGTAAAAATCGACCTGATCGAGCAGCAGAGTAATGAGGACCATACCGGCTTTGTTCCTTATACGGGAGATAAGGTTCTCATGCCCATCGTCGGCTCCGCTCAGGGAGAAAAATACCCCAACGGCCAGCCCAAGGCTGCGAACTACATCGACAAGGTCGTAACGATTCAGAATACCGGCAAGTCTGCCGCTTGGATTCGTGCTTACTATGCGGTTCCCTCCGATCTGGATGACGGCTATGAGACCTTCAACGCCGGTGCGAACATCCTGCACGGCAACTTCGGCAACAAAATCGTTGACGGCACTGTCTACACCACCTTCGGTGCGGAGTGGAACTGGATGCATGACGGCAAGTGGAACTACTTCGAGACCACCATGGACGGCGTCAACTACAACGTCTACTTCGCTGACTACTACCAGCCTGTTGCGGCCAATGAGACCACCGAGCAGCTCATTTGCGGCGTGTATCTGGACAAGAACGTGGATATGAAGGACGGCAAGTACATCGATACGCGTCACCCTGATGCCGATCTCTCTATCCTGGAAGGCACGGTCAAGTATCCCGTATTTGCGGTTGCTGTGCAGGCAGAGGGCTTTGACACTGCCGCAGCTGCTATGGATGCCGCCTTCGGCGCCAACTACAATCCTTGGGGCGGTACCGCCACCAACTGGCAGTAATTCCCCCAACAGGAAGCAGATCGGCTTCCCTGGCTTCGCTATCTCCTCCCTATTTTTTTGCGGCACGGGTCCTGTGACCCGACCAACCCCGACACGCCTGTTACCAGCGGGTCGTGTCGGGTGGCAGAAAGCCCCCCTGTAGGCTCCCTGCCGCCCCGGTGAACCTGTTACCAGCGGGAACACCGGCGGCCGTGGCCTCTTAGAGGCCCGGCCAAACCAGTGCAGCTGTTACCGCAGCTGCACCGGTTTGACCGCTGCGGTCAACCACCTTCTCTGTCCTCCCTATGGAGGCTGACCATAGACAGGAAAGGAGCAACCACATGAAACGAAAGCTGTTATTACTGTCGGTGCTGGCCATCTGTGTGGCCACGCTGGCAGCCGGAACGCTGGCGTATTTCAGCGCCGACGGAACGGCACGCAATGTCATCACCACCGGCAATGTCTCCATTGCTGTGGAGGAGTGGGCGGATGCGGATAAGACCCAGCCCTTCGAGGATCTTACCGGCATCATGCCCGGCACCACCGTCACCAAAATTGCCGAGGTCCGCAACACCGGCGAGGCCGACGCATGGATCCGTGTCCGCCTCACCGGCGACATCCGCCTCACCGGCGACGGCACGCCGGACCCCTCGCTGGTAAAGCCCGACCTCAACACCACCGACTGGACGCTGGGTCCCGACGGCTACCTCTACTGCAACAAGGCCATCCGCCCCGGCGAGACCACCGCCCCTCTGTTCACCTGCGTCACCTTTGACGCCGGTATGGGCAACGAGTATCAGGATGCCACCGCCACAGTCCATGTGGCCGCCGAGGCTGTCCAGACTGCCAACAACGGCGTCACCGCTCTGGAGGCGCTGGGCTGGCCAACGCAGGGTTAAGGAGGTGCGGCACATGAAAAAAATGCGGCATATGAAGAGAAAAGCCCTTGTGGCGCTGGTGCTGTCTGTCACCATGCTGCTGACCCTGATGCCCGGTCTGGTCTTTGGTGTCTCCGACGATCAGGGTGACCCGGACACCGTCAGCTCCTCCATCGACTACCCCACCGTGAATTTCACCGACGTGGCCCCCTTCCTGCCCCCAGTCAGCGGCACTGCCCCCCGGCGCTCCCCGGCCCGTGACGCCGGTGATACCGATCCCAGCAGCGATAACGGCAATAACGGCATGGCAGCCAACAAGACCTCCGTTTATAACGAGGAGACCGGCGCCTATGACATTACGCTGGAGGCCTACGCCACCGGCAGCAAGGTCATCAGCACCGTCACCAGCGACGTCCCCACGGACGTCATTCTGGTTCTGGATCAGTCCGGCTCTATGGGGGATAACTTCTCCACCACAACGTCGGACTCCTGGGTCTCCTACGGCAAGCGTACCAACGACGCAAACTACAATAACCGCATGAACGGCAGCAAGAAGAAGGACCGCAACCTCTACTACAAGCTGTCCGACGGCGGTTATGCAGAGGTCCTTATGGATCGCTCCGAAGCCGGAACCGTCCAAAAGTACACGGAGTATAACGGAACCAACTACAACTGTCATAATAGCAAAGATACCCTCTATGCAGAAGTAAATGGCCAGCATGTGGTAGTATCTGTTTCGTATACTGCTGGTACACGTATCTATACCTACACTTATACCATCCCCGACGGCCCAACGGTCACGAAAACAAGCCATGAATTGTGGGGCGATCCCCCCTTCCCCATCTACCGGTTGGAGGACGTCACCGAGTATGCATATACCTATTACTACAACGTCAACGGGACCCGCATGGAGATTGGCACCTCCACCGGAGCGGACACGGTATTTGAAACCGAGCTCTATCAGAAGATTCCCTCCGGCACCAAAATCACCCGTCTGGAAGCCCTGAAAAATGCCGCCGCCACCTTTGCAAATGCCGTGGAGGAGAAGGCCAAGGGCGCTGACGGTACCCTCGGCACCGAGGACGACATCTCCCACCGCATCGCCGTGGTGGGCTTCGCCAGCAAGTCCGGCTACGGCGACAACACGGAGCTGCTGTCCATCGCCGGAAGCAACAGCGGCAGCGTGGGCGTGGCCTATCACAACATCACCGACCAGAACCTCAAGGACGTTCTTCAGAACGTGGACACCTCCGCCGGTCAGGCCATGGTCTCCACCGCCATCGGCGCTCTGGCCGCCAGCGGCGCCACCCGGACGGATCTGGGTCTGGACATGGCCCAGCGCATTCTCTCCGCCAACCCCGTGCAGCCTAACGAGAAGCGCCACCGTGTGGTCATCGTCTTTACGGACGGCGCCCCCACCAGCTTCAACGGCTTTGAGAAGGATGTCGCCAACGACGCCATCACCCATGCCGGCGCCATCAAGACCGCCGGAGCCACCGTCTACACCATCGGCATCTTCGCCGGAGCCAACGCCGTCAGCGCCGGCACCGAGCCAAGCGGCGACCTCGATCAGAACAGCCGCTCCCTGAACAGCGCCTGCAACTGGTTCATGCAGCAGGTGTCCTCCAACAACGGCACGCCCCGCACCCCCAGCTACTACTTGTCTGCGGCGGACGCCGGTTCCCTCAGCAACATCTTCCAGCAGATCTCCGACAACATCGAGACCGGCGGCTCCTCCTCCACCCTGACGGAGGAATCCGTAGTCCGGGATATCATCTCCCCCCAGTTCACCCTTCCGGCCGGAAGCACCGCCTCTGATATCACGCTGGAGACCTACGCCTGCACCGGTAAGGACGGCGACACCTACACATGGCGCCAAAACGACACTGCCATGGGCGCCACTGCCACGATAGACGGCAATAACGTCAGCGTCACAGGCTTTGACTTCTCCGAGAACTACGTGGGTACCGTCACCAATCACGCCAGCGTCAGCTACCGGGGTCATAAGCTGGTCATCCGCTTCAGCGTCAAGCCTCAGCCCGGCTTTCTGGGCGGCAACAATGTCCCCACCAACGCCGGGGCCGGCGTCTATGAAAGCAAAGACTCCGAGACCCCTGTCCGGGAGTTCCCCCAGCCCACGGTAAACGTCCCCATCCAGCCCGTCACCGTTGCAGCACAGGACTATAACGTCTATCTGCTGGGCGGTCTCACTGCCAGCCAGCTGCAAAGCGACTCCACTGTGCAGGTGGGCAGCATCTCTCTGGACCTGACCAAGGCCACCGACCCCGACCACCCTTACGGTCTGGAACCGTGGCAGACCGCCTACGTGGATATCACCGTCTCCATCACAGGCCCGGACGGCACCCCCGTCACCGACCTGACCCAGCTGCGGGCGGACACCTCCTACGCCGTCTCCGTCACGGTATCCCCCAAAACGGAGCCGCAGGCGGATTCCAGCGGCACACCGGCCGCCAAACAGAGCGGCAGCGCCACCGGCAAGGTCAACGTCTTTAAACCAACGCTCACCTACGAGGACGGCACCGTCTACTACGGCGACACCTTCGATAGGGCCACGCTGCCCGGTTACCGCACCTCCACCCGCTGGTTCCACGGCACCACCGAGGATACCACCGTACCCATGACCGGCGCCGAACCCAAGCTGAACTCTGGTTACAGCTACGACACCACCCTTCTGACGGACATCGTGAACACCAAACAGGATATCCCCGTGAAGGCCACCATCTCCATCGGTGACACCAACATCACCGCCGATACCACCTTCCTGCACACGAGCTGCGCCGGAGAGACCTGGAGCCACACCAGCGGCGATCCCGCCTTCCTGCTCCACGTCAGGACCTGCGCCCTGACCGTCACCAAGACCGGCGGCGCTGACGGTGAGCCCTATGTGTTCAACGTCTACCGTAACGGCAACCCCTACACCCAGGTCACGGTGGTGGGCAACAGCAGTGTCTCCATCTATGAGCTTCCGGTGGGCAAATACACCATTGAGGAGGACACCGGCTGGAGCTGGCGCTACGACGCCACCTACGACCCCAATAAGCCGGCCGGCTGCACCCTCACCGCCGGCCACAATAGCGGCAGCATCACCTGCACCAACACCCTGAAGAATGACCGCTGGCTCAACGGCTTCAGTGATGTTATCGCCAACATCTTCGGAATCCGACACTGAGAAAGGAGGAACTGTTTGTGGCACGCAGAAAAGATCCTTCGCCCCGGAAGCCGGGTGCGCTGCTTCTGACGCTGGTTCTGCTGGCGCTGGCCCTCACCGGCGCCACGCTGGCGTATCTCATCACCCATACGGACCCCGTCCCCAACCGGTTCACTCCCGCCCATGTGTCCTGCAACGTCACGGAGGACTTTGACGGCACGACCAAGAAGAACGTCAACGTCACCAACACCGGTGACATTGACGCCTACCTCCGGGTGAAGCTGGTGACCTACCGGGTCAATGACGACGGCCAACACATCGGCGGCACGGCAGCCATCCCCGCCTTCACCCCCGGCGACGGCTGGGTAAAGTATGGCGACTATTACTACTACACCTACCCCGTGGCCCCCAACGAACAGCCCAAAAATCCGCTCATCAGCAGCCTGACCCTCACCGGCAGCTACAGCGATGCCGACGGCGGCAAGCAGGCGCTGGAGATCATGGCGGAGGCCCTCCAGAGCACCCCGGCAGACGCCTTGGGTGAGGCTTGGGGCGTCACCATCACGCCGGGCCACGTGGCCAAGTATCAGTAAGGAGGGAACGGCATGAAACGAAAAACCATCTGTTCTCTGGCACTGACGCTGCTGATGCTCCTGTCATGCCTCTGCGCCGCCTATGCGGACACCGGCTCCGTCACCTATGACGGCAACGCTCAGAGCTTCGTGTTCCTTCCCGGCAGCGACTATTCCCCCTCCGACCTGTTCCCGGACTTTAAGGGCGTCATGCCCGGCGACCGGCTTACACAGACCCTGCGCCTGCGAAACGACAGCGACCATCGGGTGCGGCTGTACCTGCGCTCTCTGGGATCCGAGTCCGGTTCCGAGGAATTTCTCTCTCAGATGACCCTGACGGTGCAGGCTCCCACCTCCACCCTTTTCGATGCCCCTGCCCACGAGACGGCACAGCTGACGGATTGGACGGAGCTGGGGACCATCGCCCCCGGCGGCGATCTGGAGCTCACCGTGACCCTGAACGTCCCCCTGACCATGGGCAATGACTTCCAGTCCGGCATTGGCTATCTGGACTGGCAGTTCAAGGCCCAGGAGCTGGAGGACCCCACACCCCCCACCGGCGACACCTACGCCCCCACCCTGTGGCCGCTGATGGCCACGCTCTCCATGGGCGCCATCGCCTTCCTCCTGAGCCGCAGAAAGCACCGGGAGGAGCCGTAATTTTCCGCATGAAAAGAGACTGCCGAACCCCTTCGGCAGTCTCTTTTTCTGTCTATCTCCCTGTCAAGGGCATGGGAAAGCCCAGCCACGGGGCCTCTCTGGGCGGCAGATGGGAAAACCGCATGGCCGCCCCGGTCTGTGGATGGGTAAACTCCAGCCGCCACGACCACAGGGCGATGCTTTCCCCTTCCTCTCCCCCGCCGTATTTCCGGTCCCCCACCAGTGGAAACCCACGGGAGGCAAACTGCACCCGAATTTGATGGGTCCGCCCGGTGTGCAGCCGGATACGCACCAGTGACAGCCCCTCCCGGCTCCCCAGCACCTCATAGGACAGCTCCGCCGGGCGCACGTCCTTCCCCGGCTCCGCCGCCACATAGGTACGCCGCCGGACGGGATCCCGCCCCAGCAGGTCCGTCATCACGCCCCCCTCCGGCACGCCGTGGACCACCGCCAGATACTCCTTGCCGAAGGTGCGGCTGCGAATCTGCTCCGACAACAGGGAGGCCGCCTTGGCCGACCGGGCGTAGACCATCAGCCCGCTGACGGCGGCATCCAGCCGGTGTACCGTGCGGATGCAGGGGGTCCCCAGCTCCTGCCGCAGCAGCTGGGGCATCCCGCCGGGCTCGTCGGTGCTCAGCACCCCGGCAGGCTTCACCGCCACCACGATGCGTGGGTCTGCGTAAACGATCTCCATGGGGCATCTCTCCCTTACCATTCATCTTCTATCCCCTATCCTACCACATCCCGTCTCCGCTTGCAAGAAAGCCCTTTCCATCTGCCGTCAGGCGTGCTATAATGGCACCAAACCATCAGAATACAGGAGGGGATTGCCGTGAAAAAGACCGTTTTGAGGAAATATGCCCAGCTGATCGCCGCCTCCGGCGTCAATGTGCAGCCGGGTCAGGAGGTATTCATCGCCGCCGATCTGGATCAGCCGGAGTTTGTGAAGATGCTGGTGGAGGAATGCTATAAGCGCAAGGCCAAGAAGGTGGTGGTGGACTGGAGCTATCAGCCCCTGCAAAAGCTCCACTACCGCTATCGGACCCTGACCACCCTCTCCAAGCTTGATAACTACGAGGAAGCCCGCTGGCAGCACTATGTGGATACCATACCCTGCCGCATCTACCTGCTCAGCGAGGACCCCGACGGTCTGAAGGGCATCAATCAGGAGAAGATGGCCAAGAGCCAGCAGCGGCTGTACCCCGTCATCAAAAAATACCGGGATCAGATCGAGAATAAGTACCAGTGGTGCATCGCCGCCGTCCCCGGCGCCGCATGGGCCAAGAAGCTGTTCCCGGAGCTGCGGACCAGTCAGGCCATCGAGAAGCTGTGGGAGGCCATTCTCTCCACCAGCCGGGTGGACGAGGACCCCGTGGCGGCGTGGGAGGCCCATAACAAGGACCTCCACGACCGGTGCCAGTACCTCAGCGGTCTGGGCATCCGGGAGCTGCGCTATAAGAGCGCCAACGGCACGGACTTCACCGTGGGCATGATCCCGGAGGCGCAGTTCTGCGGCGGCGGCGAGACCAGCCTGCAAGGCATCTTCTTCAATCCCAATATCCCCACGGAGGAGTGCTTCATCTCCCCCATGAAGGGTGTGGCCGAGGGCATTGTCTACGCTACCAAGCCCCTGAGCTATCAGGGTCAGCTCATCGACGGCTTCTGGATCCGCTTCCACGAGGGTAAGGCGGTGGAGTGGCACGCCGAGGTCAACAACGACCTGCTGACCAAGCTCATCACCATGGACGAGGGCAGCTGCTATCTGGGCGAGTGCGCTCTGGTCCCCTTCGACTCCCCCATCAATCAAACGGGCCTGCTGTTTTATAACACCCTCTTTGATGAAAACGCCTGCTGCCATCTGGCGCTGGGCATGGGCTTTGCCGATACCATCCGGGACTTCCAGAACAAGACGCTGGAGGAGTGCCGGGCGCTGGGCGTCAACGACTCCATGATCCACGAGGACTTCATGATCGGCTCGGCGGACCTCTCCATCGACGCCGTGTGCGACGGCGGCAAGGTGGTCCCCATCTTCCGCAATGGTACATGGGCTTTTTGACCGCCGCCTTTTTCAGAGACTGTACCCTGTTTTTGCAAAGAAGGATCAGGAGAAAGAAAATGGATGATGCGTTCATCAAGAAATCGCAGATAAATCAGGGGCGGGAGGAACGCTACTCCTCCCGCCCCTGATTTTCTTTTTTGGCTTCATGCCGTCTGCCGTTCATTTCTTCCCATGAGAGGGTTTTCCTCCCCACGGAAGAATTGCTTCTTGCGGAAGAATTTCATCCCACGAAGGGATTTTCCCCGCAGGAAAATTCTTCCATGAAAAAATCCTCTCGCCGACGGGACGAACTCCCCCTGCGGAGCAGCCTCCGTTTTGGGAAGCGGCGTGTCCCATGGGACAAAAACGGTATTCCTTCGGACGTCAGGTCCCGGTCTGATATGGGGCGAGTGGACGTCCAAAAAATGTCCAATCTCTCAGCGCTGATACTCAAATTCCAGATCGTACATGGAGACGATATCCCCGTCCTGGATCCCCATCTGCTCCAGCTGATCGAACAGGCCCGACTGGCGCAAAACCTTATCGAAGTACATCCGGCTCTCATAGTCGGAGAAATTGATGTTGCCCATGAGCCGCTGGAGCCACGGACCCTCCACCAGCCAGGTGTGGTCATCCCGGTGGATATCCAGCGGGGCGGTGGTATCCACCTCCGGCGGGCGGGGTACATACTCCGGCTCATAGACCGTCACCGGCGGCAGCTCTGCCAAGCGGCGGGCGATGGCCTGCACCAGCCCACGGGTCCCCTGATGGGTGGCGGCGGACATGGCCATGAACTCATAGCCCGCCTCCTCCACATGGCAGCGGAAGGCTTCCAGCTGCTCAGGGTCCGCCAACAGATCCGTCTTGTTGGCCACCACGATCTGGGGCCGCTGAGCCAGCTCCGGGCTATACTGCTTCAGCTCGGCATTGATGGCGTCAAAGTCCGCTATGGGGTCCCGGCCCTCGCTGCCGGAGACATCCACCAGATGCACCAGCAGGCGACAGCGGTCAATGTGCCGCAGGAAGTCGTGGCCCAGCCCGGCCCCCTCGCTGGCCCCCTCAATGATTCCGGGGATATCCGCCATAACGAAGGACACGCCCTCATCCACATACACCACGCCCAGATTGGGATAGAGGGTGGTGAAATGGTAGTTGGCGATCTTGGGATGGGCCTTGCTGACCACGCTCAGAAGGGTGCTCTTGCCCACGTTGGGAAAGCCCACCAGCCCCACGTCCGCCAGCAGCTTCA
>OJAG01001676.1_pt1 | contig 12774 bp, 13 predicted proteins | sample 1589021 | NCBI WGS metagenome assembly OJAG01 (sample SAMN03283264) | human gut metagenome | biome: human-associated habitat; material: feces | host: Homo sapiens | place: USA | collected 2013 | reverse complement strand
AGGTCGCACCCGCCGTGCCCCACGTTGCCGTAGTGCTGCGTGATCTGGTTTTCGCCCGTCTGTAACACACGGCTGTTTTTATTGACCTGCGCAGGTTTGCTGTCTTCCGGCCCTGTTTCCGGAGGCGTGACTTCGTCGCGGAAGTCCCGAACAAGCCAGTTGGCATCTAGCTTACGGCCTGCGATCTCGTAGGTGTCCGTGTACTGCCAGATGCTGTAGCCGCCTTTGTAGTCGCACGTCTTATTCCACTGAGCGACCCACTTATCGTACTTATCCAGCTTTGAAGACTTGAGTTGATTTTCCAACCAGCTCAGGCTGGCATAGATGCCGACGTAATATCCAGCTTTTTCCATGTCAGAGCAGAACCGCTCGCAAATATCGACGAGCATACTGTTTGACGGCATACCGTTACGCTTTTTGTAGCCGTCAGCATCTTCCATGTCAAACCATACGCCAAGTGCCGGTTTCTTACCTTTTAGTAGACGCTTCATGTGTGCTACTTCGCTGTCGGCGTTGTCGAGGCTTAAGGCGTAGGAGTACAGATATGCGCCCCATGGAATACCAAGCGCGTCCGCCTCTTCGACAAAGCGATCAAATTCGCTGTCATCTTGATCGGTGTAGTCACCGCCGTATCCAGCGCGCAGCAGGAGAAAGCCGGCCTTGTCCGCGATTTCGGCGAGCGAAAGGCCGGCCTGTGCGTAAGATAAATCAAACCCGTGCAACATTTTTAATCATCCTCCTTTTCCCAGTACGCCGGATACTCCGCCGGCGACCACACACAAGCCACGCCTTCGGGAGCAATGCAGGTGTAGTGCTCGCCCTCGAAGGTGATCTTGTCGCCTGCGTGATACGCGTCGTGTGCGCCGGTCGGCTTCACATACGCCGGCCACTCCTCCGCCGGATCCCCGCCGGTGGCTTTTTCCAGCTTTTCCACGCGTGCCGCCAGAGCGTCGATCTGTGCCTGCAGCGGTGCATAGGACTGCGCGGGGTCTGCGTGCTCTCGCGCAAGCTCTTTCAGTCCTGCGCGATCGGCGTCGTCAAGATCGCCCTGTACCCAGAGCGTATCGATTTTCTTAAGCATGTCGGTGAGATCGTACATGCCTGTAAGGATCACATTTTCGATGATGGATTTCATTTTAACCTCCAATCGCATTTTGCTCGAGCGCGGCGATGCGTGCCATCATCGCCTGTGCTGCGGCGAGCGGGTCGGTTCTACCTGTGACGGTCAGGCTGTCCCCATCCGTCAAAAGCGTGTTTTTGCCGGGGAGCGCGGAAACAGGTTGCGCACCGGTAGATATAAGGGTGCGCGGCGTTTTCAGCGTGTAGGCGACCGAAATCGCGCCGTAGCGGGCGGCAATGTCCTCCGGCGTGCTGTCCTTTTCCACCGCGATGGAGAGCACGCGGCCAAACCGCAGGATGCTGCCGGCTGCCTGTCCCGCGAAGGTTGTGGCGTCTGAGGGTGCGAGCTTGTCGCACAGCACGGGCAGCTTTGCGTCGCGGTCATCTGCGTCATCCGGCATCGCGGTCGATCGGTACGTCCGCACGTTCGGGAAATCGACTATACCCCATGTGGTGAAATCTTCCGCGCGCAGTACGGCGTATGTACTCTGCACCGCACCCGTTGCCGTGTCCACGCTGCCGCCGTAGATAGTCTCGGGGAGGGTGAGATCGTAGTCGCGGCTTTCACTTTCGTTGGACACCGTGACCTTAACACGATCCCTCCCCGTAATAGGCCTTACATTATCCGGGCTGGGGTCGCCAGTTCCTGCTTGCTTGGGCTCCAATGTCACTACCGCATCGAGCGGATAGCCCTCAACCGGCGTACACGTCACAGGGTTCCCGCTTACCGAAAACTCCGGGCAAAGCGTGTCGATGATTTTGCGGCTGCTCCACGTCTCTGTGCCGCTTACTGCTGTGTCATCGATCTGCACGCCGTCCTTCCCGGGCTCACCTTGTGCACCAGGAGGCCCCTCCGGCCCTACGGGTCCCGTTAAGCCAATTTCGCCACGCGAGGGCTTACCTGTATCTGTGTCTCCCAAAAACCAATTTCCATTTTCACCGATAGTCGGTGTAATACCATCTTGACCATTCTGTCCGTCCTGACCATCTGCACCAGGCGCACCGTTCTGACCGTTCATGACGTCGAACTCATGGGCTCCGCTTGCATCCGTGATGGTCACGCGCGTACCGCCGGAAATGGTCTCGGTGGTTACAGTCGGGCTAACGCCGTCCTGACCATCTGCACCGGTTGGTCCTGTTGCTCCAGTTTGTCCGTCTGCGCCCGGAGGACCCTGGGGCCCAGGAGTCAGCTCAATTTCCTGTATGTCTTGATTAACCTGCTGTGCTAAATCCTGAACAGCCGTATCCACATACGACTTAACTGTCCCGTTGCCAGTCTCAATGCCGTTCAGTTGTGCCTGCAACGCAGCAATCGAACTGTTCAATGCCGCTGCATCATTGGGATGATGTTGAATCCATGCCGCAATTTCCTGCAACGTGTCCAGTGCTTCTGTCGCGCCCTCTGGAATAAGCTGCGCAGCTAATTCCTCATTCGCGATCGTACGCACAGACTTGTTCGCGTCATTGCCGACTAACGTGGTTACAGAGCCCTGCACTGTACCAACAGTCCCACTCAACTGCGTGACCTTTTTATCCACTGCTGTCACGCTTGCGGTAGTTGCTTTCAAATCCAAAGCATCTTGCAGGCCATTGACCTTACCCATACCCAATGCCGGAACGTCTGATTCTTGCAATGCTCGGCGTGACACAGCAACCTTACCGTCAGATTGTGCCACCGTGGTGATAAACTGTCCGGCTACAGCCTCGTCAGGGACAGAGAGCGCGCGTATAGCAGAGCTTATTTGTTCTGCTACGGGAGTCTTACCTACCAGCATAGACACGTTTTCTACCGCGCTTCTCAGCTCCTGATCGTCATATACGGTGTCTGCCGTCTCGATCTCACCGACATTACACCAATCTTCCTCGCCGATGTCCCTGGCATATAAAATAATTTTGTGCACATCGACTGGATCCAGTTCCAACTTGTATGTCGTATTCGTATCGGCAAAAGATGGCAAAAAAACCAGCTGCTCGTATGTGCTTGTATTTACATCCCATTGATACAGCGCTCGTTCATCTTCAGCTTTATAAATAACATTGCTATAAGGCTCTTGCTTAGACTGATACAGCTGATCGTACGCTTCAAGCTTTTCAACCAACTCGCTGGGCATCAGGGCCTTCTGTTCAGGGCTGAAGCGGTAAATGTATCGGGTGCCGTTCGGATTGATGTTCGCAATGGTCGCAGTCATGTAATCATCGCCAGCTTCAAGCCGAAAACAGTTCTTAACTGAAGCGGGATCACTGGCACGGCTTAAACTATCGGAGAGGTTTTCAGCGGCAACAAAGATAGTTGTGTCTTCGCCATATCCGCGCACAATATCAGAACCACCACATACCGGACATGTCTCTGCTTGCCCGATGCGATCCATGCAGTCTACGCAATAATTCTCAAGATCGTAGACTGAGATGGAGCGCTGCGTCGAATCAAAAACGAATAAGCAATTCAGCTCTTCGGCGACTATAGAGGTCAGAAAATCATAGATTGAAGTTTCATTCGCACTGAATGAGCGCACAAGGGTTTGTAAATGGTTGTCTACATGAGCAATCGTATAATGCGGAGCTTTCTCGAGGATACGGTGCAGCATAGAGTTTTTAGGATCGTCTGCATCATAAAACACGCTGGGTTTTTTATAATCATCGCGTAAAATATCAGACTCGGTATTTAGCTCAAGATCATAGAGGATTATCTGGCCTAACTCACTTTCACACAACGATTGGCCCGTCACCTTTTTGACCGTTTCGTCGGTTTCGTCTATCTGCACCGTGATCTCAAAATAGGTTCTCCATTCACGCACAAATACCAACTGCAGGTCTGTCACACGATCCCACAGAGGAGACAGAACGCCATCTTCATACTTGTGTACGTTAAAAGATATTTCATCTGCAGTTGACAGAGATGCCCGCACCGTTAAATCCTCAACGTGTAGAACTCCGATCAAGGATAAATCCCGATATGCTAAAAAGACGCTGGGGGAGACGGGTGCTCCTGCAGCGTCCTTAGAAATTTGAAATTGTGTCATGTGCTTAGAACCCCACTTTCACTGGGGAATCCCACGTTACCTCAACGGTACACGGGACAGAAAATGTGAAGACATTGGCTGTATCTGCGTATGTGTTCACCAAGGTTGGAAATTTGAAATTGAACCGATCAGCCATCGTTATATCTGAACGGTCAGCGACGTCTGTGGCGATTAGGTTAACCCCGTCCAGAATGAATTTTTCGTCAGCGACAACATCCTCAATTACAATAGCCTCGCTGTCGTCCAGTCGGCTGTTCTTGATGGTCAGTGTACCCGATCCGGTTGTAGTAACGGTCATTGTAATCGGAGTATTCCCAATATCGTCGGAAACATCATTGATCGTATGTTGCCCATTGGCCTCGCTGATCGTGAATGAATCAGTACACTTCTTAACAGTAAACGGTCTGTCTGCCGTAACAGTCAGCTCGAACCCATATACTCTCCCGCCGAACATCAACGGTGTAACATTGATCTGCACATAAAAATACAGGTTGGAATATCCGGTTTGATCGGGCAGCCGAAAAGCTTTATATCCATCCCGACGATTCAACCACCGCATAACAGGAGACTGTTGTTCGGGGGCTAACTCATCAAAGGTCCCGGTGCTGCAATTATATTTCCCAATTTCAATCGTCGTAGACAGCGGCTCAGAAAACTGTGAACTATAATGCACCCACTTGGAACGATTGATAGGCCGGGCAGTAGTAAACTCGATGTTGGAAACATTGGATGAGGCGTTTGGGTCCCCGTTCCAAGTCATGCAGGAAAAACCGAATGAGCTCAGTAATTTTCCGTCAAACTCAAAATCATTTACATACATTGGCCTGACGCCTCCTCTCAAAATTTATTTGTTTTTAGTTAGTCGCTTAGCCTGTTTTACTGCTTTGGCATATGGACGCACGGTTTGCTTCATTGCGTCTATACAGGCGCGTTTATATCCTTCTTTAAAACTATGTAGTTCTTGCAAAGCGGCCGCGTATCGCTTTTGAGCGTCTACCGCTGCATCCGTTGCTTCGCGCATTTGAGCAAGAGCTTCGTTCATTTGAGCCATTTGCTCGGATACACGAGCAAGCTTATCTTTTAAAGCAAGATTTTCTTTTTCAAGGATCTGAACTTTTTCAAAGTCTGTCAAAGGATCACCTCTAAAATAGAAAAGATCCTGTAGTGAAAAACTACAGGATCTATCAACAGTGGGATATGAAGATGAGAACATCAATTTCGTATGGCTTGCCTATTTTTATGAGCAATTCAATTTCTCTAAGATCTTTTCAACTAACATCACAACGTCAGTTGCTGGATTGCAATCAGTGGAAGGCCACACTTTATGTTGACTTTCGTGGTAGGCTTTTAATCTGTTCCCGTTATGGATAGCATTTGTTTGATATTTTTGCAGAACAGCAGCAATGTCAGAGTTTTTCTTATAATGGGGAATTCGATCAGATTGTCGCAATTCTTCGAGAACTTGATTCTGATTTAAATAAGATTTCGTAGAAAATACAAAATGCAATAAAAACCACACCTCAAAACAAGGATTAGAAACGATGAACAAATAGGTCGAATTGTCTTTTTGCTGAGATAAACTTTGAATTAGAGAAGCTTTTTTAGCATCGCAGTCTAAATCAAGCACAACACAGGCTATATCATCATTTTCTTTAGACAATTCAAGCTTTTTGTAATCCTTCTTTAGCGATGCAAGCATACCGGCAGGATCTGTTTCACTTCCGGAAGCAAACTCTATACGAAACGAACCCTGTTTTTGAGAACGAAACTGAGAAAAATATACTTTTTCAGTTTTATTGTTTCCTTCTACAGAAAGCAAAAGCACTGGGTTCCGTTTTCGCGTTGGACGCCCTCGCTTCTTTTCAAAAGATCTTTGTGTCATTCCCATAAATTGCCTCCAGTCTGTAAAAACGGAATAGCACCATAACGTCCGAGTAAGTAACCTCGTTCGATGTTTTCCACCTTACGTACTGAGAACTCATCTAAGGAATAGACCGAACTTTCAGCAGTCTCAATGTTCTTTTCTACAAAATATATCTGATCCCTACGAAAAGTATCCAAAGACAATAGATTCGTATCGTGTGTACTAAACACTAATTGTGCATTCTTACTGTTAATTTCAGGATCGTGAAAAAGGTCAACCAAATATTGAACCAAAAAAGAATGGAGACTCGCATCTAATTCATCCACCACTAGCGTTTTCCCATGCTCAAACACTTCTTTTAAAAATGGGCTTAGTGTAAACAATTGCCTGGTTCCTTTTGACTCCTCAGAAAGGTTTAATTGGTATTTTATATTCGAAACTTTATGTGCTGTTGTCACACGGAAGGTTTTACTGGGTGTAACTTGCGCATTAGGCAGGGCATTTTTCAATAAGCTCGTAAGAAGAAAAGCATTTGGTTCATCTTTTTGATCGATAGCATCGATCTCATAATCATCAATGTTAATATCAGCGTGATGTAACAAGTTGATAGTGAACTTTTTTAAACTACCGTCTTGATCGTCAGCGAGTCGATTTAAAGAGATGGGGAGCAAGGGATGAAAGTCGGAGAGAACACTTAAAGATCTAATTAACCACATATAGGGAATATAGGTTTTCTTATAATTCCAAGTGGTCGCAGTTGAGATAAATAATTTGTTCGGAGTGTTTCTTTCTTTTAGCGGATCAAGTGCATGTTTTTCTTTTTGAGGGTAATCAATTTGATTGTCAGTACGCTCAAAAATAGTTGAAGCCGTAGACGACAAATAGTAATACAAATATTCCTCATGTACTTTATTTCTATCCGCACTAAACCCATATACATATTTTATGTTATCGTCTGCAATAAAAATAAATTCAAACGATGAAGGCTTATCCACTGTGTTTTCATCAAACTTGAAGGGACGGATATGAGGGATCTCAGCAGCAACAGGACGCGTTTCAGAGGTTGCAATTATGAGAGCAGCTGTTGCCATTGCTTCTATTAAATTTGTTTTACCAGAAGCATTTGCTCCATAAATCGCAGCGGATTTCAAAGCAGAATATTTTCCAATGCTTGCAATATTATTAGGATGTTCTTTATTTGTAGATGGAATGAGACTAAGGTAAGCTTTCTCTTTTATGGATTTATAATTTTCCACAGAAAACTGTAATAACATGAAAATCCCTCCTGCATCTAATTATAAACCACTTAGTTAGAAAAATCAATTGTGATTTCAAGATAAACGCTAAAATTACGCAAAATTATAAAAATTAGAACGGAATATTCGACGTAAAAACGTAAGTGCTGACATTGCGTGCCATAGAATGTCGATAAAGAAGGCCGCAATAGTCACATGATGATCGCGGCGCTAGTTTCAGCTACTGCTGCCATTATCAATTCTAAGCCCTGATTTCAGCGATCTTCTTCATCTACTTTTTACAAATAAGAAAAGAGCCGCCTGCATATAACAAGCAGCTCTTAAACCTTATTGCTGTGAAATTAACACGTTAATACTTCCTCACAGATAAACTGTTCTTGCCGGCCAACTGATCTATGGTAATGGCGCGAATAGCTTTTTGCGTTTGCGGGTCGTTTTTAAGAGCATCTCTCAGCCCATCAGCAAACTCAGACGGATCCGTGACATTCGGCAGAGTAATGTTTTCAATGGTCATCGTCATATTGCCGCCATTACGCCCGGCAGAAGATAAGACACTGAATACGTCGCGTATCCTTGCCTGAAGCCTTGAAACTTTCATATGTGTCCCGAAGCGCCTCTAACTCTTGACGATTACGGTGATATGCGATCTGAGCGGCTGAACGTCCCTCTTTAATGTTACCCTGAATCTTTTCTTGCTGTGCTTTGTTAATTTCTGCAACAGCTTCACGATTCAAAGTCATTTGCTCGCCTTCAAGCATCAAGGCATCTCGATATTCTTCGGAATATCCAATCAGAGTTTCATATTGTTCAACGGATAATTCTTGCGAACTGAGCGCATTAGAAAGTGCCGTTTGATACTCTGAATAAGCATCCACGGTCGCCGTGATTTCTTCGAGTTGAGTGTCAATACCCGCAACACTCTTAGCCGCAATAAAAGCACGCCTGAAATCTTCAACAGTATCATACGCATCAGACAGCCCTAGAGCCAGCTCCATACAGGAGAGCCTCGGTTAGTGTCGCAGAACAGCCACTCCAGCCCACAAGGAGAGTTTTCTGTTCGTGGCCATTATCGGCACTATCGAAATGGACGTGTAGTATGGATCTCTGAATATGTCAAAGGAAAAGGAAAGGCCAAAACTAAAACATATAAGCTTCGATCACAAAAGGACAAGGAGGAAAACTGATGGGACATTATTTTGCGTTAGTAGTTTCGGACGAGCCCTCGGATTTCTCGATCAATGAACTGATGGCTCCGTATTATCAGGGGACAGATGGAGTCCCTGAAGATTTTTTAGAATTCGTCGAAGATGAATGCGAGGACTTCGATGAAACGGCAGGCAGGCACGGCTATTGGACTAATGCGTATGGATATTGGGATTGGTTCGAGATCGGCGGAGGCTATGCAGATATTTTGCGTACAAAGGATGGCACGTGTACAAATCAGTGCCAGCTTATGGAGCTTGCAAAATTAGTCGACGACGGGATGGTTGCGCCGCATGCGCTCGTTGATGAAGATGGATGGCATGATTGGAGCAGTTTGTTATCGGCGGAAGCGGCGTCAACTTTCCATGCGTATCTGGAAGATTTGGAATTGTATTATCCAGACGCGTGGTTGACAGTGGTTGATTACCATGCGTGATGGGGGTGAGGTGCAATGGAAGAGAAGTACAGGGATATTTGCGAATCGCTGGATTGGTATATTGTCAGCGAAGAAGATGGATATATCGAGCTAGAAAAATATTCACCAGCAGGAGAAGATTTTATTATGACAGTCCCGGCGAAGTTGTTTGTGCGAGAAGTGCAAGAGTATGCTTCGGATTTTGACGTTGACGATCACATCGAAATGTGGATCGAGGCTCGGCATAATGGTGTACAAGGGGTCCCTAATACACGAACGCTGGTAGAAGATGCAGAAGCCATTCAGGACATGCTAGATGAGTTAGCTGAAGCGTTGTCGGCTGCGAGATAAGGAGGGAGTTTATGCCAACTGGATATACAGCTTACATAGAAGATGGAAACATTACAACTGGGAAAGAATTCCTGAAACTTTGTTTACGCGAATTCGGGATTGCTGTAGATATGAGGGATGAACCACTATCAGTTCCAGTCCCAGCACATTTTGAACCAGATGAATGGTATAAAAACCATTACATGAACACGGTGAAGAAATTGAAGGAAAATGAGAGCCTCACTTTTGAAGAGGTAAAACTCCGCAGACAGCGTGAACATGATAAAGAAGTCAAAAGCGCACGACGCGCAATACCTGCACCATTTGGAGAGGTGCTCGAGTGGTTTAAGAGAGCAGTCTTGAAAACTGCCGTACAGCGATGTACCGTGGGTTCGAATCCCACCCTCTCCGCCAATACGCTCCATTGGTCATGTTCGCTATTCGAGGGTTCAGCTCATTACTTTTGCTCAAGATGTGAGAAAGATCAGCTGGGCGCGCACAGTGTTCTTCGGACGTGGAGCGTCATATGGGATTGTAGCACAGATGGTTAGTGCAGCTGACTCATAATCAGCCGGTCCAGGGTTCGAACCCCTGCGGTCCCACCATTTTTGAATAAGATGCCGAAGAGACGCCGAAGGGGATGTAGAATGAAATATTGGAATAGTCGGATAAATACGGCTCTGGCTCCGGAAGGAGCTAGATATGGGTAAGGATTTAAAAGGTAAAGAATTGGGTGCAGGAATCTCGCAAAGAAAGGATGGGCTGTATGTAGCGAGGTTCACAGATCAATGGGGGCGAAGAACTGCTCCGATCTATGCGAAAACTGTTCGAGAAATCAAAAAGAAATATCGTGAAGCAAAATACGAGGACGAGCACGGGCTTACGGGTAGCGGCAGCTCTGTTACGTTGAAAGAATGGTATGATATGTGGATTACTACATATGCACCAAGCCGTATCAAGCCGAGTAGCATTGCTGTTTTCAAATCTTTGATTCAAAAGCATGTGCTACCGTATTTTGGAAAAATGAAGCTAAGAGACATTACGCCTATGCAAGTACAGCATTGGATGCACAGTCGGAACGAAGAAATACCGGTACGGAATGAATCGTTAATCGCTTTACGGTCAATGTTGAAAGATGCGGTGATCTTGGGGCTTATTCTCGCAAACCCAGCTGAGAAGATTCCCAAAATCACGCAAACAAAACAGCCGATAAAAGCCATAACTGTTGAACAGGCGAAGCTGATTTTTGAACAATGGCGACAGCGAGACGGCATGGAAGAATGGGAAATCTTCTGCAAATTTTTATTGCAGAGTGGGTGGCGATTTGGAGAGGCGGCGGCGTTATGTGAGCCGGATGTGGATTGGAAGAATAAGATTCTGCATGTGCGACATACGTTGCACACTTCACATCCGACAACTAAACAGCCTTATTTCACCACACCCAAGACAACAGATAGTCTTCGTGACGTTCCATTAACTAACCAGTTGGCCGACCTCATCATTCAGGCGCTAGAGCTACAGAAAAAGAGAGTAGAACAATTTCCTGACCGATGGGCGACGCGCAAAATGAAAGAAGAGCGCTTGATTTTTGTAAGTCGTTTTGGAGCACCGTTAACAACATCCGGTTTAAGCAGCGCTTTGAATCATGCTGTGGCAAAATTAACGAGCGACTACCTGAGTCTGAACAGTTACCACATTTTTCAACGCACAGTTTCCGTAAGGGATTCGCATCGTTGTGTTATGCGAATGATGTCCCTCTCAAGGTGACTCAACAACTTATGGGACACGGTGATCAAACGATGACTCTGTACTATATCCAGATTGAAGAACAGACTGTACGCGACCAACTTGAAAACCTACACAACACTTTGTCAATATGAAGTTTTGGAACAAAATTGGAACAAACGTAAAAATCAAGGCTAAAAAACCTAGATTTTATGCGGGGTTTCACAAAGATTTGATTAAGTATTGACTTAATCAAAAAGATGGATATAATTAAGTGTAGACTTAATCAAAAGGCGGTGTGGAAATGGCGGGAAACAGTGCGGCGTTCAAGGCGCTGGCGGACGAAAACCGCATGCTGATTCTGCGGCTTCTGCTGCGGCGCAACTGCTGCGTCCGCGCGCTGTCGCGGCAGCTCGACATATCGGAAGCGGCGGTATCGCAGCATCTGAAGGTGCTGCGCGAAGCCGGGCTGATCCTCGGCGAAAAATCCGGCTATTTCACGCACTACACGGTCAACCGTTCCGCGCTTCAGGTGCTCGCCGACGCGCTCTCCGCGATGGCGCGCGCGGCCGAATGCGTTCCCTGCACGCCGCTGCACGGCGGGTGCTCGGCGGCGGAATTCGAAAAATGCCGCAACGCGGCGAAGGCGATGCAGCCCGCGGGCGAAAACGGTCAAATCAATTGGAAAGGAAACAGAGATATGAAAATTGCAGTCACTTACCAGAACGGACAGATCTTCCAGCACTTCGGCCATTGCGAGGCCTTCAAGTTCTACACCGTGGAAAACAACGCGGTCGTGTCGAGTGAGGTCATCAGCGCGGTCGGCAGCGGCCACGGCGCGCTTGCGGGCTTTTTGAAGACGCACGGTGCGGACACGCTGATCTGCGGCGGCATCGGCGGCGGCGCGCGCACGGCGCTGGCCGAGGCGGGCATCGAGCTGTTCCCGGGCGCTTCCGGCAGCGCGGATGCGGCCGTCCAGTCGCTTCTGAACGGCACGCTGATCTTCAACCCCGACACCGTGTGCAGCCACCACCATCACGGCGAGGGACATGACTGCGGCAGCCACAGCTGCGGCGAGGACAAGCACGGCTGCGCAGGCAACCACTGATTCCAAAACGGGAACCGTCTAAGCGAACCGCCCTTCATTTGTCATTCCGTCTGTCTGACAAATGGGGGCGGTTCGTTCTTGAGCGGCTCCCGTTTTTTGCTTTGCGGAGACTTTGCGAAAGCGTTTGAAAAAGCGCAGATTATGTGGTATACTCTCTTTTGTAGGCTGCGGACTGCTGCCGGTTGGCTGCAAAAACCGGCGGCGCGCTGCTTTTCCGGCTTTGTTCTGGAAGTGAAAAGGGGATGATGGTATGTCCAATCCATACAGGGATGAATTCATCGCGCTGTACACGGCCAATATCGCGCGGGACGGCGCGCAGAAGCTGCTGGCCTGGCTCGACACGACCGATTTCTACACGGCGCCGGCAAGCACGAAGTTCCACTGTGCCTGCACGAGCGGCCTTGTGATGCACAGCGTCAACGTCTACAAGGTGCTGCGCGAGCGGTACTTTGCAGAGGGCGACAGCGAGGAGAGCTACGCGATCTGCGCGCTGCTGCACGACGTCTGCAAGTCGCAGTATTACAGGACCTCCACGCGGAACGTCAAGAACGAGGAGACGGGCCAGTGGGAGAAAAAGCCGTTCTACATGGTGGAGGATGCGTTCCCGTTCGGACACGGGGAGAAATCCGTCTACCTGATCGAGCGGTTCATGCGCCTGAAGCCGGCGGAGGCCATGGCGATCCGCTGGCACATGGGCGGCTTTGACGATGCGGCCAAGGGCGGCTGCTTCGCCA
>OJAG01001658.1_pt1 | contig 12867 bp, 10 predicted proteins | sample 1589021 | NCBI WGS metagenome assembly OJAG01 (sample SAMN03283264) | human gut metagenome | biome: human-associated habitat; material: feces | host: Homo sapiens | place: USA | collected 2013 | reverse complement strand
TAAACCCGAAAAATCATCGTGACTAAACCCGCAACAACTAATTGAACACAAACACTCCGGCCTCCGGCGGACGCTCGGAGATGGGAACCCGTCCGGGAACCGGGAAACGCGACGTCCTCCCGCCGCCACGCCTGCGACGCCTCCCGTGGCCACGTGGAAGACGACGCGCCCAGCGTTCACGGCGACGGCGGTCGGCGTGGATCCAACGGCAGACGGTCTCCGGGCACACGCGCATGGCGGAGTCGTCGGGGAACAGGACGCGCAGCCTGCCGCTGACGGGCAGCAGCGACCAGCCGCGACCCAGCCATTCGGCCACCCGCGCCCACAGGCGTTCGCATGACAGGCGGTGGCGCCTGCGCGGTTCGGCGCGCCTGCGGCCGGCCTTGCGCTGCGCGGGGCCGGCGATGTAGTATCTGCCCGTCCACGGGCCCGTCTTCAGCCGTTTCGGCCGGTACGGCCGGTAGGACTCGTTCTCGTTGGACGGGAACCACGTGTCGCGTTTGATCTCCCTGCCGACCGTCGAGGCGTTGCGGCCGAGCATCAGAACGATCCCGCAGATGATGGTGCCGTTGCCGATCTCGATCCGGATGACCCGGCGTTCCTCTTCCGACAGGTGCGAATACACTTCTCCCATAGGTGCAACATCCCTTCGGACTGGTTATCCGGACAATCTCCAATCTAACGGGTGTTGCACTTTCAATTAGACAACGGGGCGGGCATGTCCGTACGAAAAACGTCTATCATGTGCACCATGGGGAACCCAAATGAAATTAGACTGGCGATAGTCGATAACGACGACTTCGTGCTGATGGGTTTGGCAGCGTTCTTGTCGCGTCATCTGCCGAATGTTCGGTTAGCTTGGAAGGCGAATACCGGAACCGATGCTCTGGAATATGCGACGGATCCCGCAAATGAAGCGGACATTCTGCTGGTTGACATGAGTCTGGAGGACATGCCCGGAGACATGGTGTGCCGGGAAATCAGAAGTCGTAACAGGATGTTGCCGTTGCTGGCGGTGACATCGTTCAGTTTAACTCGCTATGCGCGACGTGCTGCTGAGGGTGGTGCTCAAGGCATTGTGTCAAAAGCTGATTTTCCAGCACTGTGTAAAGCGGTCAAGCTCGTCAGCGATGGTCATACTCTCTGTGTTCGAGTAGGAGGGGAGACTATTGGATTCGAGGATGTAGATGCTGCATATCATCGTCTGGTTCGACTTCCCGTGAATAGAATCGAAAGATTGTCGGAACGGGAAAAATATGCCATGGAACTATATTCACAGTCGTATAAGCCCACTCAGATTGCCCGGATGATGGATGTTTCGGCAGAGACGGTGAAAACCTATCTTGACCGTGTTCAGAACAAACTCCATCTTACTTCCAGAGCCGAACTGATTGCCTATTGGTGGAGGCGGGAACGATGGTGAGACGATTGGCAATGAAAACGATACTTGTGGTTCGCAAGAAATGCTTGGGAGTATCGAAAAAAAATCTTGTTCTATCGATAGTGGCCATGACATGTCTTGCCGCATGTATCGCCGAATGGATTCTTGATTCTCCTGAGAGTTTGAATGATGGGTTTATTCGCATCGTGTACATGCTTGCTGTGAGTATGTTGCCGTTATATCCGGTACCGGCAACATGGGGGATTATCGTCATCGCATTCCTGAATGAATTGATGCCTTGCTTATCGCAATGCGATGAGTCATGGGGTGTTCTGGTATCTCTTGCGATTCAAGGCTATGCTGCTGTTTGGTGGAATGGTGTGACGGCAACGGTGCTGTTGTCTATTAGCGCTTTGCTGAATTATGCGATATATCGGGAGAATAGTGAATTTGGTTCGTTCGATGGTTCCATTAATTTGGTGGTGTTGCTTTGGTTTGTGTTTCTTTTAGGGGTTTGGCTACGGCAAAGGAACGGACTTGAAAAGAAAAAAGAGTTAGAAAAGAAAGCTGAAATTGTTCGATATAACTTACAGCTTGCTGAGGGGATGCATGATGCCATGTCTGGTGAGTTGACACGAATGTTGGTCATAGTGCAGGAAGGTATTGATGCATCGAAGGAAGAAGAGCTTAAGCGATGGAGAAAATTGCAGAACGGTATCAATAGGATATTCCAAGATCTGCATTCGGTTATGAATTATCTATCGGATGATGACCATAAACAAGATGATGTATTTCATGTAAGTCTTGCCGAACATATTCAAGCTACATTGAGTGAAAGTGACCGTCGGTTGCATGACAAAGGGTTTTGCGGTCATTCATCTCTTCGCGGTGTATCCAGCGCAATGTTGAACTCGTGGAATCAAATAATCGTTAACCTGTTGCGTGAAATTTACACGAATATTGAACGCTATGCTGACAAAAGTGAATATTCCGTCATTGTCACATTTTCAAATAATGCTGTTGATATTGTTCAGGTGAATAAATGTCGACAAAAGAGTCGGCGATGTGTGACTTTGGGAGCAAGAAAAGGGCTAAGTATATATTCCCGTTTGATATCTGGACAAGGAGGATTCATCAGATATGAAAAAGACGGCGAAGAATGGTCTTTCTATTGCATGTTACCGCTACTGACCTAATTTCTGATATGGCATAATGGAAACCATACAGGGCATAGTGAATATGTTGATATTTCTTCCTCCGTTGAACTGTTGCTTGGAGTGCTGGCTGACGCTCCGAATGTCAAACCAAGTACCGTAAGTATTAAAAGCGGTGTTCTCATGAGGGTTCCTTTGCGTCGGGGTGTGTCAATGATCATTGCACAACATGGATTCATATAAAAGTCCTTGTCCCCTAATGGCATACAAGTCATTGCGAAGCGGGAGAAAGCGCGTCATGCTTACAGTAGCTCTTCGCCTGAAGGGCAGGAATTAGGTAAGGAGGCCTATATGAGCATCAATGAGAAGTCCATTGTCGGTGAATCCTTCGAGGATCTGTCGGCGGCCGATATGGCGATGCTGACCGGTCGCAACGATGATGGCGTCGCGCCGGCGTCGCTGTCGTTCGCGGTTTCCGTTCTGAGCGTGTCTTTCTCGGCATGTTCGGCAACGGTCGTCACCCGACTTGCATCCTGTGGGAACTGCAAGTGAACGTTGCTTTACATGGGTCAGGTATGGATTGCGTAAAACATCCGACCCATACCTGACACTTGTTATCGTTAAGGGGAAGTGGCATGAAGGCGATTCTGTTTCGTGACTGCAAGGCATGTTTCCAGTCATTCAAGAACTGGGGTATGGTTCTTATCATTATGGTCACGGCAATATTCGTGGAGATGGTTGCCAGTGGCGCAGGCATTCTAGACCCATTTACTTGGGCTGTCTTTTTTGGACCGTTTTTCATCTATTCGTCATGCTCGGTGATGGTCTCCATCCTGTATCAGGATTTCCGAGATGGACTGTTTGAGCTCTATATACAGTCTGGTCGTTCCTATTGGAGCTACTGCTGGTGTAAATGCCTGTTTCCTGTTATCCTGACAGTGATTTCCGTGCTTTTGAATCTGGCTTTTATGCGTGTTTTGTCATCAGGCTTTCAGATAACCGCTGGAGCAGATGATGCAATTGGTGCTCTTATCGTATCAGTCTTAGGAACAATCGTCTGTTCTTTGGGCGCAATGCCGATGGTTTATGTCTCCCGGAACAGCGATCCGACAATGGCACAACTGGTTTTGGTGTTGATTGCGGTCCTGCTCCAATTGGCATATATGCTTGTGATCGTCAACGTGATGCCGCTGTGCCTGTTCTCGGTTGGTTATGTCGTATTGGTAGTGGTCGCCATCGGTATTTCAACCGGAGTATTCTCTCGATATTTTATCAACACCAATATCGAGCTGTGACATCTACTGGATTCGAAGCTTTTGGAAAGGTGGATTTCCATGACCAGCATGGTGGCCTATGTCGCTTCGCGTAATCCGCAGTCGCAGACGTTGCGGTCGGTTCGTCTGATACAGGATGCGGTCAGTGCGAACATTGACGCGGAATGGACGATTCTGACGCCGAATGACACGACGATCTTGCCGTCGGATGGTACTGCGAGCGAGTTTTCCACCGGTGTCGATCATATCGAGCTGAACGGACTGGACGATTCCGCCCGGGTCAAAAAAGCAATCGAACGATGCGATTATCTGATTCTCGGTTCGCCGACCTATGGCCATAACGTTTCCGGCGACATGAAGATTCTGATGGATCGACTCACCTATTGGGGGCATTTGTTCCATCTGGCGGGCAAACCGGGCATGGCAATGGTCAGCGCCACAACCAACGGGTTCCTTGAAGTCGGCGAACTGATGGAACGGTTCATGGAATCACTGGGCATCATCATTGATGAAACCGCATACCACACCACTTTTACGCCATTCGATGAGGCAATGGCCGATCAGACCGCCGCGGCTATCGTGCGGGCGCTGAACACACTGCGGGATGGCGTCGTGCCTGAAACCAGCGAAAGGCAGGAGCTGGCATTCCAATCCTACAAGCGTGACTACGCCCGACGAGACGGTAGCGATGCAGAATCGCGGTATTGGCGGGAACGCGGCATGTTCGACTGCGCGACGTTCCATGAATACGTCGAAACGCGGCGGAAGCTGCCGGAATCCGTCCACGCCGAACGGTAGGGGGACTTTCCATGAACGGTAACGTTGGAACGACCTGGGCGGCTTCTGCCACGACCCTTGAGGAACGGTGCATGGCGGCAACCGCTATGCCGGATGCTTTGCGACAGTATCGGGCATCGCACGCGGAAGACATGCTTTCGGCAACGGTGGAATGGAAAAACCGACGGAACCCACTGCGGGACGAGGACTATCAAGGCATCGCCGACGCGCTCGGCGATGACGCATCCGTGGTCGAAACCGTCATCGCGGATCGGGAACGGAAACTGAGCGGCCATGTCGAGCCGGCATGGTCCGTTGAACTGCAGACGATTCTGAACCGTTACGACAGCGAGGAAGAGCGAGTCGAACGCACGGGGTATGCCACCGCCTTCGCACCGTTCGTCGCGTACGTGAAAGCGGAACTGCAAGCGTATATGTCGGCCTGTTCATTGCCGATGAATGACGAGCGCCTTATCGAACAGTGCCTGAGCGCATACGTCGAGCGTCTGTTGGGCATCGGATTGAAAACCGTCGTATGGGAATTGCATGTCGCACGTCAGGCCGGTTCGTTGGGCGACGGCGATGCGAAGCGACAATTGCGGCGATATTTCGAACTGCTGGCCACCGACGAATACCGTGGCCATATGTATGCGAAATATCCGGTACTGCTTCGTTTTGTCACGCAGACGACAGTCCATTACATCGATTTCGTCAAGGAAATGCTCGACCGCGTATCCATGGATCGCGACGAGCTCGCCTCCTTCGCAGGCGTCGGCGATGATTTCAGATTGGAAGATATGTCCATCGACCGTGGCGACGCGCACGACGGTGGAAGAGCCGTGGCCATGCTCACCATCGGCGGACGGAAAATCGTATACAAGCCGCGTGACCTGCATATCCATGAGCTTTTCGCCGGATTGGTGAGGCGATGCGAACGGACGAAGGGTTTCCTTCCGATGCGAGTGTCGGACGTGCTGACGAAATCCGGCTACGCCTATGAGGAATTCGTGGAACACGGCACCTGCGAGGATGCACGTCAGGTGGAGCGCTATTACACCAGATACGGTCAGCTGCTCGGATTGGTATGGCTCCTGCACGGCGACGACATGCACCACGAGAACATCATCGCCAGCGGGGAATATCCGATGGTCGTCGATTTCGAGACGATCGCCACGAACCATGTGACCATGGACATGCCCGACGGCACCGATGCCGACATCCGCGTATCCACGATATTGCGGGATTCACTGGCATCCTCCTGTCTGTTGCCGGCGAAAACGGCGATGTCGGCCGACGGTACATCCGTCGACATCAGCGCCTTCGAAACCGGTGAGCAGACGATGCCCGGCATCGTCGCGTCCCCGGTGGGATTGGACTCCGCCGATGCCCATTACGAGAGGAACGCCGTGACGTTCAGCAAGGACGGCTGCGCGGTGACATTGGATGACGCCGTTGTGGATCCGTATCATTACAAGCGACAGATTCTCCAAGGATTCCGCAATACGGTCGCCGCGGCGATGACCATCGACGCGGATGAATGGGATGCGATGCTGTCCGGCGAGGATACGACCGTGCGTGTGCTGGTGCGCAACACCAGCGCTTACGCCCGATTTGCGGATTTCATCCATCATCCGTCGGCGTTGAAGGACATGCTGGACGTCGAAGCCATACTGGAGAACCTGTATGTCTACCCATTCCGTGACAAGCGCATCTTCGCAAGCGAATACCGGCAGATGCTCGCCGGGGACATCCCCATGTTCACCGCACAGCTGACGGGACATGATCTGCACGCTCCCGATGGAACGACCATTGACGGCGTCTGCGAACGTTCGGTACGCGAACGGGTGCTTGACACCATCGGGCATCTTGACGAACAGGCCGCATTGCAATCGCGCATTATCCGCAACGCCTTGCGCATGGAACCCGGCATGGAGGACGCGCATCCGACGGCTTCGGTGTCGTCGGACACGGATGCGGAGCATTACCCAATCGAACTCGGCACGAGGATAGCCGACACGGCCATCCTCCAGGAAACCGATGGCACCGTATCATGGCTTACAGCGAACCGATCCGACACCATGGCCGCGGACAAGACCGTGGATGAACGGTACGAACCGGGGGCGCCGACTTCGGGACTCTACGACGGCATGGCCGGGACGGGCATGTTCGCCGCCGAACTGTATCGGCGGACACACGATGAGCGCTGGCGTGACCTGTGCACGCGTATGATGCGGAGTCTGATGCGCCGCAAGGACAGAGGCATTACGTATTCCGGCTTCACTTCCGGCCTGTCGCGAAGCTATTGCGCGTTACGCATGGCCAATGCCGGCATCACGTCGCCCGAAGCTCGCCGTTGCATGACGCAGACGGTTCGTATGCTGCCGGCATACATCGACGATATGCTGCCGAAGCTCCTGCAGCGCGACAATCCTCAACCGTCATTCCATCTGGATTACCTGACCGGGGCGGGCAGTTCGATCATGCTGTATCTGCGGCTGTACGACGTATTCCATGACATGCGCATAGTGGAACAAACCAGCCGGCTGGGGAGAACCGTCATCCGTGCGTTTCCCGAAACCCAGCGGAACGCCGACGAATCCGATGACATGCCGTATCCAACCGGTGCCGCGCACGGACTGGAAGGCATGGCCGTGGCGTTCTGGAAGCTCTACGCGGCGACGGGGAATCGCGAATTCGCCGAATTCGCCCGAATGCTTTGGCGGAAATCGGACGCTCGAAGAAGCGGTGCGAAACAGGAGGACGCCGGCAAATGGTGCCGTGGGAAGGTCGGCGTGCTCTGGGCACGCAATGAGCTGGCGGCCACTGCCGGCGCGGACGGCGAACGTTTCTTCGAGGATGAAAACGGACGGGCGTTCCCAGACAAGGCAGATATCACGGCGTTGCTTGGGAACGCGGATTGGGACGACGACGGCGTGTGCCATGGACGATGCGGCATGATCGACACCCTGATATCCATCGGCAATGCCAACGGTGACGAATGGTATCGCATGCAGGCACAGCGTCTGATGGACGACATGATCGCGCAGGCCCGTTCGTCGGGACGTTTCCGGCTGAGGCAATCCCGTGAATTCGTGGATCTGTCGTACTTCCAAGGGCCGGTCGGCGTCGCCTACACGATGCTTCGTCTGAACGACCCGTCCACGCCCTCCATACTCGCACTGGAAACGCGATGACGGACATGACGGATACGAACACAACCGAATCGACGACAAGGAAAGACAATATGACCGCCGACCACATCAACCACGCCGACCGCACCGACAACGGCGAACATGCCATCATCGCCGTCGAACACGTCACCTTCGGCTACAAGAAGAAACAGACCGTGTTGGAGGACATCGACTTCACCGTGCCGCAAGGCCAGTCGCTGGCGATCCTCGGATACAACGGCGTCGGCAAGACCACGCTGTTCAGACTCATCGTCGGACTGCTGCGCCCCCGTGAAGGGCGATGCGTGATCGATAGGCGTCGGGTGCCGTCGATGCGCGACGTGTTCCAGATGACCGAGAACGGCAATCTCGTCGGCACGATGACCGTGCGTGACAACATCCACTTCCGGCAACTGCTGTTCCGGTCCGGCAAGGGAATCGCGGACGGCGGCCATACCGTCGACTCGAAACGGCTGGAGGATGAGCCGCTCGTCCGTGCCTTCGAATTGGAGGGGCATCTCGACAAGAAGGTGGCGGAACTCTCGACCGGTCTGCGCAAACGGGTCGGCATCGTCGCCGGCATGCTGTTCGACCCGCATGTCATCATGCTCGACGAGCCAAGCAACGCCATTGATCCGATCACCCGCTCGCTGCTCGTCGATTACGTCAACCAGCTTCGCGCCGACGAGCGCACTTTGCTCACCGTCACCCATGACCTCGAATACTGTTGGAATGTGGCCGACCGGATCATCATCCTTGACGACAAACACCTCGTCAAGGATATGATGCTCGCCGAATTCGACGACTATGAGGCGTTCACCAAGGCGTCCACGCTCGGGCGTGACCGCACGCACGTCGACTTCGGCCTTCCCGCGCGCGGACGGCAAGCATGAGATCATGGCGTCGTCACCGTGTCCCGTTTATCGAACAAGGCGAGCACAGCGAATGCGGGCTGGCCGCCGCAGCGATGATCCTCGCCGCATTCGGGCATCCCGTGACCATGGACGAGCTGCGCCGCCGGTACGGCGCTCCACGCGGCGGACTGAGCCTCGCGAACATCGTAACGGTGCTGTCCGACTCCGGCATCCGCGTACGCGCGGTCACGACCCCCAGCGCCGAAGCGTTGAAAACCGTCATGACGCCATGCATCCTGCATTGGGACGACAACCATTTCGTCGTGCTCGACCATTACGCATACGGCCGATTCCGCATCGCTGACCCGGCGAACGGGCGCCATGCCTATACGCCCGGCGAACTCGCGGCCCACTGTTCTGGCGCGGTGCTGATTCCGCAACCGACAAACGACGGCTGCGCAACCATTCCCATACGGCCTCGCAGCGGAACCGTCTCCATCCTGACCGGGTTCCTCCGCCGGAACATGCCCGCCATCGGTCTGAGCCTGCTGTTCTCGCTCGTCGTCCAGGGACTGACATTGATCGTGCCCGCAGGCACCGGCTATATGGTCGACCATGGGTCGCTCGCCGCCCAAAGCGGTTTCCCGCCGTTGGTCGCGACGATGCTGCTTGCCTCGCTGCTGGTCTACTATGCGGTCGGCGCGTTGAACACCGTGATGCTCACCCGCGTGCAGGTGCGATTCGGACGATACCTGTCCCGCCGATACATGACCGGCGTGCTCGATCGGGAGTTCCCGTTCTTCGTGAACCGTTCCGGTGGTGACCTGATCTACCGCGCGAACCTGGTCATGGTCGTCGAACAGATCGTGACCGGCAGTCTGCCGTCGACGGTCGTGTCGATGGTGTTCCTCGTGGTCTACCTGATCATGATGATCGCCTATTCAGTGCCATTGACGATGCTGACCCTGACGGTGTGCGCGGCGGTGCTCGTCGTATCCGTCATTTATTCCCTGCGCAACAGGACGCTGGTCGAGCGTGCGACCGTCGCGCAGGCTGACGTGCAACGCGCCTTCATCGAAACCTTCTCCGGCATCGAAACTGTCAAAAGCCTCAATTTGGAAAGCCACTGCTACGACCGCTGGTCAGCGCGTCTGGGAGCGCAGCTCGACTACCAGACTCGGCAAGGGCGGCTTTCGGCATTGCTGTCAAGCCTGTCCTCGGCGCTGGTGTTCGTGTTGCCGCTATGCGTGGTCGCCTTCGGCATGACCTTCGTGGGACGCGGCACGCTCGCACTGGGTGCCGTCGTCGGATTCATGTCATTGGCGTCCGCATTCGTCACGCCATTCTCCGGCATCGTCGGCGTCATCAGCCAGATCATGGCGTTCGCCACCTATATGCGCAAGATTTGCGAGATGATTCCCGCCGGTGAAGGCGGCGGTGCGTCGCTTGAATGCGACGAACCGGGTGGCGAACCGGGTGACGTCGGACTGGGTGACGGCGGACGGTCCGCATGTGGTGGGCCGAGTGGTGACGAATCGGGTGATGGCATACTCGAACGGTTGCATGCCACCGGCGTGGGATACTCGTACACGGCGTTCGACGCTCCCGTTCTCTCCGATGTCGATTGCGACATCCGCAAAGGCGACAAGATCGCCATCGTCGGCCCCACTGGCTCGGGCAAAAGCACGCTGCTGAAACTGCTCGCCGGACTCATCGAACCCGTCTGTGGCACGGTGACCATCAACGGCGGCGGATGCCGGATTTACGACGCGGACAGCCGATGGAAGGCCGGCAGGCTGGCGTATGTGCATCAGGAATCCACGGTGTTCAACGAAACCTTGCGCGACAATATCACGCTGCACCGTCCGTGGCTGACGGATGACGACATCGTCAGGGCGTGCGAGGTTGCCGGCATCAACGAGGGGATGATGGATCCGGTCGTCGGCTTGGACGCCATGGTCAGTGAACGCGGCATGAACCTGTCCGGCGGCCAACGGCAGAAGGTCGCCATCGCGCGTGCGGTCGTCGGAAGACCGGACTTCCTACTTATGGACGAACCCACCAGTGCTCTGGACAACGATACCGAGCGACATGTCATGACGGCGTTGCTCGACTCCGACAATGCGTGCATCGTCGTGGCGCACAGACTCGCATCGATTCGGGATTTCGACCGCATCCATGTCATGGATCATGGGCAGATCGTCGAATCCGGTACGCATGACGAACTGCTGCAGGCCGGCGGATTGTATTCGCGGCTGTACCGGCAGGAGTGAGTGTTCCCTTACACCCTTACGCCTTTAAACCCTTACCCTTTACACCTTATCCCTTACACCCTCGGCTCATGAGGCCCCAGTCCGGCCCCTGCCGTATAGTTTTCATTTGGCGTAATTTCGCCCGCGGATAGAGAGCGTTTCGAGCGAACCTGCACGAAACACCGCGCAACGACACAATAAGGAGGACGCCGTGGCACTGACGGCTGACGAGAAGACCCAGATTATCAACGAGTACGCGACGCACGAAGGTGACACCGGTTCCCCCGAGGTCCAGGTGGCTCTGCTGTCCAAGCGTATCGCCGACCTGACCGAGCACCTCAAGGAGCACAAGCACGACCACCACTCCCGTCGTGGTATGCAGCTGATGATCGGTGACCGTCGTCGCCTGCTTGACTACCTCAAGCGCGTTGACATCAACCGTTACCGTTCCCTCATCGAGCGTCTGGGTCTGCGTCGATAATTGAAGACTTCCGCCCGAGTACCTAGGATGGTGCTCGGGCGTTTTACATATCGCCAGCCAACGGCAACAACGGCAAGAGGGTTAGAGGATAGGCCAGCAGGTAAGGCCGACAGGAGAACCCGAATGAAGGGGTTGACACGAGGAACGACGGCCAAGGGGTCAGTCGAAACAAGGTATGTGACGTCCGCTGAAGAGGACAGTTGCGGTTCAAGCGAGTCGCCGAACCGCAGCACAGTATGTAGGAATAATTAGAAAATTAAAGAAGGAGGAACCCTATGGAGGGTCCCGAAATCAAGGCCGTTGAGGCCGTAATCGACAATGGATCGTTTGGCAAGCGCACGCTGCGCTTCGAGACCGGCCGCCTCGCCCAGCAGGCCGATGGCGCTGTGGCCGCCTACCTCGACGACGATTCCATGATTCTGTCCACCACCACCGCCGGTTCCAGCCCGAAGGAGAACTACGACTTCTTCCCGCTGACCGTTGATGTTGAAGAGAAGATGTACGCTGCCGGCAAGATTCCGGGCTCGTTCTTCCGCCGTGAAGGCCGCCCGAGCTCCGAGGCCATCCTCGCCTGCCGCATCATCGACCGCCCGCTGCGCCCGCTGTTCCCGCACACCCTGCGCAACGAAGTGCAGGTCGTCGAGACCGTGCTCGCCGTGAACCCTGATGACGCTTACGATGTCATCGCCCTGAACGCCGCTTCCGCTTCCACCATGATTTCCGGTCTGCCGTTCGAAGGCCCGGTTTCCGGCGTTCGCCTGGCTCTGATCGACGGCCAGTGGGTCGCCTTCCCGCGTTGGAGCGAGCGTGAGCGCGCCGTGTTCGAGATTGTGGTCGCTGGCCGCGTGATCGAGAACGGTGATGTTGCCATCGCCATGATCGAGGCCGGTGCCGGCAAGAACGCCTGGCACCTCATCTACGACGAGGGTCAGACCAAGCCCGATGAGGAGGTCGTGGCCGGTGGTCTTGAAGCCGCCAAGCCGTTCATCAAGGTGATCTGCGAGGCTCAGGATGAGCTCAAGAAGATCGCCGCCAAGGAGACCAAGGAATTCCAGCTCTTCCCGGAGTACACCGACGAGCTGTATGCCCGTATCGACGAGATCGCTCACAAGGATCTGGACGAGGCGCTCTCCATCGCCGAGAAGCTGCCGCGTCAGGATCGCATCCACGAGATCAAGGAGCACGTGCGCGAGGTGCTCGCGGACGAGTTCACCGATATGGACGATGCCGAGAAGGACAAGGAACTCGGTAACGCCTTCAAGGAACTGCAGCGCCAGATTGTGCGTCGCCGCATCCTGACCGAGGACTACCGCATCGACGGCCGTGGCCTGCGCGACATCCGCACCCTGTCCGCCGAGGTGGACATTGTGCCTCGCGTGCACGGTTCCGCCCTGTTCCAGCGTGGCGAGACCCAGATTCTGGGCGTCACCACGCTGAACATGCTCAAGATGGAGCAGCAGATCGACGCGCTGTCCGGTCCGCAGTCCAAGCGTTACATGCACAACTACGAGATGCCGCCGTACT
>OJAG01001654.1_pt1 | contig 12873 bp, 10 predicted proteins | sample 1589021 | NCBI WGS metagenome assembly OJAG01 (sample SAMN03283264) | human gut metagenome | biome: human-associated habitat; material: feces | host: Homo sapiens | place: USA | collected 2013 | reverse complement strand
GGGGGTCAGCGGTTCAAGTCCGTTAGCGCCCACCAAAAAGAATCAATGGTAATGGGTGTTCCCTTTATCATTGACCAATATACTCAAGTAGTTTGAGGACATTGGTCAATGATAACAGTGTCCAGACTGTTATCATTGATTTGTTGTATTTTCAGACGGCCACAAATGACCGTCAGCAACAACTCGAGACTAACATCATACCTTACCTGTCTCCAGCAGGTAGTGCAGAGATCCTTCCTGCGACCCACAAAGTAAGGATTGTTCTTACACCGTTACAGCGTTGGGACGCGTATAGCAAGGTGCGCTGCGCAAGAGATGCACGGTCTATCACCTTGTATTATGACCGCCTCAGTTGGCAGTCCTCTGGGTATGCGGTATTCAGTTTTCGAGGTTCAGTTTGTAGCCCTTCTTTTCGGCTGTCCGAAATTCAGGGCATGAAAAAAGGCAAGGTCTTGCGAATTACAAAAATCGACAAAAGCCTTGCGCTCCAAAAACAGGTGTGCTATCATTATTGATGAGGACATCTGGATTTATAAAATCTAAGAGAGTCCCAAATGCTTCTGTGATACTCATTATATCGCAAGAGGCAGGCCAAGCTGAATTTGCTAGATTCAGGCGAGGCCAGTAGGATCCGCGAGAGGAATCCATAGGTATATGGTACTCCTCTTTTTGTCGTATGTCAAGGTTTGGACGTGAATTTACTCTCGATTTTTCCAGAGTTGTTCTCAATCGTTTTTCCCCTTTGGCACGACACTTCTGCCCGAATACTTTTCAGAATTCGGGCTTTTTTCTTATCATTTCCTCTATGTGTCGTTTCTTTTCGCGTTTGCATTGGACAGCAGCATCATTTGATCGTAGAGCTGTCCTTGGTCGGGAGTTATATATCTTCTAAGTGTAAACTCCGGTTTTGTATGTCCCAAAATAACCGAAAGACTTTTGATTTCAGCACCGTGATCGATCATACGCGTCGCAAATGTATTCCGAAGCATGTGCGGTGTTACATGCCGGATATTTGCTATGGTCGCGACACGCTTACAAATATGCCGCAAGTGATACTTATCAAGTGGCTTCTCTCCGCCAAATATGTATTCCCTCTCACTCGCTCCCTTTCTCCACGCGTGAAGATGAATGAGAATAACCGCCACTTCGGAGATAACCGGTACTTCCCGTACACCAGCCTTGGTTTTGCTCTTGTTGATTTTAAGTATTTTTCTGGATTGATCCCAATCTTCCCAACGAAGGAATCGAAGCTCTCCAGGACGCAAGCCCGTCAGTAAATAAGTTCGCAGTATAAATTCATCTCTGATCGGCAGTTGATGCGCCGCCCGTTCAAAAGCTTCCTGCTCCTCTCTGGATAAAGCTGTTACAAGCTTTTCGGAAGCATTTTTCGGTAAAACCGTTTTATCAATGGGATTTATGTCACACAGCCGGTTATCTATGGCCTTTTCATACGCCATATGGTATAGAGATTTAATATGACGAATGGTAGACTTTGAATACCGATCTGCAAGCTGATTCATCGCAGCCTGAAATTGCACCGGCAAAAGATCCTCCAGCAAAATAGATTCCATCCCCGGACAATTGACATTTAGCCGACGCCGCGCATCCTCATAGAGCGCGACCGTGTTTTTCTCGTATTCCGGTACAGCATACACAGAAAACCACGTGTCTAGCCACTGTCCAATTGTTTGTGTGCTTTTCTTGTTTGACATTTTAACGCGCCTCCATTTTGGTTTTGCATGCCTATTCGGGATTGAAATGACATCTTAACTCTCCTGAATTCGTCTCTTTTCCAGTGCCAAAAACTTGGATATGATGCTAGAAAGAAATACTACACGTTATGTCTCTTAGCTAAATCGAGACTTTGGGAAGCCCTAGAAAGGAAATTTATCAACTAATCTTTCAAAGGTACTGAATTATTTTCCTCTTTGATCGCTTGCTCCACTACCAGTTAATGGGCCATTTTTACTGCAAAGTACCCTACATACATATAATTTAACTTTTCGTATAAAGGCTAAAGCTATTTTATTCCTTGTCAAGTTCAAAGGATGCTCTATACAGCATAAATGATTCCTAAACCAAAGTAACGCTTCAGCTCAGAGATTTTTCGTAATATTTCCCTTTAATAATAGAATTAGATTCAATTTGCTAATTTTCAGGTATTATTTCGGCTGAACATTTTTATAGTATTTGTAGTTAAAATACTGAATTTTTACTTTGATCCTAACAAAATCTCTAGCCTATATAAAAATCTTTAGTAGCTTTATTCTTGATATAATGCTGATAAAAGTACTAGGTGTTATGAGCTGACTAAAAATATTTGCACCAGTTGAAGATTAACTTCGGATACACCATGTTTAACCGTGATGCTTATGTCGACCCAGCTTTTTTCCTCGCGAAGTCGGACGATTCCGGCGTTTAATTTTGTCACAAAAAGATTCTAACTTTCTTCGATACATGATGTATATTATTAGTTACTACCGTTAACATTATTAGCATAACACTTCAGCTCATAGGTTTTATTTTCCTGCCGCCAGCATTATGTCCAGATAAGTGTAAATGTATTTTGTCGTATTTTCCCATGGAACTCAGAGCAAATTGTTAGTATAATTACGTATAACGATATGAACAAAAAGGAGAAAACCATGCTTTTGTATAATGATTTGATGAATTTGATTAATCAGGAAATTTGCAAATTGTCAACTGATGATCGAAAAGAAAATGCAATTTCACAACAGGAACAAAAGCAAATAGACGATACTTTTTTGAATATAGTAGACTATTTTGATCATCGAAGCGATAACACGGATTTGTTCGATTGGCTCGATGACTATTTTAAAGAATTATTATGGGATCTTTATTTTGATGATGGAATCAGTAGATTAACTTTTATTGATGAAATCAGGAAAATATGTTATCAAAATCTTATTGCTATCAGGAAAAGAAACGCTGAACACATGGCCGTTGTTATGAAGAGTAACCTGTTCGATTTTGGAGTGAAATTTGACATTGCTGAATGCAGCGTCATGCCTGAGCTATCTACTAAATCTAAAAAAAGTATTATTCGCATGGGGTATAAAAAAATAGATCTATTAGGTAAATCAGCGTATGTTCCAATTAACATCGATTTGAATTCTATCATGTTGATCTGGAAGTATAAATTGGAGTGTATGAATCGAACTCTCTATTATATACAACTTTTTATACTGGCTATATATCTATCAAGTCAGTCCGATGAAGCCGAGATACTTTCATTTAGCAATAAAGTCGATCGAATGAACATTTCAGAGATTGATAATTCGGGAATTGTATATAAATTTATTGATCCAAAAGAAGCTGGTGCAAGAATTAACGAAATTATTGAAATTGCCAGTAAACGAAAGCGAATACTAAAAGATATTAAAAACTACATAGTATATAATCAATATAATCAAACAAAACTGAAAACTTACTTCCTAGTATTCCGAGATTTTCTAAATATGACTGAATATTGCGACAGTTTTATTCAACTTAAAGATCTCCTTTACAACGGAAAGGAATTAGGGATATTTGTAATAGGATTCTTTGATGAAGGTACCTTGAAAAAGAAAAAATCAGATTCTAACCAGAACATTATCCGCAATATTTCCTGGCTAAATAGTCAGGATATTAATTGTATTGATGAACATAACATGAGTTTTACATACAATAGTAACGATGATAAAATTTCGGTAGACTTTGAACTAAAGACTGAAGCGGAAAAGATAGAACTGAACGAACAAATTAACAAAGTAATCCAAATAGGGGCACTTAAGAAAAAGCGGAAGAATGAGACCGTAAAATCGGATATTAAAAGAATGTTAGGAGGAAAAACATAACATGAGTATGAAAATGTCAATTACCAAAGCAACTGAGGAGTTAGGCACACTAGAGAATAAAAAAAATGAAACGCAATTAGAGTTTGAGCAAATACAAACTACTGAAAAAAATATTGCTACCGAAGTTGGACAATTAATTGAGACGGAAGATAACAAATCTATCCTTGATTCAGCAACTGAGATTATAAAAGCAGATGCCCTTGAAAAAATACAACAGGCAAATGAAAAAATGAACGAAATAACAAAGTCATTTCGTTCATTGGAGGAACAGGCCAAAGCCTCAGAAGCAGTAGAAACAGAAAACGCAAGTCATCTGGAAGGAGCAAATAATCTAAAAAAAGGCAATTTGTTAGACAGTGTGATCGCACAAATAGACGAAAATATTAATCTTTGGGAAGCGCTTGCAAATGCAGGACTTAGCGGATTTAATGAAGGTGAAAGCATTGCAAACCATTTTTCATCTGACATTAAAGCCATTGATTACGGGAGAAGAAAATGAAACGAACATATTATGAATTGCAAGTTTTACCAGATATCACTCTACCCGAATACCTATATTTAGGTATTCATAGCTTTGATGATGTGCTTCAAGCACAGGACAAATTTTTTAGGCTTTTGTATCGATCAATAAAAATTACCAGACAGCGAATACAGTTTATCTGTAGGTATGTACCTGATAATTTAACCCCAAATCACGGAAGAATCCACTTATATTTGGTAGTATTTGGAGATTATTTTGAATTTGAATCTTTATATCTGAGTTCTTCAATCTCAAAATTATATAAATTGAATAGAGTTATTTCACCACCTAACCACACATATACTTACTGTTGTAAATTGCAACGTAAAACTCGAAGGTATAAATCAAGTAATGCAAAACCTGATGAACAGCCAATAGACCTGTTCTATGTAGATGATTGGGGGATAAATAACAAGGCACGTCTATATGATATGCATAAATATATGGAACGAGCCAATTGTCATTGCTGTTATCAAGTCGATTTTATGCAAAGCGATGAATTACTCGATTATCTTGATGTTAATTTTTTTCAAAAATATATATTGAAAATTAAAGCTTTTATAAAGGAAACAGGAAAAAGACATTTTGGATTAGAAGTGGACAAAGTTGCACAAGAAAACATACAGAAGGTTGAAAAGAAAATAGAAAACTTAAAATACGGACAGCATCTTCTAGTAAGCGTTCAGGCCTTTTCAGATAGGAAATTAATTGGAAGTCAAATACTGGATTTTGCTGGAAGCGAAATCATTGAAAATGGTGATTACGATATTTATGAGACTATTGAGCCACATAATTCCGAAGACAAGTTTTATGATTTTTCGTATCATGGAGACGATGATGGAGACAATACAGAATACATCTTTTCATATCTGACAAATTTTTGGACTCTTCAAGAAGTTAGTCCGTTCTGCAGGTTTCCTATATTGGGTGACGATGAAAGCTTGACGCTCCAGAAGGAAACCGAATGTGCGTTGACTCCAGATGATGATCATACAATAAGTTTTGCTCAAAATCAATATGATCACAAAGTGTCTTTTGCAACCAAACAATTATCGAAACATATGTTTGTATCCGGAGTTCCTGGTTCTGGTAAGACAAATACATTGTTAGATATTGCCTACAAACTAAACACTAATCCGATAGAAAAGATACCTTTTATAATCTTTGAACCGGCGAAAAGAGAATATCATGTGTTAGGAAAACGTCTTGAGATGAAAAATTTGCTGTTATTTGAACCTAAAATCAACAGCCAATTTCCCCTTTATTTAAATCCGCTCGAATTTCCAATGGGTTTTAGCTTGTCTCAGCATATAACCAAATTAAAGGAAGTCTTTACCGGATCTTTTTATTTTCCTTCTCCTACACAGTATTTGTTAGGACAAGCCATCGAGGCAACGTATGAAATGGGTGGATGGAAAATGTCGGATATCAATAATGGAAAGAAAAAATATCCAACCATGCGTATGCTTGTTGAACAGTGTGTTCGCGTGTCGGAAATCTCTAGTTACGCCGGTGAGATGAAAGCAAATATACAGGGTGTATTGAAAACAAGAATGGAAGAATTCTTAAAAAGAGATTTAGGGAAAATTTTTGATACTGCATCCTCTTCTCTTCGTCCTGAAGAATGGATTGAACACCCAATAGTTGTAGATCTTGAACCGCTGGGAAAAGACGCAGCCAATTTCGTAACTTTAGTAATTTCTCTTTATATAAGAGAAACACTATCAATTTATCCAAACTGTGACAAAACTTTGCGTCATGTAATTTTTTATGATGAAGCACACAACTTAATTGGTCCTTCAATTGCTGATGGTGACGAGGAACATAATTCGCCAAAAAAAGCAGCGACAAGATTTTTGGTAGATATGTTAGCGGAGGTACGAGCGCTAAAAGAGGGAATTGTAATAGCTGATCAACTTCCTAGTGCAATGGCTCCTGAGATTTTAAAAAACACGAATTTTAAAATCACCCATTGCCTCATGTCAGAGGAGGATCGAACTATGATTGGCAGTTCGATATCCGCAAATCAAATGCAACTGACAGAGATGGCCTATTTGCCTACCGGTTATGCGTTCTTTTCTTATCAACAACTGAAGCGTCCTGTGAGAATTAAAGTGGATCCTTGGTCTACGAACAAAGAAGAATACAATGCAATGAGCGAATCTGACTTAAAACTTTGGAGCCGAAGACAGCGTGTTGTTTTGCAAAGCATAAAAATTGAATTAGGCCGTCAGATACCATATCAAACTTTAAATCGAAAGAATTTAAATGAGGAAGCAATACGAAAAGTTGCAGTCGATATCAGACAATATTTTAATCGGGGAGTATCACACATCAAAAATTACATGGATGATGTCATCATAACACTACAATCTAACACTGCACAGAAACGTTTGATTTCAGATATTCCTGAACTCATGTCACAATTAACGAATCCTGTCAATATCATAATGCATGATATACAGGATGCTAAAAAAACATATGATGGAACTGATCTGTGTGTCCCCCTTCAGACTCTTTTTCATTCAATCTGCAACGAAGCGAAATCTGCTGCGGAAGCCATCAAACAAAAGCTATGCGAATGTGAGGAACGATTACATGTGTGAATGTGTCCAGCTACTAAAAAAAATTATGGAATATGAGCCACTCGAAAAAGTTTCGGATCAAAGCGAAAGTGTCTTTCTTGCTGCTAAATATTGTATAAACGCAGATGAAGATTCAAGATCTGATGTTATCAGTCTATTAAGGTCCGGAGTAATAGGTCTTTTGCTAGATTCTATGAAAGCTGAGAACAGTGAAAAGAAACAGGAACTGATTCAAAAAGCAAAGAAGGTCATTTGTGTGGAGGGATTTGAGCAAGAAGAGATTCAAAGCTTGGTTCCGGAAATCATTGCTTTGGTAAAGCATAAAGTAGCTGAGACATCGGATGGCGTATTTCGCCGAGAGAATTATGATGGTAGTTCAGAATTTATTATCGGTGAAGACTTTACTGAAATAGCTGCAAATGCTTTCGCAAATACGGAGATCGAGAAAATTGTTATTGGCAAAAACATCCAAAAAATTGGTAAATACGCATTTTTTAATTGTCACTCTCTGGAAGAGGTAACAATTCCTCCTAGTGTAAAATTTATTGATGAAGCTGCGTTTCAGAAGTGCACCACATTGGAAAAAGTAATGATTGAGGGTCCAATAAAAGTGCTTGCCCCGTATACCTTTTGCTATTGTGAACTTCTTAAGAACATACATCTTCCAGACACACTGAAAATCATTAGGGATGAGGCGTTTTGGGGGTGTACCTGTCTGAAATGGATTGATATTCCGAAAAGTGTAGAAATAATTGAACAAAACGCATTTAGTATCAGCACCTATCAGCACATCCAAAGAGATTCTAACAAGCAGAATAAAAAACAAGATGCACCAAATGGTTCTAACAAGCAGAATACGAAACAAGATGCACCAAATGGTTCTAACAAGCAAACTACAAAACTACAAGACGCACCAAATGATTCTAACAAGCAAACTACAAAACTACAAGACGCACCAAATGATTCTATTAGTAGAATATATACTCAGGCATGCTATCACGGGGAGACTGTTCTGTATATAGGAGAGCCTTATACTTCTATAGCAGATGGTGCCTTAGCCGGCACAAAAGTTCGAGAGGTTGTTATTAATAAGAGTGTGACAAAATTTGGAAAGGGAATATTTGAAAACTGCGAGGATTTGCGAAAATTACAAATTGAAAATTATCAAACTATTTCCTGTTGCGAGTTTGTTTCATGTAAAGAGCTGTCTGAAGTTAATTTTCCAAATGTTTTGCATATAGAAACAAATGCATTTTCTAAATTACATTTTTTGGAATCTGCAAATTTCCCCAATTGTAAGTCCGTTGGAGCACAGGCTTTTGAAAAATGCATTGGCCTACATAAGATAAACTTACCTAAATGTAAAACGATAGGACCAAGCAGCTTTTATGAATGTGCATTGCTTCAAAAAGTAGATCTTCCACAATGTGAAACCTTGATGGATTTTGCTTTTCATAGCTGTAGTAACTTACAGGAAATAAGACTACCTGAATGTTCAACAGCTGGTAGTTGGAGCTTTAATGCGTGTTTCAATCTTCAAAAAGTAGATCTTTCTAAATGTGAAATCATGGGGTATTATGCTTTTGAAGGATGTACTAACTTGCGAGAAATGAGTCTGCCCTCATGTGTAAGAGTAGACACTAGGGCATTTTCAAAGAGTGGTTTACAGAAAATAGAGTTGCCTAACTGTAAATTTATAGGCCAAAGCGCATTTGCAGAGAATAAAAACTTAATTTCGGTGGATGCTCCTTTGTGTGTCAGTATAGGTAGGTACGCATTCCAAAAGTGTAAAAAATTGCAGAAAGGTAACTTTCCTGCTTGCAGAGAAGTTGGATCAGAAGCTTTTAAGTCTGTGAATTATTTCGCTGATATTATACTTTCAGGATCTATAAAATGGCGCAAATACCGTAATAAATAAGTTATAGAAAGAGGGTATTACAGACGGTATAGGACAACACAAATTTTAGAAATGCGGTTTTAAAAAACAAACCACTAAAACATTGAGCATACTGAATAGCTCGCAAACATTTTTCAGATACTCGTTTAAACATCTTGTATTTTGCAGCGCAACCTTTCCGCAAGATACAGAGAAAACATCAATTGATAAAGCGGAGAGTTAAAATGGAAAAATTAGCACTTAGCTCCTCGTTGGAGAACATAGAACTCGAATTGCATCGCTGCATAGAACGCTGTGAATGGTTGGAAAACGAAATAGCTGAATATTCTCGAAGGATGAGCGAAATTGATGAACGGATAGGCGATGAATGGGACGATGAAGCCGAATCGGATTACCAGCAGAAGATTCAGTACAGCTATCAGATTGAAAAATATTACGATGAACTGGAAAACATGAGTCATACCGATATATATAATGAACTCTGTGAGTACAGAAATGCAATGATCATCAATATGCAAAAAATGAGCTTCATTGCTTCCATGAAGAAAACCGTAGTATTTAATAACTTTTTTGACGATTCCATCAAAAAAGTTACGCATATTTATACTATGTTTGAGTTGCTTAACGAGAACTTCGGTTATGAGATCCCTATACTGGAAGAAACCTTTTTTGATATATCCTCCGTCTATTCACCAAGTTCTGATTACCAAGCCTTGTCCTATTTCAGCCATGAGAACCGAATACATGATGAAAATAAACTTCAGCCAATCGCGCCTGTTGGAGATGTAAAACAAAATATTACTTTAACACAGGAAGAAAAAAGTGCATTTATGGGTGGACAATACACTACCGTTAGAGCCGTAAATGATATGTATCTTTACCGTACCTGTACGGATCCCGCTAATCGTAACGGTAGATTTGCAACAGTAGAAAAAATAATTGATCCATGGTATAGTCGTGAACAACTCCCTGAGCTTGATGTTCTTTTAAAATCTGCACAATATGAGGAAAAATTATTTGTTCCGGCGGGAACTCGGTTTTGTATTGGAAAAGCAGCATCGATAACTACTCCAGATGGACATCTATTACGAGGTGGAGGAACAAGAATCTTATTGCCCAAAGATTGGCAAACAGAGACTAGTGTGATCACTGTTTCGATTCGTAAGATTGACAAGCGAACTGGTGGATTTTTGGATTTTAGCAAACAAACAAATATTCCATACACAAAGAGAATCAGTATGACACCAAACCGGTACGGTTCTTGGAGTAATCTCAGAGGTGAATCTGTTTGGACATCCAATAACGAAAAAGTTAAAACTGAATATCGAAAGTATGGAGTAAAGGGCATCCAATATAAAGTCGGCATTCCTGACTTTGCACCTGTATGTAAATACAGTTTTAAACTACCAGAGAAAGCATATGATTCTTCAGATGCAAAACAGTTTTTAGCAGCAAATATAATGCTCCGTAAGGAAATACTTTGTAACATAGATAGAGCCCATAAGATATTTACTGAAAAACAAATAGATGATATCATGAAAGGAAGAAAACCAAGAGGGTTCACATGGCATCACGATGCTACTGTTGGCATGCTTCAATTAGTGCCTACATTAATACATCGAAACTCCAGACATTATGGTGGTAGATCAATTTGGGGAGGAGGCACTTTAAAAAGGTGAACACAAAAATAATATGGAGCGATCAAAAGCCATTAGACAGTATATCAACATTTAGGTTATTGGAGGAAAAGTTAAACATATGTTTGCCAAATGAGGTTAAAACATTTCTCAAAGAGCACAATGGCGGATGTTCTGATAAACTGTTTTTTCACGATTTTTTTTACAATGAATACTGTTTTTCAAATATTCTTAATTTTGAGCTTAAAACTGATGATAGTGATATTTTAGATTTATTTGAGCTGTTATCAAATAACGATGGTACTTATCGTTTCCTTCCTTTTGGAGAAGATCAAGCTGGGAATATCTTATGTCTAGATTGTTGGAAAGCGTCTTTCCCGGTTATGTTATACGATCTAACACAAGATGAATTTTTGTATATTGATAAAGATATTGAAACATTCTTTTTGTCTCTGAATTAATATACTTATCAAATAAAAAACTTTTTCAACATATATTGGATCCTGCTGAGTTATCTTCGATAGTGTCAAGAGTTTTACGCAAATTAGTTTGCAGCCCCTGGCGTGAATGAAGTCAGCACGCAATGGAGGCATCCTTAACGGCAGTCTCCAGGTGCTTCATGTTCATGTATTTCTTGTTGCCCTACTGAGTACCAGACACATGGCGCAGCCGGGCACAGACCAGCATCAGAGCAGAGTTGCCGTCCGGGAAACTGCCCACCACGCGAGTGCAGCGTCGGATCTCCCGGTTCAGCCTCTCAATAACATTGTTGGTGCGGATGCGGGTCCAATGCTCACTGGGAAAATCGCAGTAGATCAGTGTTTCTTCCATGCCGTCCTCAACCTTCTTGGCTGCTTCTTTCAGCTCCATCACCACGGCTTTGGCCTTCTCTCGTGCTCCTTTCTTGCTCTCCTGGGCGTGGATCGCCTTGAGCATCTTGGCCACCAGCTTCACCTTGGAGCGCGGCGTGACTGAGAACACTTTGCGGTAGAAGTGAACGGTGCAGCGTTGGTATCTGGCTTCAGGGAACACCTCTTTTACGGCCTCCAGCATACCAAGGCACTTGTCACCAACCACCAGTTTAACCCTGTCCAGACCACGGAGCCACTGGAAGAAGCTGACCCAGCTGGCCCTGTCCTCTTTCATGCCTTCTGAGGCATCCAAAACCTCACGGTATCCATCCTCATTGACCGCAATTGCCACCAGAATGGCTACATTTTCAAACTCTCCGCCCCAGTTGCGGCGCAGATAGACCCCATCCACATAGACATGCGGATCACGCCCACCTTCCAAAGGACGATCTCGCCGATCCTCAATGTGGACATATACCTTCTTGTTTCGTTCCCTGGTGGTGGATGGAGAGACCTTGCTGCCCCAAAGAGCTTCCTCTTGATTACTTCCTCATTCCGTTGTACAATTTTCTCTGACATGGTTTGCTGTCTCCCTATCAGAATGGTGTGTCGTGACTTCATTCTACCGGAGTTCTGTAAACCATGTCCTTCTATTTTGGGAAACTTATTTTACCTTGCCCCTTTTCGGAAAGTGCGGATATGGCAGTTTCCCGCCCAGCTCAAGTGGCAAGTTCTCGGTGTGCATCGATGCTCTCATTACGGGCCAGGGCTTTACAGAAAGCTTCGAAGGTGTCTTCATTTTGCTGGAAACATTGCGATTCACATTTCAGATTTGTAAAAAGCAGGGGCTAAACGATGTGGCTACTGTTTTCCGCAATTTTAGCAAAAAATTGGCGGCGAACAGGTAATATTGGGCAGAAAACCGTGTCCTATATAGTAGGGGATTCAAAATGGATGATGGAGAAATTATTAATTTACTATGGCAAAGAGATGAGGCTGGGATATCAGGATTGGAGCAAAAATACTTTGCTTATTGCAATACAATTGCAATGAACATTTTACAGAATGCGGAGGACGCAGAGGAGTGCGTTTCAGACACTTGGTTGAAAATTTGGAGTTCCATACCGCCTAATTACCCGAAATCCTTAAAACTATACGCAGCGCGCATTATTAGAAATCTTGCGTTTAATCGTTACCGCGATTCACATGCGGAAAAACGTAGAGGTGATCAGTTATGCACGCCACTGGAGGAATTATCTGAGTGCATTCCGGGACAGTTTTGCATGGATGATATATTGAATAGATGGGAGTTGAATGGAGTCATTCAGAAGTTTGTTGCTGGCTTACATACGAACGAGAGGAACCTCTTTCTCCGTCGCTACTACTATGCAGATGATATTTCGGCAATTGCAAACCGATACCGCATGACCGAGAATCACGTTTCTGTTACCTTGTACAGAATCAGAAAGCGACTAAAGAAATTATTAGAGAAGGAGGGGTACCATGTATGAAACCAAATGAATGGT
>OJAG01001646.1_pt1 | contig 12964 bp, 12 predicted proteins | sample 1589021 | NCBI WGS metagenome assembly OJAG01 (sample SAMN03283264) | human gut metagenome | biome: human-associated habitat; material: feces | host: Homo sapiens | place: USA | collected 2013 | reverse complement strand
TTGGTGCTTGAGGTTTTAATAGAGGTACTGCTTGACGTTGCATGTTTGCTCCCATTAACGCACGAGTAGCATCATTATTTTCAAGGAACGGAATACATGAAGTAGCCACAGAAACAATTTGTTTTGGCGAAATATCGATAAAATCAATTTCTTCACGTTTTGCCATGATATTTTCACCCAAATGACGAGCAATAACTTGTTCATCCAATATAGTTCCATTTTCATCAGTTTTTACATTTGATTGAGCAATAATATAATTCTTTTCTTCATCAGCTGTTAAATAAACAACTTTGTCTGTAACAACTGGATTCTCAGGATCTGATTTATCCAGTACACGATATGGAGCTTCGATAAATCCATACTCGTTAATTCTCGCATAAGTAGCAAGAGAGTTAATCAGACCGATGTTAGGTCCTTCAGGTGTCTCGATCGGACACATTCTTCCGTAATGTGTGTAATGTACGTCACGGACTTCGAATCCGGCACGGTCACGAGACAGACCACCTGGTCCTAATGCAGATAAACGTCTCTTATGTGTTAACTCAGACAGTGGGTTGTTGTGGTCCATGAACTGAGATAACTGAGAACTTCCAAAGAACTCTTTCACTGCTGCTGTTACTGGTTTGATATTGATCAATGACTGTGGTGAGATAGATTCAATATCCTGAGTTGTCATTCTTTCACGAACAACTCTTTCTAATCTTGAAAGACCGATACGATACTGGTTCTGAAGCAGTTCACCTACAGCACGGATACGACGGTTTCCTAAGTGGTCAATATCATCATCATGTCCAATTCCATACTCTAAATGGATATTGTAGTTGATGGATGCTAAGATATCTTCTTTTGTAATATGTTTTGGAATCAATTCATGAATATTTTTCTTCAGAGCTTCTTTTAATTCTTCTCCTTCATATCCTTCTTCTAAGATTTTCTCTAATACAGGATAGAAAACATCTTCATGAACACCGATCTCTTCTGGATTGAAATCTACATATTCAGCAAGATTTACTTCCATGTTGGAAAGTATTTTTGTAGCACCTTCTTCTGTCTGGATCATAACACTTGCTACGGCTGCGTTCTGGATCTTATCTGCAAGTTCCATGTCCACATTCGTTCCAGCTTCTGCTAATACTTCTCCAGTTGTTGGATCTAAAACATCTTCTGCTAAGATAAATCCACTGATACGATTTCTTAATGCTAATTTTTTATTGAATTTGTAACGTCCAACTTTCGCAAGATCATATCTTCTTGGATCGAAGAACATGCTGTTGATCAAGCTTTCCGCACTATCTACAGATAATGGTTCTCCCGGACGGATCTTCTTATATAATTCTAACAGACCATCTTCATAGTTATCAGATGGGTCTTTTTCAATACTTGCAAGGATCTTTGGTTCTTCACCAAATAATTCTTTGATCTCTGCGTTTGTTCCGATACCTAATGCACGGATCAAAACTGTGATAGGCACTTTTCTTGTACGGTCTACACGTACATTGAATACATCATTGGAATCTGTTTCATATTCAAGCCAAGCACCACGGTTTGGAATAACTGTGGAAGAGTATAACTCTTTACCAATCTTGTCATGAGCAATTCCATAATAAATTCCAGGGGAACGCACTAACTGACTGACGATAACACGTTCAGCTCCGTTGATGATAAATGTTCCTGTTGCTGTCATTAAAGGAAGATCGCCCATAAAAATCTCATGCTGCTTGATTTCATCAGTCTCTTTATTATGAAGTCTTACTTTCACTTTTAAAGGTGCAGCGTATGTTGCATCTCTTTCTTTACATTCTTCAATTGAATATTTGACGTCATCTTTACATAATTGATAGTCAACAAATTCCAAGCTTAACTGATCGCTGTAATCTTCGATTGGGGAGATATCTTCAAATACCTCTGCTAATCCTTCTCTTAAAAACCAATCATAGGAATCCTTTTGAATTTCGATCAGATTTGGTACTTCAAGGACGTCATCCTGTCTGGCATAGCTGATTCGCATCCCTGTACCTGATTTTATTGGCTGTATTCTGTTCTTTTCCATGGACGTTTTTCACCTCTTGATCTAAACCTGGTTTATATACTACATCAACTGTAAGAAACCCTCTATCTTACTATATCTTTCTTACAATCTTATTCTTAATTTTACATAGAGTGTGGGCAGACAAACCCACATTAAGACATTTTCTTATATTACCACATAGAATTTATCATGTCAATAACTATTTTTAAATACATGAAAAAAGCACCTGAAAATGTTTCTCATCTGCCTTTTTCATTAAATTCTTCACTTCTTTTCACTCTTACCTTGTAATAAAAAGATTTTGTATATTACACTAGTCATAAACAAAGGCGTTGTAAACAGATATATGTTTATAGCGCCTTTTGCATTTATTAAGAAAGGAAATCTTAACGTGGGAATCACTTTAAAACACAACAAACTACTTTTGGCCGCCCCATGTGCTGCATTTATTGCTGGGTTGATCTGGGATAAAGTATCCTCAAGAGTTGCCGTTGCATCTATCTTTATCGGTATGATCTGTGGACTCATTGCTTACTTTATGATTCCTGATGATAATATTAACTATTTTGTAGGTAATGTATTTTCTCTTTGTGTTCCGATTGTTGTTATCATGATCGGCTCTCTATTCGAGAAAGAACATTTTGATTTTGAACAATTAAATTATTTATTCTAATTGTCTATGTATGGTTTGCCATTGGAATTGCAGTGATCAGTGTATTTGCAATTCGAGAATTGTTTAGCTGGTTCAAGGTTCCAAACGAGCATATATCACAAAGCATTCAGAAAGGACCGAGAAAAAATTATGAAATGTAATGTTGTTTGTATACAAACTTATCCAAAAATGAATCAGAAAGAGGAAAATCTTTTTCATATGGAAACGCTTCTTCGCAAAGCTATGGAATCTCATCCAGATACTCAACTCATTATTTTCCCTGAGCTTGCTGTTACTGGTTATCAATGTGGTAAAAATTTTAAAGACTTGGCAGAAACTGCCACGATCAACTCTACATCCGTAAAAAAGATGAGTGCCTTAGCTAAGGAATTTCATGTTCATATCGTCTATGGAATGGCTGAAAAAGAAGAAGATATCCTTTATAATTCTCAGTTTTTCATTGATGACACTGGTGTTCTTCTTGGAACTTATCGCAAAGTTCATTTATTTGATTCCGAGAAAAATTATTTTACACCCGGAGATCAATTTAAAGTATTTAATACAAAGATTGGTCGTATCGGCTTGTTTATCTGTTATGACGCATTCTTTCCAGAAGCTGCCAGAAGTCTTGCTATTCAAGGAGTGGATCTCTTAGTTAATAGTACAAACTGGGAGAAACCTTATGACTACGATATAGCAAAACAAATGAAGCATGACTATTATACAATGTTGACGGAACGTCGTCCAGATGTTTATATTGCATGAATGAATATTGTGTCCTATCTTCTCTTTTTACGAGAAAGTTTTTATAAAAAAATAGACAGTGCTCTTTTTCATAAGAACGCTGTCTATTTTTTATTTTACTTATTTTTCCATAATATATTCTATAAGTTTATCTGAAAATTCCTTCACCACTGTATCTGCCTGATGGAGATCTTGTTTGATCGCTCCTTCTGGTGCATATCCAATGCATTTCATTTTGGCAGATTTGGCTGCCTTTACTCCTGCTTCGGAATCTTCGACCACGATACAGTTTGCCGCCTTCTGTCCAATTGCCTCAGCCGCCTTTTGAAAGATTTCTGGATCCGGCTTTCCGTTTTCACATTCGGAACCGCTTATAAATGCTTCAAAGCAGTCTGTAATTCCAAACGTATTCATATTTGTCATGATATCTTCTTTCAATGAAGACGATGCTACTGCCAGATGAAATCCTTTTTCCTTTAATGTACGGATCAGATCAACAACCCCCGGCATCGGCTTTAGTCCTTCCTGGTCGATCAACTCTTTTCTGGTTTTGACCCACTGATCTATATAATATAGAACTTCTTTATCAAGACTTTCAAATTCTTTCTTCATCTCTGTCCACATATATTCATGTGTTGTACCCAAGAACTTATCATGGTAATGCCAGTCAACTTCAATACCTGCTCGTTTTAAGATGAGATGTTTTGCTTTGACATTAAAATATTCTGAATCAGCGATCACACCGTCCATATCAAAAATCACTGCTGTAATCATACTTTCCATTACTGAAAACTTATAAAAAGTTATAAACCTTTATGTTTCATTCCTACTTCAACGAGTATGCTTTTGTAACGAATCAATTCATGTACTACTCACAAGTTCCTGTACTCTCCATAGGCGTTAATTCCTGACTAACGTATCAGTACATATCTGTAATCACTTGAATATATTATGCTACAGATCGTTTCAGAACATCCTCTCCATATTTTTTAAGATTCAAAGCTGCCTGAAGATCTCTGTCAACTACATTTCCACATTCACATTTGTAAATACGTTCTGATAACTTCAGATCTTTTTTGATCTTTCCACAACAACTGCATAATTTAGAACTTGGAAAAAATCGATCTGCAATGATCACCTGAATATTGTTCCACTTAGATTTATATTCCATCTGCCGCCTAAATTCATAAAATCCCTGTTGTTGAACTGCTTTGGATAAATGTCTGTTTTTCATCATTCCCTTTACATTTAGATCTTCGATACAGATAAAACTTGGTTCTCGTTTTACGATCTCTGATGTTATATGATGTAAATGATCATGACGGATATTGGTTAGTCTATGATTTAATATTAATAAAAGTTTTTCCTTTTTGATCACATTCTTCGTTTTACAGTATTCCTTTCCTTGTTTATTGTTCTCGTATGAACGAGAGATGCTACGCTGTAATCTGCGTTTTTGTTTCTCTAGTTTCTTAACTTTTTTCGTTTTATTGATGTTCTTATATTTATTGCCATCAGAACATATCGCTAAATCTTTAATCCCTAAATCAATCCCTATCCCATCATTGGATGGAACGGTAACAGAGTCTTCGTATTCAATGCCTACTGTGATCCACCAGTTGATCCCATCATATCTAATACGGGGATTACTATAGTTACAATCCGTAGGTATCCGATTCTTTTCCGCAAGTCTGATCCAGTTTATCTTTTGCTTATTCTTCTTTTTGGAAGCAGCAAAACCCTCAATTTTTACATGCGTATCTGAAAATTGGATCTTTACATTATCTTGATAAAAAGATGGTATAGAAAATTTTCGGCTTTTGAATTTAGGAAACTTTGAACATCCTTTGAAAAATCTCTTATATGCATGACAAGCATCTTTGATCGCTTGTTTTGTTACATTATTTGAAACTTCATTTAACCAGGAATATTCCTCTGTTTTCTTTAATTGTGTAAATTCTTTTCTCAGATCACTATCCGATAGGAACTTACCACCATTTTTATAGTTTTCTTTTTCTCTTCCTAACGCCCAGTTATAAGCGAATCTGGCAGTATTGGCATATCGAAAAAGTTTTGTATTCTGTTTATTATTTGGGATCAGCATGACTCGAATTGTTTTTATCATCTTCTTCACCACCATCATCTATCAGTTCTTTTACAAGTTTTCTTGCTTTATTGGCACGTTTGCCTTGTAATTTACAACTAAATACAGTTATTATCTGAACTAAATCTTCAACAAGTTCTTGTTGCTCTGTCTTTTCAGTATGATCGATGATTTCAATATCACAATCATATAGACTTGCAATATATTCAACTAATTCAAATCCAAATCGTAACAATCTGTCTTTATAAAAAACAACCACCTTGTCCACTTTATTTTGAGATATTCGTTTCATAAGTTCTTTTAATCCTTTTTTCTTATAGTTTATACCAGAACCTATATCACTAATTATTTCAAATGGTTTGCCCTGTGCAGTAAGATACAATTTCATATTCTCTATTTGTCGTTCCAGATCATCTTTTTGTTTATTACTCGAAACTCTGCAATAACCTATTACAATTCTATCTAAATTAGGTTTTACATTCATAACTTGATTTAATTGCTCATGCGAATAATATCTATATCCATTACTGGAAGTGTGATGTGGATGAAGTTTCCCCTTTTTATCCCCATTCCTTAATGTTTGAGCCGATACACCTAATATTTTTGAAAATTTATTGATAGAATAATATTTACTCATAAACAAATCCTCCATATAATATTTATAATTTATTCTACCAATAAAAATTATAAAATCCAACATATGTTTATAATTTTTTATAAGATTATTTTAACAGTTAAACACCTTCCTTTACTTACAAATATTTTATGATTCCGGCATGTATTTTTTGCCTGTTTCTGTCTGGGCAAGACCTGCCTGACTGGTTTCCTTTAAAGAACATGGCAAGAGGTCTCCGACTTCTGCCATTGCATCGATCACTTCATCCAATGGAACCTTGCTTTCAATGCCTGCCATTGCCATATCTGAGGCTGTGATCGCATTGACAGATCCAATGACATTTCTCTTGATACATGGTACTTCTACCAAACCACCTAATGGATCACATACCAATCCCAATAATGATTTCAAGGCAAATGCTCCTGCATCAAAGATCTGCTTTGTGCTGCCGCCACGAATGTACGTAATAGCTGTTGCTGCCATACAAGAGGCAGAACCGATCTCTGCCTGACATCCTCCTTGTGCCCCTGCGATACAGGCACGTTCTGCGATAACTTGTCCGACTCCGGCCGCAATATACATTCCTTCTAGCATCTTTGCTTCTGGTACTTTATGAAATTGTTCATATGTGATCAATACTGCTGGAAGCACCCCACATGCTCCGGCTGTCGGTGCTGCTACGATACGTTTCATACAGGCATTTGATTCGCCCATTTTTAAAGCATTTGCCATGACGGTCCCGACAAATTCACCGGTCAGATTCTGCATTTTTCTAACCTCTTCCATCATCTTTTCACCGTCGCCGCCAGAAAGACCGCTTTGTGACTTTAAGTCTTTATCGTAACTTTCATTGGCTTCTTTCATTGCAAGATACATACTGCTCATTTTCCCGATAGACTCTAGGCGGTCTACCTGTCGTTCTGTCATATCATCATGTAAAATTGTTTCCCATAATTGACATTCCTGTTCTTTTGCTCTTGTTTCTATCTCTTCTACGGATGCAAATCCCATACTCTAGTCCTCCTTCATCTTAGCAAGATATGTAACTTTCTGGATTCCTTCCAGACGTTCCAAAAAGTTCAGACCTTCTTCTGGTATTTCTTTGTCACATTCAATGACCATGACTGCACTTCCACCTCTGTGATCACGGTATAATTGCATCGTTGCGATATTAACCGATTTATGAGCAAGCATTGATGTTACTTCTGCTACATGTCCTGGCTGGTCGTCATTGTGTACAACTAATGTTGTATACTCCCCGCTAAAGTTTGCTTCCAGTCCATCAATCGTGCAGATCTTAATTCGTCCACCGCCTAAGGAACAGGCTACAATCTCAAGATTTCTTCCTGATTCTCCGACAAGCAATAATTTTACGCTGTTTGGATGTGCATTTTTTAATTGAATCTTTCCAATCTCAAATTTCACTCCTGATTCTTTTGCAATGTCAAAACTGTCTGGAATCCGAATGTCATCGGCTGCCATGCCAAGTAATCCTGCCACTAATGCTTTGTCTGTACCATGTCCTTTTCCTGTTGCAAGAAATGATCCATGTAATAGTATTTTAGCTTCTTTTACCGATTCTCCGAGCAGGTGCCTTGATACCTGTCCAATTCTTACAGCACCTGCTGTATGAGAGCTCGACGGTCCGACCATCACTGGTCCTACGATGTCAAATAAATTCATGTGATTTCTCCTGTCTATAAATGCCTTTCTTCTTTTGAAATGCTGTTTTGCCGTGTATCATTTTGTTTCTTGTATATAATTTACTCGTAATATATGAAAAAGGCAAGTATAGAATTTCCTATACTTGCCCTGCTTTGGAACATCTCATATTAATCTGTTAATTTTTCTTAGAAATTAAATCCTTTGATCGTTGCAAAATAATCTTCTGGTGTTTCTGCACGACGGATCATTTCTGTTGTTCCATCCTCTTTTAATAAGATTTCTGCAGATTTTAATTTACCATTATAGTTATATCCCATTGCAAATCCGTGTGCTCCTGTATCATGAATCACTAACAGATCTCCAATGTCGATCTTTGGTAATTTACGATCGATCGCAAATTTATCGTTATTTTCACAAAGAGATCCTGTGATATCATATACATAATCTGCTGGTTCATTTTCTTTACCCATAACTGTGATGTGATGGTACGCCCCATACATTGCAGGTCTCATTAAGTTGACTGCACATGCATCAACACCAATGTATTCTTTATGTGTATGTTTTTCATGGATTGCTTTTGTTACTAAATGTCCGTTTGGTGCAAGCATGTAACGTCCAAGTTCGGTAAAGATCTTCACATCTCCCATTCCGGCTGGTACTAATACTTCGTCATATACTTTGTGTACACCTTCACCAATGACAGCGATGTCATTACCTTCCTGATCTGGAAGGTAAGGGATTCCGACTCCACCAGATAAGTTGATAAATCCGATATGAACTCCAACTTCTTCTTTTAATTTAACTGCTAATTCAAATAACTGTTTTGCAAGTGTTGGATAGTATTCATTTGTAACTGTGTTACTTGCAAGGAAAGAATGGATTCCGAATTCTTTGACACCGAGCTCTTTTAACTGTTTGAAAGCTTCAAAGATCTGTTCTGTTGTCATTCCGTATTTTGCATCTCCTGGGTTATCCATGATATCTGTTCCTAATGCGAAAACTCCACCTGGATTGTAACGGCAGGAAATCTTTTCTGGGATTCCGGCACATTCTTTTAAGAATTCGATATGTGTAATGTCATCTAAGTTGATCGTTGCACCTAACTGTTTTGCCAGAATAAATTCTTCTGCTGGTGTATCGTTAGAAGAGAACATGATCTCGCTTCCATCGAATCCACAACGATCTGACATCATAAGTTCTGTTAAAGATGAGCAGTCTGTTCCGCATCCTTCTTCTTTTAAAATCTTTAAGATTGTTGGATTTGGTGTCGCTTTTACAGCAAAATATTCTTTAAATCCTTTATTCCATGAAAATGCTTTGTATAATCCTCTTGCTGTTTCACGGATTCCTTTTTCATCATATAAATGAAATGGTGTTGGATATTTTTTTACGATTTCATCTAACTGTTCTTTTGTTACAAATGGTACTTTTGCCATGGTGTTTGATTCCTTTCTTCTATACTTTTTGTATATTTATTTCATTTTTAATAGTTGTATTTCATTGGCCAGTGCATCTTTAAATACTTCCACCAGATTATTGTTACTGGAATACAGGCTGGTTGCTTCGTAACAATTTGTGATCGCGCCTGTTAAAACGTCCTTGGAATCCGTGATCAATCGAATCTGTTCTTTCTTACATTCTGTCAGATAAACAGTTGCTCCTTGTAAATCAAATGGTTCATTCGTTATGATCACGACTTTCTTTCCTTCACTTACCATCTTCTCTAAGTGTTCCCGAAACATCTCCAGTCGTTCATTGTATACAGAGATATACGCACGCTCTTCTGCACAAAGCAGCATATCAATGATCTTATCGCAAATATGTTCTTCGCCTTTGATCGTCAGATACCCGCCTTCGTTCTTGCGTTTGCCCGGAAGTTCCGCGATCAGCTCTGTCTTCTTCTGTTCCAGATGCCGGATCTTATTACTGCAGAATTCTTCGATCGCTACCGGTGTGTAACGAACTGTATCTTCCTCTTGTATATAGGCTGCGCCTTTGTCTACCAAGCCTGCCAGTGCATTGTAAGCGTTCGATCTTGAGATCCCGCTTTGTTTGGCTGCCTCGTATCCGTTAAGGCTTCCTTCCAGTGTCAGTAAAATGTAAAGACTGGCTTCGTGTCTTGTAAGTCCGAATTCCATCAGACGCTCTACATTATCCATCACTTTCACCTCGTGTTCCTATCTAGGACTACTATAGTCGAATTAAAAAAGAATGTCAAGGTTTCCTTGACATTCTGAGAATTTTTCTTGAGTTTTCCTACCACTCTTCGTCTTTTCCTAGATATTGTTTCCCACCAACTGTCATGATATCAAATTCGACATATGCGATATGATCTTTGCTTTCTCCATAAATGGTATATTGTTTTTTAACATTTTGAGCATCTTTTCGAATCTGCTGCAATTTGGCATACTGTTTCGCTTCTTTTGATGAAATCGTCTTTCGTTCATTTGTTTTGGACTCTGTAAGTTTAAAATTGTAATTATCAAAATTTGTATAATACGCTTCCAGCTTCTGTCTGTCTTTTACTTTCCAAAATACCGTCTGCATCATGGTTTTATCACTTGGATCAAGAAAGACCATATCACAGCCACTGTTTGATGAAAGTGCATAGACAGGTTCTGCTGCAGCTTTCCACCAAGAAATGATTTTGACAATCTTTTTGTCTGTCTGATTCATCGTTTCTTTCAGCCAAAATGCTGGTTTTCTGCCTTTCATAGAAGCTTCCAGATAACCAAAACTCATGGCTCCATCTCCACCGCCATCAGCTGTCTCATAACGGTCTCCGTGATATGTAAATGTTGTAATATCTAAAAATGAATCCATTTGATCATGATTCCATTGATAATATCCGATCTCTTTTTCATTCTTTGGTCCTTTTGTGATCTTGACCATATGATTCCAGCCGATCAAAACTGCTGCTATGAATGTACAGATTGTTATGATACATCCAATGATCATGACTGTTTTTTTATTTTGTTTCATTCCACTCTCCTTATGATCTTATGTAAAATCTAGCTATATGCAATTGCTGTAAGAACAAAGAATACCAACATTAGCACACTGTGAAAATATAATTTTCTTCGGTCTTCTTGTGCGATCAGTCCATATGTCATAATAAACCTTAGGATAATATTGATCATCTGCAATGCATTAAATGCCTTCGTTGTTACTGTAATAGATCCTGAACCATGATCCAGTGCAAGGATAAGTCCAAAGATCAGCGTCATCAAATACATGACAATGCATTGCACATAAAAGTAAAACTTATCTTCCCAAGCAAGTTTTAAGAATACATTTCTCTCGTCTTCTGCAAAAATTGCAATAAACATAAGGTTACATAAACTTACAGATCCTATCTCTGGCTGTATAAAGATGATCATAACTGCCTGAATGATCATTAGGAGTAATGTGAACCATTGTTTTTTGATTGCTTGCATATTTTCCCTCCTCTCCCTCTTTTTCATATCTTTATTCAAAAGATATTTTTAGTATATCTGGTACGTAATTAATTGTCTATCTTTTTGTATTGACATTTATATTTATAATTGTTAATATATTCCATGTAAATATTTTACAGTATGTTGAGATTTCTTCTTTCGTCTGTTTCCCAATCAAATATTTATCATATCATGAGTTTATGTATCAATTAATTTATTTTCTTATCTAACAGTGCTTGCCACTATCTGTATTTTTTTATACAATGAAAGGAGAAACTTATGAGTAAAAATAAAAAATCGCTGCAAGATTTAACTTTACTTGACCGCTTTTTATTTGCTGAAGTTATGGAAGATCCTAAGACATTTGAGAATATATTATCTATTATTCTTGGAGAAGATATCTCCATCAAAGGCCGTCCACAATCTGAACACGAAAGTCGGACTTCGCCTCTAAAACGACAGGTGCGACTTGACGTATGGGCAGAGGATGAAACCGATGCTGTTTATAATGTAGAAGCTCAAAAAGAAAATACGAAAAATCTTCCTCATAGAAGTCGTTTTTATCAGGCTCTGATTGACTCCAAATTATTAGATCCTGGAGAAGTAGATTTTTCGAATATGAAAGACTGTTATTCTATTATCATTGCACCTTTCGATCTGTTTGGAAGAGGATTATATCAATATACTTTTCAAATGACTTGTGCTGAAACTGGTCAGCCATTAGAAGATGGTGCTACGCGAATTTTTCTAAATACGCATGGTAAAAATTCAGAAGATATTAGTCCTGAATTAAAGGAGCTTCTTTACTATATGGAACATACTACTGAAGAAATATCTTGCTCTACTTCACGCCTTCAGCAAATTAAAAATCATGTAAATATTGTAAAATCTAGCGAAGAGATTGGAGTGAAATATATGCAGGAATGGGAAGAAAAGATTCTTGAGAAGCGAAAAGCACGTGCTGAAGGATTGGCTGAGGGACGAGCTGAGGGACGTACTGAGGGACAAACTATAACATTAATTCAACAGATGAAAAAGAAAATTCAAAAATCAAAAACCTTAATTCAAATTGCTGATGAGTTAGAAGAAGAACCTGATACTATTCAATCACTTTATGAATGTGTTTCACAAAATATCAATCTAGCAACTGAAGAAATCTACAAAATCTACATCTCGCCTGATAAAACTGAAGATTAATAAAGAACTCCACAGCATACGCTGTGGAGTTCTTACATTATCGACATTTACATTATCAATATTCAATTTCATCAAGAAATGATAAATCTTATTCGTCAGCTTTTCCTTCAGATCCGAATAATTTGATCTTTGTGATTACCATATCTTTGATAGCTTCAGCACCTGGTGCTAATAATTTACGAGGGTCGAAACCTTTTCCTTCAAGGTCTTTTCCTGCTTCGATATATTTACGTGTAGCGTCAGCAAATGCAAGCTGGCATTCTGTATTAACATTGATCTTAGCTACTCCAAGAGAGATTGCTTTTTTGATCATGTCATCAGGAATTCCTGTACCACCGTGTAATACTAATGGCATATCTCCTGTTAACTGCTGGATTGCATCTAATGTATCGAAGCTTAATCCTTCCCAGTTTTCTGGGTATTTTCCGTGGATGTTTCCGATTCCTGCTGCAAGCATTGTTACTCCAAGATCTGCAACTGATTTGCATTCTTTAGGATCTGCGCATTCACCTCTACCGAT
>OJAG01001636.1_pt1 | contig 13029 bp, 11 predicted proteins | sample 1589021 | NCBI WGS metagenome assembly OJAG01 (sample SAMN03283264) | human gut metagenome | biome: human-associated habitat; material: feces | host: Homo sapiens | place: USA | collected 2013 | reverse complement strand
AGAAGGGAAAAGGCGCAAGCAGATGGCGCAGGTGAATCTGGAAATAGTATTAGCCAGAAAGCGAACATTTTCGTCAGGAAGCGTAGCAAAAGAACACGAAAAATCCACAAAAACCCTTTACGGCACGCCATCCGATGCGTATAATTGTTGCATGACGAACGGAACACGCTTCCGCCCGTCCACCTGATAAGGAGGTTGGTTCTCATGAAGAAGTTCTTTAGTCTCGTTCTTGCTCTGGCCATGGCGCTGAGTATGGCGTCCTTCGCGTCCGCAGAGGAAACGGCGACGATTCACATCGGCGTGATTGGCCCGATGACCGGTGCTGCCGCCGTGTATGGTCTGGCAGTTGCGCGCGGCGCGGAAATCGCCGTGGAAGAAATCAACGCCGCCGGCAAGGTGAACATCGTGCTGGATGTGCAGGACGATGAAAACGACGCTGAAAAGTCCATCAACGCTTACAACGCGACGCTGGACAAGGGCACGCAGGTCATCCTTGGCTGCGTGACGACAACCCCCTGCATTGCTGTCTCCGCGCAGGCGTATGACGAGCGCGTGTTTATGCTCACGCCTTCCGCCTCCTCGCTGGAAGTCATCGCGAACAAGGACAACATGTATCAGATCTGCTTCACGGACCCGGCACAGGGCTCCGCGCCCGCTGAATACATCTTCAACAAGAAGGTCGGCGAGAAGGTCGCCATCATCTACAACAACGCCGACACCTATTCCACCGGTATCTATCAGACCTTTGAGAGCAAGGCTGCCGAGCTGGGGCTGAACATCGTTTCCGTGACCACCTTCACCAACGACACCACGGACTTCTCCGTGCAGGTGACCGAGGCCAAGAACGCCGGTGCGGATGTTGTGTTCCTGCCCATCTACTACACCCCCGCTTCCCAGATTCTCAACGCTGCCAACACCATGGGCTACAAGCCGGTGTTCTTCGGCGTTGACGGCATGGACGGCATCCTGACCATGCCCGGCTTCGATGTTGCGCTGGCGGAAGACGTCATGCTGCTGACCCCCTTCTCCGCGTACGCGCCGGACGAGCTGACCAAGAGCTTCGTTGGCAAGTATCAGGAAAAGTACGGCGAGGTGCCGAACCAGTTCGCGGCGGATGCGTATGACGGCATCTACGCGCTGGCGGCGGCCGCTGAAAAGGCTGGCGTGAAGGGCGACGAAGCGCCGGAAGATATCTGCGACGCGATGATTGCCGCCATGCAGGAACTGACCGTCACCGGTCTGACCGGCACGATGGTCTGGGATGCGACGGGCGCTGTCACCAAGACCCCGACGGCCGTCATCATCAAGAACGGCGTGTATGTCGGCGCTGAGGCGGCTGCAGCGGAGTAATCCCCCCTATTCCACACGTTTTCCTCATGCCGGAGGAGGAGCTTCCTTCTCCGGCATGAGCGTATCCAGCAGGTGCAGACAGAAGGTAATCAGCAACAGTTGGTGCAAGGGTGCACACGGACTGCTGCTGATTGCCTTGCTGTCTTTCAAGGGAAAATGCTTTTCCCGCAGATTTCAGTCATTTGGAGGTGCAGGCAGGATGCTTCAGTTCTTCTCTTACCTCATCAACGGCATCAGCCTTGGCAGCGTGTATGCCATCATCGCCTTGGGCTACTCGATGGTCTACGGCATTGCCAAGATGCTGAACTTCGCGCACGGCGACGTCATCATGATTGGCGCGTACATTGCCTTCTGCGCCACGCAGTACTGGGGCATGTCCCCCCTGCTTGGCGTGCTGATTGCCATGATTGTCTGCACGGTGCTGGGCATGGTCATCGAGCGCCTGGCGTACAAGCCGCTGCGTCAGGCAACGAGCCTTGCCGTGCTGATTACCGCCATCGGCGTGAGCTACCTGCTGCAAAACCTGGCGCTGCTGGTGTTCGGCCCGAACCCCATGTCGTTCCCGTCCTTCGTCAGCATCCCGTCCATCAGCCTGTTTGACGGGCAGCTGATTCTGACCGGCGAAACAATCGTGACTGTGCTGGCGAACATCATCATCATGCTGGTGCTCACGTTCTTCACCTCCCACACGAAGATGGGCAAGGCGATGCGCGCCGTCAGCGAAGACCGCAGCGCGGCGGAACTGATGGGCATCAAGGTGAACGCGACGATTTCCCTGACCTTCGCCATCGGCAGCGCGCTGGCGGCGATTGCGGGCGTGCTGCTCTGCTCCACCTACCACACGCTGATGCCCACGACGGGTTCCATGCCGGGCATCAAGGCGTTCACAGCGGCTGTCTTCGGCGGCATCGGATCAATTCCCGGCGCGCTGCTGGGCGGCCTGCTGCTGGGCATCATTGAGATTCTCGGCAAGGCGTATGTGTCCATGGAGCTGGGCGACGCGCTGGTGTTCGCCGTGCTGATTATCGTGCTGCTGGTCAAGCCGACGGGGCTGCTGGGCAAGCCGATGCGGGAGAAGGTGTAACGGGATGAAGAAAACGATGAAAAAGTCAACAAAAGGCTTTCTGAACAACTTGATCACCTACGCCATCGTCATCATCGCGTTCGTCTTTACGCAGATGGCGCTGAGCAAGATGATCCCGGGCGTCACCATCAGCCGCTCCTTGAAGGGGCAGCTCATCCCGATTTGCGTCTACATCGTCATGGCGGTTTCGCTGAACCTGACGGTCGGCATCTCCGGCGAACTGTCGCTGGGTCACGCGGGCTTCATGAGCGTCGGCGCGTTCTCCGGCATCATCATGTCCGGCTGGCTGCTGAACGCCTTCCAGATGGAAAATGAGACGATGCGCCTCGTGCTGGCCATGCTGGCGGGCGGCGTATGCGCGGCGATTGCGGGTGTGCTGATTGGCATCCCGGTGCTGCGTCTGCGCGGCGACTACCTTGCCATCGTCACGCTGGCGTTCGGCGAAATCATCCGCAACGTCATGAACTGCCTGTATTTCGCGGTCAGCGACGGCAAGCTGATTGTCAACTTCAACAATCCCCGCATTGATGGCACGCTCCTGTACAACGGGCCGGCGGGGGCGGTGCGTGTCGGGCGCATCGCGACGTTCGAGGCGGGTTTCGTGCTGGTGCTGCTGACGCTGTTTGTCGTGCTGAACCTCATCAACAGCCGCTCCGGCCGCGCGATTATGGCAAGCCGCGACAATCGCATTGCCGCTGAAGCGATGGGCGTGAACGTGACGAAGTACAAGCTGATGGCTTTCGTCACCTCGGCGGCGCTGGCAGGCATGGCTGGCGCGCTGTTTGGGCTGAACTTCTCCTCCATCGCGCCGGACAAGTTCAAGTTTGACACGTCCATCCTCGTGCTGGTGTTCGTCGTGCTGGGCGGCATCGGCAATATCCGCGGTTCGGTGATTGCGGCGGCGCTGCTGACGGTGCTGCCGGAGGTGCTGCGCGAATTTGGCGACTATCGTATGCTGATTTACGCCATCGTGCTGATTGCCGTGATGCTGCTGGGCAACGCCCCGGTGGTGCGGCAGGTGCTCGAGCGCATCCGCCCCGCGAAAAAAGAAGTTGTGAAGGAAGGTGACGCGGCATGACTGAACCGCTGAAGCGTTTTAAGCCCAATACAAAGATGGTTCCCGTGCCGTCGCGCAGCATCATTCCGGAACGCGACGTGAATCATTCGCCCGTGCTGGAAGCCAGTCATCTGGGCATTGAGTTCGGCGGCCTGAAGGCAGTGGACGACGTGAACCTTGCCATCGGGCGCACGGAAATCTGCGGGCTTATCGGCCCGAACGGCGCGGGCAAGACAACGGTCTTTAACCTGCTGACAAAGGTCTACCAGCCCACAACCGGCACCGTGCTCATCAATGGCAAAGACACGGCAGGCATGAACACAGTGCAGGCCAGCAAGCTCGGCATTGCCCGCACGTTCCAGAACATCCGCCTGTATAACAACCTCAGCGTGCTCGACAACGTCAAGGTCGGCATGCACAGCGGCATCCGCGAGAATCTCGCCGCCGCCATCACCCACGGCTTCGGCTTCCGCAAGGCGGAAAAGCAGGCCGAGCAGGCCGCGATGGAGATGCTCGACTTCTTCTCGCTGGCCGACCTCGCGCAGGCCCCGGCCGGGAGCCTGCCCTACGGCGCGCAGCGCCGCCTTGAGATCGTGCGCGCCCTCGCGAGCGGGCCGCTGATCCTCCTGCTCGACGAGCCCGCCGCGGGCATGAACCCGTCCGAGACGCTCGAGCTGATGGAGAACATCCGCCGCATCCGCGACACGTTCCAGATCGCGATTCTCCTCATCGAGCACGACATGAACCTCGTTATGGGCATCTGCGAGGGCATCTGCGTGCTGAATTACGGCAAGGTCATCGCCAAGGGCAGCCCTGAGGACATCAAGTCCAACCCGCAGGTGATCGAGGCCTATCTCGGCAAGAAGGGAGCGGGTGAGCATGCTTAAAGTCAACAACATCAACGTCTATTACGGCAAGATCCACGCCCTGAAGGACGTGTCCTTCGAGGTGCACGAGGGCGAGGTCGTCGCCCTGATCGGCGCGAACGGCGCTGGCAAGTCCACGACGCTGAAAACCGTCTCGGGCATGATGCACTCGCGCACCGGCTCGATCGAGTTCCTCGGCGAGAATATCACCCACACGCCGAGCCACAAGCTGGTCTATAAGGGGCTGGCGCACGTCCCCGAGGGGCGGCGCGTGTTTCTGCAGATGTCCGTGCTCGAAAACCTCGAGATGGGCGCCTATATCCACAAAAAGCCCACGCGCGAGGAGCTCGACGGCATCTTCCAGCGCTTCCCGCGCCTGTATGAGCGCAAGAATCAGGTCGCCGGGACACTCTCCGGCGGCGAGCAGCAGATGCTGGCGATGGCGCGCGCGCTGATGTCCAAGCCGCGCCTGCTGATGCTGGATGAGCCGTCAATGGGCCTTGCGCCGATTCTGGTCGAGCAGATTTTCGACATCATCCGCGCGCTGCACAAGAGCGGCACGACGATTCTGCTGGTGGAACAGAACGCGCAAATGGCATTGTCCGTCGCGAACCGCGCGTATGTGCTGGAAACAGGCAAGATTTCCATGTCCGGCGACGCGCAGGAACTGCTGCACAACGATGCAGTCAGGAAGGCGTATCTGGGGGCGTAATGCCAAGCAGCCGGGAAGGTGGCAGAAGCCGCTTCCCGGTTTTTCTTCCGCGTCAAGATTGACATTATCCTGCAAGTATGGTATTGTATAGGTGAAATGAATGTTATTCGGCAACAGGAGGCATCCGCATGAATCCCTATTTGACGCAGCGGGCAAACCGCCGATGGTGGGTGTATCCGCTGATGGCGCTGTTCTTCGCCCTATCGGCGCTGCTGCTGTGGCGCACCTGCAAGGCGGGTGAGCGCGGCGACACGCACATGGTGGTGCTGCTGCTATGCCTTGCGACGGCGGCGCTGTACGCCGGGATGCACCTGCTTCAGGGGGAAATCATCCGGCGCCGGGCGCGCGGCGTTGCACAGCAGTTAGCAGCGTTCTCGCTGCACATGTTTCCGCTGTCGGATATGCCCAAGCTCCTGCCGGACTGCCCGAACATGGAGACGCTGCGGTTATTGCTCTGCGGAAACTATCTGCGAAACATTCAGATTGATCCGCTGACGGCGATGGTATACCTGACTGCGCCGAACCTCCGGGCGTATGGGCTGGCACAGTCGTTTATGACGTGTCCGCACTGCGGGAGGCGCACGAGTGTGGTGGAAGGGGCTGCGCGGCGGTGCGAGCATTGCGGGATGGGGATATGAAAAAGAGCTGCTTCTGTTGTGTAGAAGCGGCTCTTTTTGTGTCTGTTGATTTGCACTTTTCAGGAATTAATACTATTTCCAGATTCACCTGCGCCATCTGGAAATAGTATAGCTTGTATTGCGGCAAGCCCTCTCCATCCGCTATGGCAGACCCCTTTAGCTGACTGAAAGGGCAGATAAACACGCGGGCCCTGCCTGATAGTGTCACCACCCCAATCGCGCGAAAGGGTCAAGGGAGGAACTCCCTTGGAACTCCCTTGTGTTACATAAAATAGTGCTTGTAGGTGTCGTAGTAAATCGTCAGGCGGCGGGAGCCGGAAATTTCGCGCAGGGTATCGCGAAGAGCGGAATCCTGCAGGATGAAGCGCACAATGTCCGGGTTGTAGCGGACACCCGCATCGCGCTTGAATTCCGCCAGCACTTCGTCCGTCGTCTTGGCTTGGTGGTAGTTGCGGCCGTACTGGTCAGTCGCGGCATCAAGACAGTCGCAGACGGTGATGATGTCAATCATGAAGCGCTCCGGCGAGGCGGTGTTATCAAAGTCGTTCGGATAGCCGCCCTTGCCGTTGTAGAACTTGTGGTGACCGCGGGCGATATCCACATAGCGCGCCAAATCCTCGTCGATGCTCAGGTACTGCCCGCCGCGGTTCGGGTGGGAGCGAATGATGCCGAACTCCTCGTCCGTCAGCGGGCGGTGCTGCGTCTCGATAATCTCGAGCATGGAATTCTTGCCCACATCGTGCAGCAGGGCGGCGTCATGCGCAAATTGCAGGATTTCCGCGCGGTGCGCCTGCACATCCTCCGGCGACGTCACGCCGTGATACCCCACCATCAGCGCCGGTTCTTTGTCGATGATGGCGGAGAGAATCGCTTCCGCAAAGGCGGACACCATCAGCGAATGCAGGAACGCGGTGCAGTGCCGCGCGACAACGAGCCGGAAGATGTAGTCGATTTTCTCCTCCGCCGTGTCGAACAGCGCATAGGCATTCGGGAAGAACGCCAGCTCCTCCAGTGCGTTGTTCAGCGTGTTGCTATGCCCGGTGCGCGTGTCGTAATCCGCAATGAAATCACGGATATCCTGCTGATATTCGCGGAAATAGCGTTTCTTATCCTCCATCGGCATCGTCGTTTCCACGAGGAAGGAAATCAGCGCGTCCAGACAGGTCATGTAATAGGAAATAACGTCAATTTTGCGCACGTCCACTTCACCGAACTGCTTCACCTTCGGCTTTGTCTTACGGAAGAAAGTGTGAATCTCCTTCCAGCACTCATCTGCCGTGCGGCGGCCCGTCTCGCAGTCGAACTCACACTGGCTGGTGATAATTTGGAACATGTCGGCAGTGCTTTCCTCCGGCTTATCCAGCTTTTCGTAATATTCTGCCGTTATCTGCTCAATCCGACTCATCAATTCCGGCGGCACAAAGCGGGTGTGCGCCTCCATGGTGCGGTCAAACGATTTCGCCAGCGCGTAAGCATCCGTGCGGAAGCGCTCGGTGAAAATATCCAGCAGCCTGCCTACGTCCGGCTCGCTTTCGCGCGTCGCCGCCAGCGCATCCGACGCCTGCAGTTCCTTCATTTCCTCCCATATGGCAAACGCTTCTTCCATCGTGACCGAGCCTAACACGCAGCAGCTCATCACGAGGTTCGCGTAGGCCACCACAATCGCCTGATGGACGCTGTGCTCCTTGATTGCGCCGAAATTCCGCGACAAAACCGAAATCTTGCGGTAATAGTCCCTCGCGCGTGTGCCATATGGTTCACGCAGGATGCGGGAGAATTCCAGATTTGTGTACGCCAATGTCAGATCCACATCCGTCATCGCGGCAAGGTTGTTGCTGTGCCCATAGTGTTTCTGGAGAATCTTTGCAAGTTCCATCAGGAGCGCCAAGTCATGCGTATCTGCGCGATAGAAGTCCATCATCGAAATTTGCAGCTGGTTCCATGCGTCATCGTCTAAAGCAGGTTCTTCCTTCGCGAACTCCGGCATCACGCTGCGCATCAGGGCATTCATGTGCGCATACTCCGTGCGGAAGAATTCAGCGCGCTCCCGAAGGGCGGCGCACCATGTATCCCAGTCGGATTTGATGCGCATGGCAGCTTCGAGCTGCTCCACCCGCTTGAGGACAACCTGATAATCAGCGAAAAACTTCCGGATCTGCTCACTGTTCATATCGATAACTCTTTCTTTTCGTTCATCACAGGGCGGCACAGGCACATTCGGATTTCTGAGGTAGCGTTTCCTATTGTATGGCGCAATTGCGCATCTGCCATTATACGCCCAATTTCAACAGCCGTCAAGGAAACAGACTGCATTTCAGAAAACGTTATCGGAAAGTCAGGGAGATAACAAGACATAGGGCAAGAAAGTTCAAAAATTGTTCAAGCGGTTACACACACTCTGTTATTTTTTCGGCAAAAGTTTCTTGACAAATGTCCGAAATCGGACTATAATCGATACTGTCCGATTTCGGACAAATTGAAAAGGAGCATTGTGATGAAAGCGTTAAGCACACGTCTGTTTGCGCTGAACGAGGCATGGAAAGAAAATGCCAATATCTACCGACAGATGGCGAAGCAGATGAACCTGACTGACATGGCGATGTGGGCGCTGTACACGCTGCGGGTTGAGCCGGGCGAAATGACGCAGAGCCGGATGTGCGAATTTCTGCACGAACCCAAACAGACAATCAACTCCGCGCTGAAGAAAATGGAAGCGGACGGGCTGATTACGCTGCAAAGCGGTTCAAATCGCCGCACGAAAACGATTCACCTGACGGCCGCGGGCGAAGCGCTGGCGCGTGAAACCGCAGACCGCGTTGCCGAAACCGAGCAGCAGGCGCTGGCGCAATTCAGCGAAGAAGAGGCGGATCAGCTGTTCTCCCTCTTGCGCCGCCTGAATGCGCTGATGATAGACATTTTCCCGCAGACAATGCGGAATCAAAAAGAGGAAAGTCAAGCTAAATGAGCAAGAAGAACCCGATTCAGTTATCTGACCACTTTACCTACGCTCGGCTGTTCCGCTTCGTCCTGCCGTCGATTGTCATGATGGTGTTCACGTCCATCTACGGCGTGGTGGACGGGTTGTTCGTGTCGAATTTCGCCGGAAAAACGGCGTTCGCGTCCATCAACCTGATTATGCCGTTTCTCATCATTCTGGGCGCAATGGGCTTTATGCTCGGCACAGGCGGCACGGCGCTGGTCTCCCGCGTGCTGGGCGAGGGCGACAAGGAGCACGCAAACAAGTATTTCTCCATGATTACGCTCTTCGGCATCCTGCTGGGCGTTATCCTGACGGTGGTCGGGGTGCTGGCCATGCGCCCGATGGCGATTCTGCTGGGCGCAACAGAGGCCATGGTGGATGACTGCGTGCTTTATGGGCGGATTGTCGTCTGCTTCCTTACGTCGTTCATGCTGCAGAACATGTTCCAGTCGTTCCTGATTGCGGCGGAGCAGCCGAAGTTTGGCTTGCTGATTACGCTCGCGGCGGGCGTGACGAACATGGTGCTGGACGCGCTGTTCGTGGGCGTATTCCGCTGGGGCATTGCGGGCGCTGCGATTGCGACCGGCATCAGCCAGACCGTTGGCGGCGTTGTGCCGCTGATGTACTTCCTGTTCAGCAAAAGCAGCCCCCTGCGTCTGCGCTGGACGAAGTTCGAAGTGCAGCCGCTGCTGCGATCGTGCGCCAACGGCTCATCAGAGCTGATGAGCAACATTTCCGGCTCGCTGATTGGGATGCTGTACAACGCACAGCTGATGCGCTTTCTGGGCGAGGACGGCGTGGCGACGTATGGTGTACTGATGTATGTGCAGTTCATCTTCGTCGCGATTGACATTGGCTATTCCATCGGCTGTGCGCCCATCATCAGCTACCACTACGGCGCGCGGAATCACCCGGAGCTGAGAAACCTGCTGATGAAGGGGCTGAAAGTCATGGGCATCTTGGGCATCGTAATGACAATCGCCGCCATTTCGCTGTCTGGGACGCTGGCAAACATCTTCGTCGGCTACGACGCGACGCTCTGCGAATTGACGCGGCACGCCTTCCACCTCTTCTCCTTCGCCTTCCTGCTCGCGGGCTTCAACATCTTCCTGTCCTCCTTCTTCACGGCGCTGAACAACGGCGGCGTGTCCGCAGCAATTTCCTTCCTGCGCACGCTGGTGTTTCAGGCGGCGTCGGTCATCCTGCTGCCGATGGCGCTGGATGTGGACGGTCTCTGGTGGGCAGCCTCTGCGGCGGAAGCACTGGCGTTCGTCGTCTCGATTGGCTTCCTGCTGGCTCTGAAGGGGAAATACCATTATTTTGATGAAACCTAATCAGGAAAAACTTGCGTGTTCCCCTTGCAAACTGCTGTTCGCTGTGGTACGATAAGAAGCGAAAGAAACCCGGCGGTGATTGCCGATTGCATCCCCCGCCGGTATCCAGAAAGGAAGCGGTATCATGGCAGCAAAGAAGCCCGCAAAGACCGAAAAAGCCGCCCCAGTGACGGGCGCGCAGGAGGAGAAACTCAAGGCGCTGGAGCACGCGCTGGCGGATTTGGACAAGCAGTTCGGCAAGGGTGCCGTCATGAAGCTCGGTGAACATGCGGAGCAAAACGTGCAGGTCATCCCCACGGGCTGCCTGACGCTGGATGAGGCGCTGGGTGTCGGCGGCATTCCGCGCGGCCGTATTGTGGAGATTTTCGGCCCGGAATCCTCCGGTAAGACGACCGTTGCCCTGCACATTGTCGCACAGGCGCAGAAGATGGGCGGCATCGCGGCATTTGTGGACGCTGAGCACGCCCTCGACCCGGTGTACGCCAAGAATCTGGGCGTGAATATTGACGACCTGTATGTCTCTCAGCCCGACACGGGCGAACAGGCGCTGGAAATCGTCGAAGCGCTGGTTCGCTCCGGCGCGCTGGACGTCATTGTCATCGACTCTGTCGCCGCCCTCGTCCCGAAGGCGGAAATCGACGGCGAAATGGGTGATTCTTTCGTCGGTCTGCAAGCGCGTCTGATGAGTCAGGCGCTGCGCAAGCTGGCGGGCATCATCAACAAAACCGGCTGCGTCGCGGTGTTCATCAACCAGCTGCGCGAGAAAGTCGGCGTGATGTACGGCAACCCCGAAACCACCCCCGGCGGTCGTGCGCTGAAGTTCTACGCCTCCGTGCGTCTGGACGTGCGCCGCGGCGAGCAGCTCAAAAACGGCAGCGAAGTCGTCGGCAACCACACGAAGGTCAAGGTTGTCAAGAACAAGGTTGCTCCGCCGTTCCGCGTGGCAGAGTTCGACATTGTGTACGGCGAAGGCATCAGCCGCGAAGGCACGCTGCTTGACATGGCGGTCGAGCGCGACATCATCCACAAGAGCGGCGCGTGGTTCAGCTACAAGGACCAGCGCATTGGTCAGGGGCGCGAGAACACGCGCCTGTACCTGCGCGACCATCCCGAAATCACGGACGAAATCGACGCGATTATTCGTCAGGAGATTTTTGCGGATAAGCCTGCAAAGCCGATTGCGCCCGAAGAAGATCCCGGCGAGCTTCCGGATGAGGACGAGGACGACCTTGCCCTGCTGGAAGCAGACCTCGGCGATGATGCCGGTGTCGCCCCGCTGGAAGAAGAATAATCCACAGGTTATCAAACTTGTCCACCCTTGCGTCTGCGGGGGTGGATTTTTTGTGGCAGTGCGCTTTTCCCTGCAGCAAAAAAGACCAGCAGCAGGAAACGAATTGCTCCCTATGCTGGTCGGTCGCGCCCATCAGCACGACAATGCTGCGTAAGTTGAAAGAGCCGCCCGGTCATATTCCTTCCGCGTGTTTATCCGCTTTTGTCCTTTTTCCCTTACAGGTGAAACACAAATTTCTTCTCATATCGCCGGAAAATGACCAGCCCAATCATCAGCATTCCGAAAGCGCCTGCCGCGCACGCCAGCAAACGCTCCGGCGTCGGCGGGATTCCCGCAATCACAATCTGCCGCAAAAAATCAATCAGCTGATACATCGGGTTCAAATGGAAAATCCCCCGAAGCCCCTCCGGCCAAATCGTATCCGGATAAAAAATCGGCGTCGCATACGTCCACAAGAGCGAAATCACGCTCCACAGGAATCGCGTATCGCGGAAAAAGACGTTCAGCGTCGCCATCACCAGCGTCACGCCCAGCGCAAACAGAAACAAAAGCGCAATCATCAGCGGCAGCAGCAGCAGCGCGGGCGACACCCGCACCCCTGTCAGCAGCATCAGCAGAAGCAGCGGCAGCAGCGAAATCAGGAAGTTGATAAGGCTTGACAGCGCGCGGCTGAACGGGAAAATCAGCTTCGGAATCGCGACCTTTGTGATGAGCGACGCGTTCATGACAATCGCGTCCATGCCCAGCGTGACGCACTCGGTGAAGAAGCTGAAAACGATGATACCCGAAATCAGGTACACCGGGAAGTGGTCGATAGCGGAGCGGAAGAGCGTGGAGAACACAAGGTACTGCACGAGCATCGTCAGCAGCGGATTGAGGAAACTCCAGAGGACGCCGAGGATACTCTGCCGATACTTTGTATTAAAATTGCGGCGGACAAGCTGCTCAATGAGGAAGCCGTAGCGGCGGACGTCGGCTTGCAGGCGCAGCAGATGGTTCTGCCGTCCGGCGGCGGCGCAGCGTGCGGTGAACAGGCTTTCCCAGGCGCAGAACAGCACCAGAACCGCCGCGAAAATCCCGTAGTACAGCATCGCGCAGGAAGGGCGCGTGCCGGACAGGCGGATGCACAGCTGATTGCCGCCGCTCATGCCCAGAGCAGGGAGCGTGTTGCCGGAAAAGGTAAGCACAAGTTTGTCCGCATCCACGGGTTCAAACGAGAAGGTCAAATTTTCGCGGATGATACTGTCGGTCAGCAGGACAGTCTGCGTGAAAATCGGTAACCCCTGCCGTGTCAGGATCAGCGTCGCTGTGCCGCCGGATTCACTGCTCAGCGCCGTAACGGGCAGGCTGATTTCGCGGATGCCGCCATCCGGCAGGGGCAGCGGGAATGTCTCGCCGTCCGTCAGCGGATGCAGATGCGTCTGTGCCGCCGCGTCGATGGTGAACGCCCGCGTCTGCCACGTCGGGGTGAACAAAGCACCATACAGCGCCAGCACCAGCGCAATCACCAGCGTCACCCAAAGCCCTTTTTTCAGCACAGCGGAATCGCCGAAAATCGGCGGTTTGCACTTCGTCACGGCGTTCCCTCCTGTCGGTCAAGGTCGATGAACATGCTGCCATCCGGGCGGAACAGCGGCGAATAGTAGCGCTCCGGCGGGTGCTCCCCCCACGTTTGGCGGAAGCGGCGCAAATCCCCCTTCGGCGCACCCTGCGTCAG
>OJAG01001634.1_pt1 | contig 13034 bp, 8 predicted proteins | sample 1589021 | NCBI WGS metagenome assembly OJAG01 (sample SAMN03283264) | human gut metagenome | biome: human-associated habitat; material: feces | host: Homo sapiens | place: USA | collected 2013 | reverse complement strand
TCTGCCGAAAAATCTGACTACGCATCTTACGCACAAGCTTTATTCAGTGTTTCCTGAACCAAAAAGTTTGTGGGAGGACACGGTATGCAATGCACTTGGAAAGGAATCGGAAAACGGGCGGGCATCATTCTGGCAGTCAGTGCTGTCAGTGTTTCTGCAATCTACTTTGGCGGCATGCGGATCCGGCAAGCTGTCACCACCATGACTGCCCCGAAAAAGGAAACGCCAGTAATCGTTCTGGACGCAGGACACGGCGGTGCAGACGGCGGCTGTGTTTCCGTCAATGATGTGCCGGAAAAGGGCATCAACCTGAATATTCTCCTGAGCCTGCGGGATTTCCTGCGAATGGAGGGCTACACCGTGGAGGTCACGCGGGACACAGACCGGAGCATTCACGATGACGGCGTTGAGGGCATTGCCAACCAGAAAAGCTCGGATATGGATAACCGGCTGGCACTGTTCAACCAGTACGACAATGCCGTGTGCATCTCCGTGCACCAGAACCAGTTCACCGACGCTGCCTATTCCGGAGCCCAGATGTTTTACTCTGACAATGTCAAGGGCAGCGGTGCTCTGGCACAGGCTCTCCAGAATGCTTTTGTGACCCAGTTGCAGCCGGAAAACACGCGGGAGATCAAGCAGTGCGGCAAGGAATTGTACCTCTGTTATTTCAGCGAAAATCCCACTGTTATGGCGGAGTGCGGGTTCCTGTCCAATCCGGAAGAAGCGGCTCTGCTGGAATCGGAGGAGTATCAGCAGAAGGTGGCGTTCACCATTTTCTCCGGCTTGAATCAGTACCTAGAAGAACGCGGTTGAGTTGACTGCGGGGGACAGAGAAATAAACAGCCCTGTCACATCACAAAAAAGCCGTTCTGTACGCATCTTGTACAGAACGGCTTTTGTATTTGCAGATTCTTCGCGGATTATCTCCAGAATACCAGTGTATCTTTCAGAACATTCCAGATCGTGGGGTGTGCCTTATACAGTGCCACGCCATCGCCGGAGGTGATGAGAATACAGAAGTATGCCAGCACGGTTCCGGTCATTGCCAGTGCGATGACTTTCTGGCTGATTTGTGCAGCATTGGCGGAATAGGGCTTCAGCACTGCCGGCACTTGCAGCAGCAGCATGGTGGACATGACGCTGAGCACTACCATAATATCCAGCAGGTAGCGAATGGTGATGCCTGCCATGCAGTAGTCCACCCACGCCAGCAGAACGGCTCCGATAACGGTAATCAGCACCAGAGCACGGCGGATCCGGCAGTCGTCCCGCTGTTTCCACTTTTTCCAGAGCAGGGGAATGCTGAGCACGCCCAGCAGTACCGACGGCATTGCCAACGCTCCGAAAGATCTTTCGACAAAGAGATACATCATGTGGTTGGGAACAAGTACTGCATTGTCTTTCAGGAACGGGAAGTCGTCCATCAGTTCCATGGGGTGCAGGAAATATGCCGCAAAGGCAGCCGGAAAACGTGCCAGACTGATGCGGTTTGCGGCGGTGTTGTCTACAGTCATCTGGTAAATTGCCCCGAATTGCAACGGGCTGTCAAACCGGATCTGGTTGTACCACATGATCGCTGCCGCACCAACCAGTGTCGGAAGCAGGAAACAGCCGGCACTGATGAGCCGGTTTTGCAGCCGCAGGTCTTTCCGGAACAGCAGATGCAGGAAAATCGGCACCAGCAGCAGGACATAGACCAGCAGGTTGGGACGGGAAGCCGCCGTGATTACCACGCCAATGCCGCTGACTGCCAGCAAGGCAAAGCGCTTCCACGATTTTTTCACGGAAACCGCGGCGAATCCCGTCCAGAGGGCAAGCAGCAGTCCGAACATACCCATGAGCAGGCAGAGGTAATACCGGTCGTTGTAGTTCAGTCCCACAAAAGCACCGCAGCCCGCCACGGCAGAAACCAGTCCGAACAACAGCAGCAACAGCGGCGGCTGTTTGTCATATCGCCGCACCAGTGTCATGATCAGCCCGAATATGGCGATGATAATGGCTGCCACAGTGATGCAGTACGCGAAGTTCAGAGTGGGAACTTTTCCGGTAATGGCATAGAATGGCAGATAGATCAGCACCACCGGAGCACAGCCGAAATAGCAGTAATAGTGTTCGTTGTAGTAGGCATAGTCCCAGTTATAGGAAACGCCATCGCGGTTGGAATTGTCGTAGGGATTTTCCAGTTCTGCCAGTTCTGGTGTCACGTCGAAATTCATGTAGGAATGCCCGTCCGTCCATGCTTCCAGCGTTTTTCCGTAGACGTTGCTGATGTCCACGGAATGCATGTCAGTGGGCTTCTGGTCGGGCACAATGAAAGCACTGATGCAGGCAAGGCAGCCGAACAGGGTCATCAGCACTGCCAGATTGTGCTTCCAGTTTTTCGCCTGATAGTGGATCTCCCAGACGGAGAACTGCTTGCAGGCAGTCAGCCCCAGTGCGATCAGCAGCACCAGCAGGAACCGCCCTGTGGAAAAGGCAAAGGGAATTGCCGCATAGGCGGTGCCGCTGTGCAGAGTGATCGGGGCATCGATGTTTTCGAACTGGAGTTGCAGCACGTGAATTTTTTCATAGGGCTGCATGGCAAATTGCAGCGTGTCATAGCTGCCGGTCGCCTGTGTCTGTGCAGTCTTTTCGAATCGCTGTGTCAAGTTGTTGTCTTTCATGGAGAGGGAAACCTGATACATCTTGTCCTTGCCGTCCGCATGCAGCCGGACACAGTGCAGCTCGTCCCAGTCCAGATCAGAAAAGGTCAGGGTGCAGTTGCCGGTAATGGTGATCTCGCCCTTGTCGTTGAAAGAAGCCGCTTCCTCATCGCTGATTTCTGCGGTGGAAAGGGGCAGTTCCTCTTTGGTTTTCTGGGTGGTGAAGCCGGTGATGTGGAACACCAGCACTTCCAGCAGAAAGACGCAGCCGGCAATGCAGGCGGCTTTTCGCAGATATTTCCGCAGAACAGCAGTGTCCTGCTTTCTGGAAAAGGCAGTTCCTGCACCGAGCAGCAACAGGGTGATCGCCAGCGGCAGCGGCGGAAACAGGTGGGAACCGGTGATCTGGAACCCGCGGATCAGAGCATGCAGAAGCAGCAGCACCAGAATTTCTCCGGCAGTTAGTATTCCCATTCTGACTGCGGTTTTTGAGAATTCAGAGCCAGCCGGTGCCAGCTTCGGCAGTTTGCACGCCGCCAGAAGCAGGGCGTTGCATAGAATTGGCAGTAAAAAGTAGAGTAACATCTGTCAAAATCCTTTCATAAAAAAATCTGTTTTTATTATATATGATAAAAGGAAAATGAATGTGAACAAATACTGTGGAAATCGTAAATATAAGATATTTTCGGGAATTTTCGGGGCGTGAGGTCTTTTTTTGCTATATTAGGGAAACATCGCCCTAGATATTACGCAAAAAATCTCGCATTCCAGTCTACAGCTTGCACTTCTGCCCGCGTCATGGTATAATACAAATAACACAACAAAAAGGAGAACCTCTATGGCAAAGCCTAAAATCATATACCGCTGCACAGCATGCGGCTACGAAAGTGCCAAGTGGAACGGCAAGTGTCCCTCCTGCGGCTCGTGGAACACGTTGGAAGAAGATGTCCCGCTGCCCACACAGGCGGTGGGCAACAGCCGCCGGAAACCGGTGGACTTGTCGGATAAAATACAGGAACTGGAAGAAGTGGACATCACGGCTGATGTCCGCTATCATACCGGCGTAGGCGAACTGGATCGCGTGCTGGGCGGCGGACTGGTGCGTGGCTCCATTGTGCTGCTGGGCGGCGAGCCGGGTATCGGAAAAAGCACACTGCTGCTGCAAATCTGCCAGTACTTCGGAAAGGAACACACTGTGCTGTATGTTTCCGGTGAGGAATCTGCCAAACAGATCAAGCTGCGGGCGGAGCGTCTGGGCGTGACAACGAAAAATCTGTTTCTGCTGACAGTCACCGATGCCCAGAGCATCTGTGACACCATTTCCGCCAGCCGCCCTGATATTGTCATTATCGACTCCATTCAGACCATGCGAATGGAGGAAATTTCCTCCAGTGCCGGCAGCCTGACACAGGTGCGGGAGTGTACCAACCTGTTTATGCACACGGCGAAACAGCTGGACATTCCGGTGTGGATCGTGGGGCATGTCAACAAGGACGGAGCCATTGCCGGTCCGAAGGTCATGGAACATATTGTGGACACCGTGCTGTATTTCGAGGGAGAACGGAACCTGTCCTACCGGCTGCTGCGTGCTGTGAAAAACCGGTATGGTTCTACCAATGAGATCGGCGTGTTCGAGATGCAGGACAGCGGACTGCACGAAGTGCCCAATCCTTCGGCAATGCTGCTGGACGGTAGACCTCACGGCGTTTCCGGCACCTGTGTTACCTGTATGATGGAGGGCTCCCGTCCGATTCTGGCGGAAATTCAGGTGCTTGCCACCAAAAGCGGCTTTTCTGCACCGCGGCGGCAGACGCAGGGGTTTGACTATAGCCGCATGGTGATCCTGATCGCGGTACTGGAAAAACATCTGGGCATGTTTTTCGGAACGCTGGACGTGTACCTGAACGTGGTCGGTGGATTCCAGCTGGACGAACCGGCAGGGGACTTGGCGGTGGCACTGTGTCTGTACTCCTCGCTGGTGGACAAGCCGATCTCGGAACGGACGGTTGCCTTTGGCGAAGTGGGACTGGGCGGCGAAGTGCGTGGCATTTCCCACATTCGGCGGCGGGTGCAGGAGGCGGAACGCATGGGCTTTACGCGGTGCATCGTGCCGCATCAGTGCCTGCACGAACTGAAAGGCGGCTCCTATCAGATTCGCATTGCCGGCGTGCGGAATCTCCGGCAGGCGTTTTCGGTGCTGGAGAAAGATGCGAGAGAAACAACAGGACAAGGAGAATGACATGAAAATTTGGAAAAAACCGCTGGCAGCAGTGCTCGCCGGAATGCTCTGTATTATCAGCATGCCGCAGGTGCAGCCGCTTTTGCCGGCATTTTCGGCAGCGGCAGCAGAGGAAACGGGAACTGTCGGGGCGTTGACGTATATCTTGGAATCTGACGGGGCAGTTATCACGAAATGTGAGGAAACGGCGGAAAAAGTGGTAATACCGGAAAAAATTGCCGGAAAACCAGTGACGGAAATTGCAGAAGATGCGTTTCAGTTTTGTGAAAATCTGACCAGTGTGGAGATACCGGACACGGTGCAGACGATCGGAAAGAATGCGTTTTGGAGTTGTCATAAGTTACAGCATGTGACGCTGCCGAAAAATCTGGCTGCTGTAGGGGATAATTGCTTTCGTTCCTGCGGCTTGCTGGCGGAATTGGAAATTCCGGTGACCTTACAGAAAATCGGATTAGATGCGTTTTGCGATACGGCGTGGCTGAAAAATCAGCAGACGGAGAATCCGCTGGTACAGGTGAACCATATTTTGATTGACGCGACAACGTGCTCTGGTACAGCGGTAGAAGTGCCGGACGGTGTGATGGAAATCGGGAACTTTGCCTTTTACAACTGTGGAAGTTTGCAGAAGATCATGCTGCCGGCAAGTGTGACGAAAATTGACTGGGGTGCTTTCTGGCAGTGTTCTGGTCTGGAAACGCTGACAGTACAGGGCAATCTGGCGAAAATCGGGGAATCTGCCTTTTCCGACTGTACGAAACTGTCGGCAGTGTACACTGTCATGTCGGAAGACGAGTGGAGCAATGTCCGGATCGAATCGGGGAATGAGCTGCTGGAGCAGGCGACAATACATTATAATAGTATCCTTGAAGAACTGCTTCTTGCCGACTTGGACAACAGCGGAAGCGTGGATTCCACGGACGTGTTTTACATCCTGCTGGGCGTTGCACAGAGTGCGGTGGGCATGGATTCCGGCTGGACACCGGCACAGGAAAAAGCGGCGGATATTGACGGCAGCGGTGCAGTCGATTCTACAGACGTGTTCTATGTGCTGCTGTATATTGCACGGAACAGTGCGGGGATTCCCACCACGTGGGAGATGCTGGTGGCGTAACAGAAGTAAAGTAACGAACCACATACAAAAAGCCGTATCGGTAATTCCATTCCGATACGGCTTTTTTCTGTCCGTTCAAAAATTCATGATTGTAAAGCAGTCTGCGTGTTTTACTTTGCCTGCACTTCTGCTTTTGACTCATTGGCAGGGGTGCTGTTCTTATCCGAGAGCATTTTCAAGCCCTGCATGCCCAGAATCACTACGCCGCCGATGAGGAAGAACACAATGCTGAACGTGTGCAGTCCCATTGCCGGCTGCGGATTTTCCAGCGTGGTGGGTCCCATAAAGACGGAGTACAGGGAACCCAGCATCATGCCGATGATCAGATATACCGTAGCCCCGCGGTGTTTGGTCAGGGCGTTCTGGATCAGCTTGATAATGCTGATGATGCCGGTAATGACACCCAGCCCAAAGACGATCAGAATGGGCAGCATGTGGAGATTCAGGTGGAGCAGGTCGTGAATGCCGTTAATGATCGGAATGTACAGCCCGAAGATCAGCAGCAGCGTGGAACCGGAAATGCCCGGCAGAACCATGGCACAGATCGCAACGGCTCCCACGAAGAATGCGTAGATGTACATGCCGATGCCGGGATTACTCAGATCTTTTCCGCCGCCTACGAAAGTGTTGGCATAGGTGATCGCCACCACGAATGCCATGCCGATGAGGACGAAGAAGCTCATTTTCCAGCGGTCTTTCAGTACCTTTTTTTCCTCGTAGATCACGACCGGAATCGCGAAGATGATGAAGCCGATGAACAGGGAGGATACCCGATAGATATGGGATTCAAAGACATTTGCCAGCACCAGCACCGAGGAGCAGAAGCCGATCACCCAGCCGATGCCCAGCTTGATGAGGTACTTGACAGCCTGGATGCGTTCTTGCTTGCTGCCGGAGATCAGGGCGTTCAGGGAACCGATAAAGTTGTCATAGAAGCCCATGAGGAATGCGATTGTGCCGCCGGAAACGCCGGGGACACTGTCTGCCAGTGCCATACAGAAACCGTGCAGAAGTGTAATTAGTTTTTTCATGTGTGTTTGCTTGTCCTTTCTTGTTTTTCGTTTTTTGTTTACAACTTATTTTATTATACACTTTTTCTGTGTGGTGATGTAAAAAGATTGTGGGTACAATTTAAAAACATCTAAAGAATATTCTGGGCAATATTGCAAAATATGCTTTTCGTACAGTTCGTCCCAGTCTGTCGGAATGCCGGCTCCCTGATAGGCAACGTAGCGGAGTATAAAATAGACATCGGTAGTGTCAATGGAACCGTTGCCGTTGACGTCCAGCTTGGTCAGCAGAGCGGCTTCGATCTCCGGATATTCCGTGAAGGTGTAATCGTGATAGCCGGCACCGTGATATGCACAATACAGCATTACCATGTAAACATCTGTGGAGTCCACCCGACCATTGCGGTCTGCATCGCCTGTGATCTGCGGGAAATTTTCGTCAGGGGGTATGGTGGTTGTGGTGGAAGTTGTGGTTGTTGAAGTCGTTGTGCTTGTGGTGGTGGAAGTAGTCGTTGTTGAAGCCGTTGTGCTTGTAGTTGTGGAAGTAGTCGTTGTTGAAGCAGTTGTGCTTGTGGTGGTGGAAGTAGTCGTTGTCGAAGTGGTCGTGCTTGTGGTGGAAGTAGTCGTTGTTGAAGTGGTCGTACTTGTAGTAGCGGAAGTCGTGGTTTTCGAAGTGGTCGTGCTTGTGGTAGTGGAAGTTGCGGTTGTTGAAGTGGTCGTGCTTGTGGTGGTGGAAATTGTGGTTGTCAAAGCAGTTGTGCTTGTGGTGGTAGAAGTCGCGGTTGTCGAAGTGGTCGTGCTTGTAGTTGTGGAAGTCGCGGTTGTCGAAGTGGTCGTGCTTGTAGCAGTGGAAGTAGTCGTTGTTGAGGTGGTCGTGCTTGTGGTGAAAGTAGTCGTTGTTGAAGTAGCTGTGCTTGTGGCAGTGGAAGTCGTGGCTTTTAAAGTGGTTGTGCTTGTAGTTGTGGAAGTTGCGGTTTTCGAAGCGGTCGTGCTTGTAGTTGTGGAAGTTGCGGTTGTTGAAGTGGTCGTGCTTGTGGCAGTGGAAGTTGTGGTTGTCGAAGTGGTTGTGCTTGTGGTGGTGGAAGTAGTCGTTGTTGAAGCAGTTGTGCTTGTGGTGGTGGAAGTCGTGGTTGTCGAAGCGGTTGTATTTGTGGTGGGGGAAGTAGTCGTTATCGAAGTAGTTGTGCTTGTTGTGGTGGAAGTAGTCGTTGTTGAAGTAGCTGTGCTTGCTGTAGTGGAAGTTGTAGTTATCGAAGCAGTTGTGCTTGTGGCAGTGGAAGTTGTTGTTGTCGAAGTCGTTGTGCTTGTGGTGGTAGAGGTCGTAGTTGTTGAAGCAGTTGTGCTTGTAGTTGTGGAAGTCGCGGTTGTCGAAGTGGTCGTGCTTGTGGTGGTGGAAGTAGTGGTTTTTAAAGTTGTTGTGCTTGTGGTGGCGGAAGTTGTCGTTTTCGAAGTGGTCGTGCTTGTAGTAGTAGAAGTTGCGGTTGTTGAAGTGGTCGTGCTTGTAGTTGTGGAAGTCGCGGTTGTCGAAGTGGTTGTACTTGTAGTAGTGGAAGTCGTGGTTTTCGAAGCGGTCGTGCTTGTAGTTGTGGAAGTCGTGGTTGTCGAAGCAGCTGTACTTGTAGTAGTGGAAGTTGCGGTTGTTGAAGTGGTCGTGCTTGTGGCAGTGGAAGTCGTGGTTTTTAAAGTGGTCGTGCTTGTGGTAGTGGAAGTTGTCGTTGCCGAAGCAGTTGTGCTTGTTGTGGTGGAAGTTGTCGTTGTCGAAGCGGTTGTGCTTGTAGTAGCGGAAGTTGTGGTTGCCGAAGTGGTTGTGCTTGTGGTGGTGGAAGTAGTGGTTTTTAAAGTTGTTGTGCTTGTGGTGGTGGAAGTTGCGGTAGTCGAAGCAGTTGTGCTTGTTGTGGTGGAAATTGTCGTTGTTGAAGCAGTTGTACTTGTAGTAGCGGAAGTCGCGGTTGTTGAAGCAGTCGTGCTTGTAGTAGCGGAAGTTGTCGTTGTTGAAGCAGTTGTACTTGTAGTAGCGGAAGTTGTCGTTGTCGAAGCAGTCGTGCTCGTTGTATCAGAAGTTGTAGTTCTCTCCGTTGTGGTGGTAGCTGCTGAAGTATTGTTCGTGAATTCTTTCAGTACAGTTTTCCCCTCGCGGACACACCACATATCGCCGCCGGCATTCATCAGTTCGGCAACAATGCCGTTCTGGAAATTCTCCTCTGCCTGCTGCATGCCCTCTGGTTCTATGTAGTCGCTTCCCACAGCAGTGTAACCGCCTGCTGTGACTGTGTAGAAACAATTCTGAAGCGGTGTGTCTGCCATACCTTCCATTTTGCCCACCAGCATGCCGGCAGAATCTTCGGAAGCAGCGTCTGTTTTTGCAACTGTTCCGATATGGTAGCAGTTTTGAAACGGTGCATTGCTTCGTCCGGCAAGACCGCCGACTGTGCCCTTTGCGGTAACTGTGCCGATGTGGTAGGCGTTTTGCACAACGGCTCCCGCTTGAAATTGCCCTGCCAGACCGCCGGCAAAGTCGCGGCTGGCAGTAATATCACCCTCACAAAACGAATCTGTGATCGTCCCGCTGCATAGAGCCGCAATTCCGCCGACAGTATTTTTCCCTTGGATATGTACGTTGGTCAGCCCCAGTTTCTGTACCGTTCCGGACAGCTTTGCAAACATGCCCAAGTTGCTGCCGCCGCTGCACTGCAAATTCGAAATGCAGTGATAATTGCCGTCAAAAGTGCCGGCATAGGAGCCAATCGGTGTCCAAGTTTCTCCTTCCAGCGAAATATCCGCCGTCAGCATTGCACAAATGCTGGGATCAGCCGCTGCCTTTTCCGCAAACTCCAGCAGTTCTGCGGCGGTTGAGAGTAAGTAAGGATTGTCCGCTTTGCCTGTACCCTCCAGTTCCAGAGCCGCTGCCCGACTGCTGCTGAAAACGGCACCGGTGCATGCTGTCAGCAGCAGCACCAGTGCCGTCAGGATACTATATGCCTTTTTTTGGAATGCGGTTTTCATGGTGGATTCTCCTTTTTTCGACACGATTCGACAAATTCCAGGGAAAGAAAAAGCAGAACACAGCTGCCCATGTTCTGCGGGTTTCCGGCAGAATTTTCCTGCTTTTATTATATTACGTCATTGAAAACGATGCAATATATTTGTAATGATTTCTCTGTTTTTGACAATGCAGGTTTGATTTAAAGCTGACTTTTTGTATATTTGTTGGAATTTTGGAAGAATTCGAAGTGGGAAATTCGCGGAAGACATGGAAAAATCACTTGGACAATAGCAGAATGTTCCACAAAACTGGAAATTTATGAAAAGGCATTTGACTTTTTTAAGTTGACATGCTATAATAAAAACAGACAATTTGCAACAAAAGAAAAACGGAGGAATGAAGATGAAGCTGTGGAAAAAAGTGCTTGCAGCTGTGACTGCCGGCGTGCTCTGTCTGGGTAGTGTTGGCGTGTCTGAGGTGCAGAACATGTTGGAGAGCGTGGAGACAGTATTCACCGCAAGTGCATATGTGATAAATTCTTATGACGGCACCTACGGGGACTTGTACTATAGCGTGACAGATACCGATGAAGTAAAGATTTCCGGCTGTAATGAAACTGTAGAATCAGTAGAAATTCCGGCAAGAATTGACGGAAAACGCGTAACAAGTATTGCAAAAAATGCTTTTTATGGGTGCAGTGATTTGACTGCGATTACTATACCGGATAGTGTGACAAGCTTTGAAGGAAATGCATTTTCAAATCTTGAGAATCTGACTGCAATCACCATACCAGACAGCGTAACAAGCATTGGTGAAAGTGCTTTTTCCGGCTGTACCAGTCTGACAAAGATCGCTATACCGAACAGTGTCACAGATATTGGCGGTTTTGTTTTTTCGAATTGTACCAACTTGGAAAGCATTACACTATCCGATCACTTGACCAGTGTTGGAGGATATACTTTTTCGGGCTGCACCAGTTTGTCTGCAATTACCATACCGGACAGCGTAACGAGCATTGGACAAGCTGCCTTTTCTGGTTGTACCAGTTTGACAGAGATCACGATTCCAAACAGTGTGACAAGCATGGAGGAAATCATTTTTTCAGATTGTACAAATTTGGCTGATGTTACCCTATCCAACAGTATGACAAGTATTGGAGAATATACTTTTTCTAACTGTACCAGTTTGGCGGAAATCACTATACCGGATAGCGTAACAAACATTGGACGTTATGCATTTAAGGCATGCACAAAATTAGAAAAGATTACCATGCCAAACAGCCTGACCAGTATAGATGAGTATGCTTTTGTGGACTGTGCAGGTCTGACTGAAGTTGTGCTGCCGGACGGCATGACAAGTGTCGGAACTAGTGCCTTTTTGAATTGTACTGGACTGAAGAAAATCACAATACCGGATAGCGTTACTGCAATAGCAGGGTTGGCTTTTGAAAATTGCACTGGTCTGACTGCTGTAACTCTCCCGAGTGGCATGACTACAATTGCACATAACACCTTTGAAAACTGTACCAATTTGTCTGAAATTACGATACCAGACAGCGTGACTAGTATAGAGAACAAAGCTTTTTACGGCACTGCTTGGCTGGCAGCAAGACAGAAAGAAAATCCATTGGTAATTATCAATCATCTTTTGATTGACGGAAGTACTTGTGCTGGTGATGTTGTAATTCCTGAAGATGTTGTGACGATCAATATAGGTGCTTTCAACAATTGTACTGCCTTGACAAGTGTTGTCGTGCCGGATAGTGTGACAAGTATTCATGGCAATGCGTTCTATGGCTGTACCAATCTGACGACAATTATTCTGCCAGACAGCATAACCAATATCGGCATGCTTGCTTTTGGCGATTGCACACATTTGACCAAGATCACGATTCCAAATGGCATGACGAGCATTGATGCTATGACTTTTGACAATTGCGTTAGCCTGACTGAAATCATCATACCAGACAGTGTGACAAAAATCGATTATAACGTTTTTAAAAGCTGTAGCGATCTGACCATTTATGGCTATACCGGTTCATATGCGGAAACTTATGCGGCAGAAAAAGAGATTCCCTTTGTGTCCTTGAACAGTATTGTTACCACGACAACCACAGACACAACTACAGAAACTACCACTACTGCAAAACAAACTACCACCGAACAAACAACGACTACCACACCAGAACAAACCACAACCACTGCAAAGCAGACTGAAACTACCGTAACAAAGCAAACTACCGCAACTACGACAAAACAAAGCACAACCACCACGGCAGAGCAAACCACTGCCACTACTGCAAAACAAACCGAAACTACCACAGCAAAACAGACCACTGCAACTACCAACCAAACCACCACATCTTCCGCCCAAACCGAACCCACCGCCCTCTACGGCGACCTCAACCTCGACGGACGAGTGGACATCACCGATGCAGTCCTGTTGAACAAAGCCTGTGCTGGTGCGGTTATGCTGGACGATGCCACTAAGAAAAATGCCGACTGCAACGGCGACAGCGAAGTTGGCAGCGATGATGCCGTTGTGCTGATGCAATTTTTGGTGCATATCGTTGACAAATTGCCTTACCAAAACTGATTTCCTCTTATCGATAAGCCTCTTCCCTTGCGAAATGACAGATATTCGCAAGGGAGGAGGCTTTTTTCAAGGCATCTCCTCTCAAACATTCCCCGCGAACCCTACGATTCCTGTTGCTTTTTATGTCCTGTTGTCATTTATTCATCTTATACACAAAGCTGATATGAAGGTTTCAAAAAACATAACGATATTATTTCCACTTCACTAAACCATCATTTTCGGTGGCATGGTATAATAAGAGTAGAAAAAATGGGAAAAATCATAGCAATTTGATATACAACCAAAAATGTTGTTCCGTTGTGCACAGGGCACACGGCAAAAAAATTGTGAAGAATGAAAGGGAACACTGCATAAAGCTTGTGCGTAAGATGTGTATTCAGATTTTTCGGCAGATTACACAGAAATTCCGCAGGCAGACTGTATGTCTGGCAAGGGATTTCTGGGCAATATG
>OJAG01001611.1_pt1 | contig 13225 bp, 10 predicted proteins | sample 1589021 | NCBI WGS metagenome assembly OJAG01 (sample SAMN03283264) | human gut metagenome | biome: human-associated habitat; material: feces | host: Homo sapiens | place: USA | collected 2013 | reverse complement strand
CTGCGCAAGAGCATCGTGGCCGACCCGCTGCGCCGGGGCAACACCGGCGACAACACCCCCGCCGCCATCACCGTTCATCTGGTGGACGGCGACGGCTGCACCATCACCGTGGCCCCCAAGGGCTTTGGCAGCGAGAACATGAGCCGCATCCAGATGCTCAAGCCCGCCGACGGCGTGGAGGGCTTTAAAAAGTTCGTGGTGGATACCGTAAAGCTGGCGGGCTCCAACCCCTGCCCGCCCATCGTGCTGGGCGTCGGCGTGGGCGGCAGCTTTGACAAGGTGGCGTATCTTGCCAAAAAGGCGCTGCTGCGCCCGCTGGATATCCCCAACCCCGACCCCTACTACGCCCAGTTGGAGCAGGAGCTGCTTGCCGCCATCAATGCACTGGGCATCGGCCCGCAGGGCTTTGGCGGAAAGACCACCTGTCTTGGCCTTGCCATTGAGCAGATGCCCACCCATGTGGCGGGTCTGCCGGTGGCTGTGAACGTTTCCTGTCATGTGACCCGCCGCGCCAGTGCGGAACTGTAAGGAGGGGAAAAGAATGGAATACAGACTGACTACCCCCTGCACTGCGCAGGATCTTGCCCCGCTGAAGGCGGGGGATACCGTGCTGCTTTCCGGCGTGGTGTACACCGCCCGGGATCAGGCACACAAGCGGATGATGGAAGCACTGGACAAGGGCGAGACCCTGCCTTTTGATCTGGAAGGCAGCGCCATCTATTATGTAGGTCCCACCCCGGAACGCCCGGGCGAAGTCATCGGCTCGGCAGGGCCTACCACCAGCGGGCGCATGGACGCCATGAGCCCCCGGCTGCTGGATCTTGGCAACAAGATCATGATCGGCAAGGGCAAGCGGGATGCCGCCGTCAAGGCGGCTGTGGTGCGCAACGGCGCGGTGTATCTGGCCGCGCTGGGCGGCGCCGGTGCGCTGATGGCAAAAAGCGTGCAGACGCTGGAGGTGATCGCATGGCCGGACTTGGGCTGTGAGGCGGTGCGCCGCCTGACCGTGCAGGATATGCCCCTGACCGTTGTGCTGGATGCCCACGGCGGCGACCTGTACGAGGAAGGCCCTGCGGCCTATCTGGCTGCGCTCTAAATTGCACCCTTTGCACAAAACAGGCGCGATGCAAAACCGGCAAAACAGCAGTTCTGTGCAGAAAAATATGGTTAGTTTAACAAAACTTGCTGCGAATTACTTGCATCAACCGCAAAAGTGTGATATCCTTTAACATACGACAGAGGGTACACATCCCCTGTCGGAAAAATCCCCCAGAGGGAATGAGGCAGGAGGCCGGACAAACCATGCAGATCCACCAGTCCGCAGAAGATTATCTTGAAACGATCCTGATGCTGAGCCAGCGTATGGGCAAAGTGCGCTCCATTGACGTTGTCAATGAGCTGGGCTTTACCAAAGCCAGCGTGAGCATCGCCATGAAAAAGCTGCGGGAGAACGGCTATATCGCGGTGGACGGCGAAGGCAACCTGACCCTGCTGGAGCCCGGGCTGGAGATCGCTCAGCGCATTTACAGCCGCCACCAGCTGCTGACCCACTTCTTTGTGCAGCTGGGCGTGGACGAGCAGACCGCAGCCGAGGACGCCTGCAAGGCAGAGCACATCCTCAGCGAGCAGACGCTGGAAAAGATCCGCGAAAGCGCCCTGCGCAACGACGCCGCCCATCCGCAGGCAAAGTGATATGATTCCAAGAGACACCGGAACGCCGAAAGACGTTCCGGTGTCTTTTTTTGTATGAAATTTTCGGTTTGTGTTGCATATCTGTTACGGATTTGGTACAATAAATCTGTGCGGAAAAGGAACGTTGGAAGAGCGAAAAAGGGCCGGGACGGCGCAAAGCCGCCCTAGGGTAAAGGAGAGCGTTGCGGCATGGATGCGATTGCCCATACTCAGGTCAGTGTGGTCTGTCTGGTCACGCTGGCGGTCTTGCTGCGGGCGCAGCAGAAAATGCGGGATAAAAGTCTGCCCGGGCGGCTGTTCACGGCGCTGCTGTGGTCTGCCGGGGCGCTGACGATCGTAGATCATGGCAGTGCGCTGGCGCAGCTGGGCGCGTGGCAGGATCTGGGCATCCCCCTGACCTACCGGCTGAACGCCGGGGGCAGTATTCTGTTTTATCTGCTGGCGGCGTGCTGCTGCTTGCTGGAGTTTTTGTATGTGGAGGCAGAGCTGGGGCGTACATGGATGGAGGACGGCCGCAGGCTGGCGCTCAGCGCCGCACCGGTGGCGTTGCTTTTGCTGGCACTGCTGACAGCGCGGGACGAAAACGGCTTTTGCTATCTGGATGCAGAGGGGCTGCGGGGCAGCACCCTGTTCTGGGGGGCGAAGCTGGTGGGGCTTGCCTATCTGGCGGCGGCCTTTCTCCGCTGCAGCTGGACGCTGAGCAACTGGAAGCAGGAAACACCCAAAGAGGAACTGAAGACCCTGCTGCTGCTCGCGCTTGCGCCGGCGGCAGGCTTTTTGCTGCAAGGCTGGCTGCCCGGGCGCGGGCTGCTGTGCTGCGGCATTACGCTGGGGCTGGTGTGCGTGTATGTGCTGGTGTTGCAGACCAAGTTTACGGTGGATACCCTGACCGGCGTCAGCAACCGCATCGTGGCGCTGCGGTATCTGGAAAGCGAACTGCCCTACTACCGCCGTCACCCCAACCGCTCGCTGCACTTCCTCATGATGGACATGGATCACTTCAAGCACATCAACGATGAATACGGCCACCTGGAGGGCGATGCCGCACTGGTGCTGCTGGCGGGCATTTTAAAAAAGGTGTGCGCCAACTATAACGGCGTGCTGGCGCGCTACGGCGGCGATGAATTTTGCATCGCCTGCGGCTGCAACAGCGTGGAGGTGCGCACCCTGATCGCCTCCATCCAGCGGGAGCTGGACGCTGCCAACGCCGCCTCCGGAAAGCCCTACCAGATCGAGATCAGCATCGGCTGCGCCCGTCTTGAGCCGGACATTGCCACCGTGCACGACCTGATCGATAAAGCCGATCAGGAAATGTACCACCTCAAGACCCGCAAGCGCGGAGTTTCCTAAAACAAAGAAGGCACCTGCAACCCTTCCTGTCTGTGCATTGGCACCCGAAGGCGTTTGCGGGTGCTTTTTCTTTGACCTGTTGAGAGCCAAGAAGCAACCCCGCAGTGCGGATGTTTCCGCAGGAAACAGGCACTGCAAATGCCGTTTCCCTCTACGACCCCTCCTGTGAAAAAGCAATTTCGAAACGCCCGCAGGCGTTTCGAAATTGTAAATCAAAATAATTCTTCCGCTGAAAATGGCTAGAGTGCAACGACGACGACCGCCGCCAGCGGCGGAAACAGGGAGGAGTTGTTGGGGCAGCGGCCAGCAAGACGCGCGTGCCGCCCAAGGCACGATGCGGATGCTGGGTGCCGCAACCCGATAGCGGAGGCCATTCAAAATCATCCCGCCCCGCGCTTTCTAAACGTTTTTTACCCTTCTGCCCTTGCATCCCGGGGTGGAACGCGGTATTCTTATAAAATAGACCGGAACCGCGACAGCACAGGGGAGGGAGACCACATGGACGCACAGGAGATCCGCACATTGCTGGGCAAGTCTATCTTTGAGCGGGCACAGAAGTACCGCAAGCGCATCCTGCAAAGCAGCTGCACCACCAACGAGGACGGGGTGCGGCACCTGACAGCGCTGGTGCAGGGCAGCGGTCCGGACTGCTATTATACGCAGGTCTGGCTGAGGGAAAACGGCAGCTTTGTCAGCGCCTCCTGCGACTGCCCCTATAACCAGAACGGCGACGGCACCTACTGTAAGCACATTGGCGCGCTGCTGCTGCAGGACGCGGAAAAGAACCCGCCTGCCCCGGAAAAAAAGCCGGAGAGCATCCCCGGGGTGCAGCGGGGCGTGGCAGGCTTGAGCACCGAGCCCCGCAAGGACAGTTACAGCGCCGGGCTGGATATGCTGTTCGGCCGCAAGTGGCGGGGCGAGGAGCCGGAGACCGACTATGAGGCCCAGCTGCTGCTGAAGCGCTACCAGCGGGAGGATGCGCAGCCCCAGCCCCAGAACGCCGCCCAGCGCACCGGCTTTGCTCTGCTGGAACCGGAGCTTACGCCGCACAATGGCCGTATCTGGCTGCGGCTGCGGGTCTCGGATGGCATCGGCGGGCGGCAGTATCTGGTAAAAAGCATCCCGCAGTTTCTGGATGCGGTCGAGCAGGGCGAAAGCGTCAGCTACGGCAAGTCGCTGGCGTTTGTGCACCGGTGGGACGCCTTTGCCCCGGATGCGCAGCAATTGCTGCGGCTGCTGCGCCGTCAGGTGAGCGCCCGGCAGGCGTTTGAAGCCGAGGGTACGGTGCGCTCCGGCTGGGAGAAAGGCCCGGCGGGCGGTCTGCCGCTGACCGGCGAGGGGCTGGATGCCCTTGTGGAGCTTTACGCCGCCGAGGGCGTTGTGGGCGGCTATACCCTTAAAGAGGGTCTGCCGGTCATCAGCCTGAAGGTGGAGCGCCGCAAGGGCGGCGTGCAGCTGAGCTGTACCCCGGCGCTCAGCGGGGTGCAGGGGCTGGACTATGCTTATCTGCTGGGCGAAACCACCCTCTGGCGGATGCAGCGGGAGGAATGCCGCCGGGTGCTGCCGGTGCTGGAGACTTTTGGCGGGCGCAGTTTGTTCTTTACCAGCGCGGATGCCGCCGCCTTTTGCAGCTATGTGCTGCCGGAGCTGGGCAACCGGGTCAACATCGTGGACCCCGACCGGCTGCTGCTGAACCAGATTCCGCTGGAACCGGTGGTGCAGTTTTATCTGGACGCCGACCGGGGGCTTACCGTCACGGCGTACCCGGTCTTTCTGTACGGCGAGGACAGGGTAGCCCCCGGCGAGCCGGTGCCGCCGGATCTTTTGCGGGATGCCCGCACCGAGAACCGGGCAAAGCGGCTGCTGGAAACCTATCTGGAACCCGAGAGCGGCAAGCCCGGGCATTACAGCATTTCCGGGGAGGAAGCGCTTTTCCAGCTGCTGGAAGAGGGCATTCCCGCCCTGCTGGCCATGGGCGAGGTGTACCAGACCGATGCCTTCCGCAACTTACAGGCCGCCCCGCCTAAAATTTCGGTAGGGGTGTCGGTGCACGGCAGCGTGCTGGACTTGGAAGTGGACACCGGCGCGTTCCCGGTGGAGGAGCTGCGGGAGCTTTTGCAGTCCCTGCACCAGAAAAAGCGCTACCACCGCCTGCGGGACGGCAGTCTGCTGCGGCTGGACGACAGTCTGGAAGGGCTGGACGAGCTGAACGACACACTGGAACTTTCCGGCGCAAAGCTGAAGGACGGCCACGCCGCCCTGCCGCTCTACCGCGCGCCCACGCTGGACTGGGCGCTTTCGGGGCAGAACGGCCTGCGGTTCGACCAGGACGATGCTTTCCGGCGCATCAGCCGCAGCTTCCACGCCGTGCGGGACAGCGAATATACCCCGCCGCTCTCCCTGCAAAAGACCCTGCGCAAATACCAGCGGGACGGCTACCGCTGGCTGCGCACACTGGACGGTTACGGCATGGGCGGCATTCTGGCCGATGATATGGGTCTGGGCAAGACCGTGCAGGTGCTCAGCTACCTGCTGGCGATGAAGGAGGGCGGGCAGCAGCTGCCCAGCCTCATCGTCTGCCCGGCGTCGCTGGTGCTGAACTGGCAGGAGGAATGCCAGAAGTTCACCCCGCAGCTGCAAAGCGTTGCCATGGACGGCGATGCCGCCCATCGCGCCGCGCTGGTCGATGGGTGGGCACAGGCGGATCTCGTCATCACCAGCTACGACCTGCTGCGCCGGGACGAAAAACTGTATGCCGGGCAAAGCTTTTACGCCTGCATTCTGGACGAAGCGCAGGCCATCAAAAACCACACCACCCAGAAATACAAGGCGGTGTGCCGGGTGAACAGCCGGGTGCGCTTTGCCCTGACCGGCACCCCGGTGGAAAACCGCTTGGGCGAGCTGTGGAGCATCTTCTCCTTTTTGATGCCCGGGTATCTGCCCCCTTACAAGACCTTCTGTGCCCGGTTTGAAAAGCCCATCGTGCAGGACGAAGATGCCAACGCCGTGCGGCGGCTGAACCAGTTCACCGGCCCCTTCATCCTGCGGCGCATGAAGTCCGAGGTGCTGCGGGAGCTGCCGCCCAAAACCGAGAATGTGCGCCGCGTTGAGCTGGAGACCGAGCAGCGCAAGCTGTATCTGGCGGCGGTGGTGGATGCCCGGGAAAAGCTGCGGGCGGCAAAGCCGGAGGACAAGATGACCGTGTTTGCCGTGCTGATGCGGCTGCGGGAGATCTGCTGCGACCCGCGCCTTGTGGCAGACAACTGGACGGGCAGCAGCGCCAAGCTGGACGCCTGTCTGGAACTTGTCACCGAGGCGGTGGCGGGCGGGCACCGCATTCTGCTGTTCAGCCAGTTCACCTCCATGCTGGAGCTGCTGGCAAAACGGCTGGACGAAGCCGGGGTGAGCCACTTTACCCTGCAGGGCTCTACCCCGAAGCCGGTGCGTGCCGAGCAGGTGCGCCGGTTCAATCAGGGCGAGGCGGACGTCTTTCTGATCTCGCTGCGGGCGGGCGGCACAGGTCTCAACCTGACCGCCGCCGATATCGTCATCCACTACGACCCGTGGTGGAACCTTGCCGCGCAGAATCAGGCTACCGACCGCGCCTACCGCATCGGCCAGCGCAACCCGGTGCAGGTGTACCGGCTGATCGCGCAGGACACCATTGAGGAAAAGATCGTGGAACTGCAACAGGCCAAGCAGTCGCTGGCCGACACCGTTACCGGCGGGGCAGACGGCGCGATTTTGTCCATGAACCCCGAACAGCTGCTGCAGTTGCTGGGAGAAGAAGCATAAAGGAGTGTATCCATCATGAAGGTTTGGGATTTGCATTGCGATACCCTGTACGAACTGCGCCGCGCCGAAAAGGCGGGCGCACCCAAAAGCTTTTTGCACAACGATCTGCATATCGACCTTGAAAAATTGCAGCAGGGAGATTATCTGCTGCAATGCTTTGCGGCCTATGTGGATCTGGCCGACCCCGCACCCGGAGCCGACCCGCTGGTAAGCGTGCTGGAGGAAATCGACATCTTCAAGCGGCTCATGGCAGCTTACCCGGAAAAGATCGCCCCGGTGTACACCGCCGCCGACCTTGAGCGCAACCGCGCCGAGGGCAAGCTCAGCGCCATGCTGACGGTGGAAGAGGGCGGCTGCTGCAAGGGCAGTCTGGGCGTGCTGCGGCGGCTGCAGGAACTGGGCGTGCGCATGATGACCCTGACGTGGAACTACCCCAACGAGCTGGCAGCCCCCAACGCAAACCCCGGCGGGCCGCTGGTGGCCAACACCGAGACCGGCCTGACCGAGCGGGGCTTTGCCTTTTTGGAGGAGATGGAAAGGCTGCACATCACCGCAGACGTGAGCCACCTTTCCGATAAGGGCTTCTGGGATATCGTAAGCCACAGCACCCGTCCCTTTGCGGCAAGCCATTCCAACTGCCGTGCGCTGTCGCCCCACAACCGCAACCTGACCGATGAGATGATCCGCGCACTGGCAGAAAAAGGCGGCATTGCGGGGCTGAATTACTGCGCTTCCTTTGTGGACGCAGACTCGGCACACCCCAAGCTCTGCCGCAGCACGGTGGAGCGGCTGGCAAAGCACGCGGCACACTTCAAGCAGGTGGGCGGCATTGAGGTCATCAGCCTTGGCAGCGACTTTGACGGCATCGGCGGCCAGCACGAGCTGGAAACGGCAGCAGATATGCCGCTGCTGGCCGAGGCGCTGCGCCGCGAGGGCTTTACCGAGGACGAGGTGGAGGCCATCTACTGGCGCAACGCATACCGCTTCTTTAAAAACAATCTGTAATAAAACGTCTTAAAATTGCAAAATGTGCCCGGGATACCCCTGCGCTGCGCGGGTATCCCGGGCTGTGTATTGCCCTGCGAGGGGAGGTTTTATATGGTCTAAGGCGCGCGTCCCCTGAAAAAGAACAAACGACTTGGAAAGATAAGAGGAATTATAACAATGGGTATCACGATTTCGCCGTGGATGATGGCGTTTCTCATGCTGATGACCGGCTTTGCAGGCTTTGTGGATTCGGCAGCCGGCGGCGGCGGGCTGATCAGTCTGCCGGCCTATCTGTTCGCCGGGCTGCCGCCCCACTACACCTATGCCACCAACAAGTTCAGCGCCGCCTGCGGCACCACCTTTGCCACGGCAAACTTTTTCAAAAGCGGTGCCATAAACGTGAAGGTGGGCGTCCTTGCAGCCATCGGCAGCTTTGCGGGCAGTGCGCTGGGCGCGCACATCGTGCTGCTGCTCAGTGACGAGATGCTGCGCACCATGATGTTCATCATCCTGCCGGTGGCGGCGGTCATCATCCTGTGGCAGCGCAACCTGCCGGACGAGAACCGGGACGACGGCACGCTGGACCTGAAAAAGATTTTGCTGGCGCTGGCCATCGGCCTTGGCATCGGCCTGTACGATGGCGTCATGGGCCCGGGCACCGGCACCTTTGCCATCATTGCCTTTACCACCCTGATGGGCTTTGACCTGCGCACCGCCAACGGCAACGGCAAGGTGCTCAATCTGGCCAGCAACTACGCCAGTCTGTTTACCTACCTGATGAACGGTCTGGTGGTGTTCCACATCGGCATCCCCTGCGCCATCAGCAACATTCTGGGCAACCTGCTTGGCTCCCATTTTGCCCTGAAAAAGGGTGCCCGCTTCATCCGCCCCATGATGCTGGTGGTGCTGGTGCTGCTGCTGGGCAAGCTCATCTCGGACGCAGTGCTGTGAGCGCCGGGCGCGCCAGAGGCTCCCTCTCCGAGGGAGCTGGCAAAACCGTCAGGTTTTGACTGAGGGAGTTTGCGCCCGTTTCCCGCTGCAAAAAAACAAGTCGGGCAGCCCGCAGGCTGCCCGACTTTGCTCGGATGATCTTTTTTCGGTGGTCGCTTATTCCAGCACCAGCCCTTTGTCAAAGAATGCCAGACCAAATGCACCGGGGCCTGCGTGGGTGCCGATGACGCAGCCGATCTGGCGCACCAGCGGTGCGTCCAGATGCAGGTTGTCCTGCAGGTAGGTCAGCAGCGGCTGCAGCTCCCGGTGGTTGACGGTGTAGCCCAGCAGCGGCGTGTAGCCCGGGTGGATGCCGCCCATCTCGTCGATCTTCTTGAACAGCGCCACATACACGCCGGGCAGACCGCGCGCCTTACCGGCCAGCGCCACCTTGCCCTCTATGACGGCGAGGATGGGCTTGATGCCCAGCATACCGCCCGCCACAGCGGCGGCGGCAGACAGTCTGCCGCCCTTGCGCAGGTACTTCAGATCGTCCACGGCAGCTACCAGATGCAGGTGCTGCTTGGCCTTTTCCAGATCGGCAGCGATCTGGTGGATCGTCTTGCCGGCGTCCCGCAGCTGCACAGCCAGCCGCACCAGCAAAGACTGCCCCAGACAGACGTTTTCGGTGTTCACGAACACCACATTATCCACGTTGGCAAGGTCGGCAGCAAGTCTTGCGCACTGGCCGGTGCCGGACAGGGCATCGGACAAGAAGATGCCCAGCACCTCGTCCCCGGCGGCAGCAGCGTCCAGATACAGCTGCTCGAACTGCTCCGGGCTGGGCTGGCTGGTAGTGGGCAGCTTGCGGCAGGCTGCCAGATGGGCATAGTATTCGCTGGGGGTCATGTCGATGCCGTCCCGCAGGACGGTGCCGTCCTCCAGCGTCACGTTCAGGGGAATCACGGTCACGCCCAGCTGCTGCGCCTCGGCGGGCAGGATGTCGCACGCGGAATCGGTGAGGATACGGATCATAATAATACCTCCGGTCTACCGGTAAAATACAGTATACGCAACTTTTTCATCAAAAAGGTTGGAAATTATTATACCACCATTTAGGGCGATGTGTCAATATTTTGCATAAATTTGCCACGACAGAACGCCGAAACCTTGCGCACCCGGCGGCAGATATGGTACTATAACCGGGAACGAACCACAGCAGGAGGAGACCGACCATGCACAAGCTGAACCCCCGCACCGCCGCACTGCTTTCGGCCTTTGGCTGGGCGGTTGGGTATCTGCTGGCGGGCAAGGCGCTGGCGGTGCTGCTGCCCGTGCCGCCCGGCGGCGCGGCACGGTTTTTCCGGGTCTGCCTGCTGGCTCCGCTGGCGGAGGAAGGGGTGTTCCGGGGCGCGGTGCAGCGCCGGGCGCAGCCGCTGGGCAGGGGACAGGCCATTCTTTTGCAGGCGGTGCTGTTCGCCCTGCAGCACGGCAGCGCCGCCGCCATGGCCTACGCGCTGGTGTGCGGGCTGGGGCTGGGGTGGCTTGCCGACCGCACCGGGCATCTCTGGCCGGGAATGCTGCTGCACAGCGCAAACAACCTGCTGGTGCTGGCGATGGGATGAGAGGATGGGATACATGACCGATTTTGAACTGATGGGTCTTGCGCTGGAAGAAGCCGCCAAAGCCGCCGCCTTGGGCGAGGTGCCGGTGGGCGCGGTGGTGGCGCGGCACGGCGAGGTGGTAGCCATGGCGCACAACACCCGGGAGACCGAGAAAAACGCCTTGCACCACGCGGAACTGCTGGCCATTGATGCCGCCTGCAAGGCACTGGGCGGCTGGCGGCTGTGGGAGTGCGAGCTGTTCGTTACCTTAGAGCCCTGCCCCATGTGCGCGGGCGGCATCATCAACAGCCGCTTGCGCCGGGTGGTGTACGGCGCTGCCGACACCAAGGCCGGGTGCTGCGGCTCGGTGACAGACCTGTTCGCGCTGCCCTTCAACCACCACCCGGTGGTGGAAAAGGGGCTGCGGGAGGCCGAAGCGCAGCAGCTTTTGCAGGCGTTTTTTGTTTCCCTGCGGGAAAAGCGGGCGGGCAGACCCCGCTGGAAGCCCCCGGTGCCCGAAAACAGGGGAAAATAAGGAAAAATAGTGGGAACTGCGTAAAAAATTGCGGTTCCCACTTTCTTTTTGGGCTGGATTGTGGTATATTATTCAATGGAATCTTGTCGAAACCCATCGTAAGTACAGGCAGGCACGCCAAAGCACCGGACCTTTGCCGGACATACGAACGGAACGCTGCACTGTCTGGGGATGGGCACAGGGTTTTTCCGGCTGGGCGCACTTACGCCGAGCCGAGAATACCGAACAGGAGGGATACACTCTTGTACGAGGACGAGTTTGAACTGACCTTTCAGGTGCCGGAGGAAGAGAGCGCACCGGAGCCCCTTGCCGCACCGGCTGCAAAGCCGGCTGCGCCGGTGGAGCCGGTGGTGGACGAGCCCACCCGCATCATGACGCTGGAAAAAACGGCAGCGCCTGTGGCGGAGGAGCCCACCCGGGTGATCACGCTGGAAAAACCCGCAGAGCCGCCTGCGCCGCCGCAGCCCGAAGAGCCAGCGCCGCAGCCCGTAAAAGAACGGCCTGCCCCTGCCGCGCCCGCTGCGGCGCGCCGGGTGCTGATCTCCGGCGGTGACCGGGGCATCGGTGCTGCCGCTGCCCGCGCCTTTGCGGCAGCAGGGTATCAGGTGGCGGTGCTCTACCACCAGAACGCCGCTGCTGCCGCTGCGCTGGAGCAGCAGTTGCCCGGGTGCATCGCCATCCAGTGCGATGTAGCCAGCCGCGCCAGCTGTGAGCTGGCGTTCCATGCAGTGGAACAGGCCATGGGCAGGGTGGATGTGCTGGTGTGCAACGCCGGCATCGCGCAGCAGAAGCTGTTTACCGACATCACCCCGGCAGAGTGGCAGCGGATGCTGGACGTGAACCTGAGCGGCGCGTTCCACCTGTGCCAGCTGGCGCTGCCCGGCATGATCCGCCGCAAGCAGGGTCGCATTCTGACCGTGAGCAGTATGTGGGGCCAGACCGGCGGCAGTTGCGAGGTGCACTATTCTGCCGCGAAAGCCGGGCTCATCGGCCTGACCAAGGCACTGGCCAAGGAGGAAGGCCCCAGCGGCATCACGGTGAACTGCGTAGCGCCGGGGGTCATCGAGACCGATATGATGGCGGCTTTTACCGCCGAGGACAAGGCGGCGCTGGCCGAGGAGACCCCTGTGGGGCGGCTGGGCACCCCGGAAGAAGTTGCAAAGCTGCTGGTCTTTCTGGCCGGCGAGGATGCCGGATACATCACCGGACAGGTGTTCGGGGTGAACGGCGGCCTTGTGATCTGATGCATAGGGCAATATTACACAATTTTCCCCGGAGCGGGAAGGAGAGAAAAAATGGGCATGACTTTGAAGGAACTGTTGACTAAGGGCGAGGGCACCCTCTCTGCACAGGAGGCCAAGGCGCTGGCGGCACAATGCCGCATGGATGTAGATACCCTCTACACCCTGCTGGAAGAGCGCGGCATCAAGATCCTGGAGGAAGAGAACGAGCCGAGTCTGGACGTGGACAGCATCATTGCTGAGGTGGAGAACGCCGAGAACAACAACGATGACATGGGCCTTGCCGATGAAAACGAAGAGGATGCCGAGGAGAACCCGGCAGACCTGAAGGCTGCCATGGACGAGCTGCTGGACGACCCGGTGAAGAACTACCTCAAGCAGATCGGTCAGATCCCGCTGCTGAGCGCCGAGCAGGAGGTGGAGCTGAGCCGCCGCATCCATGCCGGTGCCGAGGCTGCACACATTTTGCAGGCAGACCGCCAGAAGTACGGCGCACCGGAGTACATCAAGAAGAACAGCGCCCGCTTCTCCTTTGAGGAGGACGAGAACAGCCGCAGCTACACCGAGGATCTGGACGAGGACGGCGAAAAGTCTGCCGAGGATGCCGAGGAAAAGGCAGACGAGGAAAAGGCCATGGAGGCCGTGGAGAACGGCCCCCTGAGCGAGGAACGCCGTCAGGAGCTGCTCAAGACCCGCCGCGACGGCCTGAACGCCCGCCGCAGCCTGAGCGAGGCAAACCTGCGTCTGGTGGTGTCCATCGCCAAGAAGCATGTCGGCCATAATCTGGCCTTCCTTGATCTCATTCAGGAGGGCAACATCGGCCTCATCAAGGCCGCCGAGAAGTTCGACTGCGACCGCGGCTTCCGCTTCTCTACCTACGCTACCTGGTGGATCCGTCAGGCCATCACCCGCGCTATCGCGGATCAGGCCCGCACCATCCGCATCCCGGTGCACATGGTGGAGACCATCAACCGGATGCGTCAGGCCACCAACCAGCTGGTGTACCAGAACGGCCACGAGCCCACCCCGGAGGAGCTGGCAAAGGCCATGGATATGAGCGTGGAGCGCGTGCGCGAGATCCAGCGCATGGC
>OJAG01001605.1_pt1 | contig 13285 bp, 8 predicted proteins | sample 1589021 | NCBI WGS metagenome assembly OJAG01 (sample SAMN03283264) | human gut metagenome | biome: human-associated habitat; material: feces | host: Homo sapiens | place: USA | collected 2013 | reverse complement strand
TGATGATCTTATCTTCGTTCATGAAAAAATAATATAAAATGCGAAATTCGTTCCTTGTCAGCTCGATACTTTTTCCTTCGTATTTTAATACGGACAAATGAAGATCGAGAGTGCAGTCTTTTTTTGTAAGTTCCCGGAAATTATTCGGATTTGATAATTGAAGTGCCCGTTTGATTTTCTCCAGGAGAATAAGTGTGTCATATGGTTTCGTGATAAAATCGATCCCTCCTGCCTGAATACTTAGCAGTTCGTCGGCGCTTGTGTCCCTGCTTGTCACAAAAATAATCGGTACAGACATGAGCTTTTTCATCTTCCTGCATATTTCATATCCGTTTTCGTATGGAAGATTAATATCCAGTAAGATCAGATCGAAAGAATATTTTTTTGATTCTTCTGATAAATTCTCGAAATCTGTTAATAAAACAGTTTCATATCCGTGCGAGTTCAGTAATTTGGAAAGTTCGAGACGGGTGATTTTGTCATCTTCTATAATTGCAATTTTCATTTTCCGTACCTCTTGATTTGCTTTTTGTAATTGCGGTGATCCTTTTGCTTAGTATTCCTGATTTATTATTATAATAAAATTACGGCGGGAGAGCCAGAAAAATCTAACTCTCCTCATTGATATTTCGTTTAAAGCCGATGTAAGCCGTGATCCAGTAAATACCGTATATGAAAAAGAAAATCGCTAATCCGCTTATAAAATAGAGCAGGTAAGTATATCTGCTTTCCAGCATGATATGATAAACATTATTCATAGAAGCTAACATACAAAATCCGGCAATCACAGGACAAATGACAGGTACAAAGAAAAAGATAAGTAATTGTCTGCGGATCGTCCGAAAAATAGAAGAATCGTTTACGCCGAGCCTTTGCAGTGTCGTGTAGCGGTATTTATATTTTGCAGAGTCGCTCAACGATTGTATCGCAAGAATTGTACCTACTGCAGAGATCAGGATGAAAGCAATATACAGGCAGAGGCTTGCGATCATTGCAGTCATTGTATTTTGTTCCTCGACAGCAGTACCTCTTACATTGACTCTGTAATATTCGCGGATTGTCTCGTTGTCATCATTTTTTGTGACGAGCAGATGGTTTAAATCCGTTTTTATTTTTTCTTCCAATTTAGATGTTGTATCTTCTTTCGTGTCTGCGATCAGATGCTTTTCGCTTATTTCTAATCCGCTGACATATTTGTCGGGAACAATTACCGTAAATCTGCCTGTATTATTCATAGTATACCAAAAGGAGTTTGTATCGATTCCTTTTAAATGCAGCTTTTGATCTGCGAACCGGATATTTTGGATCTCGTTGTTACCTTCCACAAGCATGACAAGCGCCATGTGAATGGCCGGTGTCGATGACGGTGAGGTTCCACCTGTTCCCATTCCGAACACAGAAGTTAAGCTCACTCGTGCCCAAGATAGTTCGCTGGAAACGGCGCGTGAAAATAGGTAGTCGCCGACTTACATGAAACCCCTGAGGAAGAAATTCTTCAGGGGTTTGTTTTTGTTATGCGTGCACTTTTCTGTTAAAACGGCCTAAAAAATCCCATGGATTTGTGAGTGTTCACAAACTTCACCCAGACCCCTTGATTTTTTATAGGGGGGGGTATGATAAGATGCGAAAAGTACCTTGTCAGCAAAACAGAAAGATCAGCAAACCAGTCGGAAGGCTGTGACGCAAGGCGAAAGGCCCAGTAGGGGCCGTCAGCTGCACTTTGCTCTGTGCAACCCTCTTTGACTATGCGGAAATGTGCCAGCGCCCCCAAAGGGCAGCCGGTGCGGGGTTATGGAGAAGTGTATGGGAGTAGCTTTTCCGGGAACCACGATCACCCTGCCCTTGAGAAAAGCGGCGGGTTAAAGCATAGATAGAGAGGGCGAGCACCCCTAAAGTACAAAACGCAAAGCGTTGTACCAGCCATTTGGCTGGTGCGGCGCTTTTTTCTTTTTGTCCGGATGCTTTTCGTGGAGAAAGTGGGAGTATTGATGACTGACAAAGGATCGGTCTGCTGTTTAACCACCACTTTTCGATCATATGAGCATGAACTGGAAAGGAGCAGAAGAAAAATGACAAACAAGAAATTCAAGTTGGCAGCAATGTCGCTGGCCACCGCGGTTGCAGTGAGCGCGGTTGGCCCCAGCGCTTCTGCGGTGACGTATTATCTGGGCGATGGCAGTGTAACTGTTGACAAGGATGACACTCGCGGCGCGTATAGTTATCAGGGTGAGGACGGCAGTGAGGAGCACCGCACCTACGTCAACGAGGATGAAGCGGATCATGGTGTGATCAACGTCAAGGGCGGCAACGCGCCAACGGAAGATGTTCTGCCATCCACTGATAACTCCGACAATGGTACAGAGGAAACCACACCGACGGATACTACCACAGATTCTTCTGGCAACAACGCAGAGAACAGCCCCACGGCTGAGACCACAACTGGAAACACCATCACCGTCAAAGAGGATGTGAAGGATGCAACCATCGTGGTTGAGGGCGTGAATGTAGATACCAGCACCCAGACAGAAGTGTCCGCAGATGCCAAAGAAGATAAAAAAACCATCATCAAGGTGGGCGAGGGTGCAGATGTTGACCTGACAGTCAAGGATTCCAAACTGACCACCGGCGGCCATGGTATCGATATCGGTGTGAATCTGGAAGGCGAGGATGATAACAAAGGAGCTAACGTTGACCTGACGCTGGATAATACCCAAATTAACCTGACACAAAACGGTAAGGCGGGTGTCAACATACAGGACAATTCCGATGTGGACCTTACCCTGAAGGACAAGAATACCATTGATGGCTCCGAAGCAATTAAAAAAGAGGAAGATGGTATCCTTACAAAGAATGTCAATGTCGAGGGTATCCGTGTGGGCGATGGCGGCGCAAGTGACGGTTCGGGCACCAGCGAGGGTGCAAATACCAAGCTGACCATCAGCGGCGGTGTAGAAAAGACCGAAACTGCGGAAACAGACACAGAAGAAACGGGAAGCCCTGCTGGCGGTTCGCTGACCATCAGTGACACAACAGGCGGTCTGGTAATGGCAGATGGCTCGCACGTGAAAATCACGGACGGCGCTGATGTGACCATTGAAGATACAAAAACCTCCGGTGCCACTCAGGCAGGCCGCGCTGTGACCCAGCACGGTGATTTGACCATCTCCGGCGGCTCTTCCTTAACGATAGATGGCGTAGAGGACAATGCAAAGCAAGCGCCGCATACCGGTATTGGCATTGCCAGCTGGGATGAGATCAAAGTGGAAGATGGCAGCACGTTGGATATCAGTAATACGGAAACAGGTATCTACGGTCATCAAGGCTCGGATGCAAGCCTGACTGTGGAGGATAGCACCCTGAATATCAGCGATGTTGGCAGAGGCATCGATTACGAGGGAAAGGGTGTAGATAACAAAGGTAATGTACTCGAATCTGCTGGTGATATCAGCTTCAAAGATTCTTCTGTTACAATCAGTGCCGATGGAGCTGGCGCTATCATCACTGGTGATAACGGAAATTCCAGCCTCACCTTCGACCATACAGAAGCAAATCTCAACGCAACCAAGGGTAAAGCAATTTACGCGGGGGATAAAGTTGGCAGTGACGGAAATCTTACAATTACCAACGGAAGCAAACTAAATATCGAAGCAGATCGCGGTATTTGGGCTGGTTATAAGGAAGTGACGATCGACAATAGCACGGTGAAGTCCAAGACGGTTGCTCAGGGTTTCTATGCGCTTGGAAGTAAGAACACTGAGAATAAGCACGGTGTAAGACTGCATATTACGAACGGAGGAAAATACAATCTGTATGGCGGCGGCGATCAGAACTGGGCTGTTGACGCTAATTCCTCTCGTGGCAACCGAATCATAGTAGACGAAAATGGCACGCTGCTCGTAGATCAAAACGATTCCAATGCAGGTATTGCTGTGGGTGCGAATGGCAAATTGCTTGTGGAGAATGGCACTGTCCTCGTAAAAGGCAACTATGTGGACAGCGGAAGATATAAAGGAACAGGCATGCTTGCTTTCGGCTCCAATTCCAGCATTCTTATCAAGGATAATGCGCATGTGGAATCTACCTCTGTTACACGTTACCCTGGCCCTGGCCGTGTTAACCAGAACCTCATCGTTACCGGCGGCACGCTGACCTATGATTACAGCGCCGACAACACCCTGTGGCCGGTGAACGATCAGGGCGACAAGCTGACCAATTTCCTGCTGACTAAGGATGATGCCCACGCAAACTTCGATGCCCTTTCCTATAAAGGCCAGACCTATACCTACCTCTCTGACCTGAACAAGGAGACCGGGAAGCAGTATCTCTCCGTGTGGGTGCCCGCCGCCGCACTGAACTATATGCTGGATGTGGACGGTTCCCACGACCCGGAGATCATCGGCAAGGCGCTGGAAGAGCTGAAGCAGGCCGGATACAATTTCGACACTGCCTACCAGACCGCTGAGAATGGCGATCAGGTCGTTATTCTGCGGGATATGGTGGTGAACGGTAAGAGCCTGAACTTCACCAAGACCACCGATGCAGAGGGCAAAACCAAGCTCATCTGGGGCAACTACGAAAAACAGGCAGAGGGTGCTCCCAGCGCTTATGATATGGTCTATGGCACCGAGTACGAGTATGAGGGCAAGACCTATACCATCGTCTGGGGCTATGAGAGCCAGAACAACCCCAACACCACCGCAGCAGCGGGCGTGCTGGATGCTTTTGGCCCGGATTCCAACGTGAAGGTCACCGGCGAGAACATCGACGGCACAGACTCCGCACAGTACACCGTGACCATTTACGGCGCTCTGCGGGAAGTGACCGACCCTGTGATCCCCACGAACCCGAAACCGGAAACGCCCGAGGGCTCCGATCCGACTCCTCCGGCTCCCACTGCGCCGACTACCCCGGCAGTGCAGGATGCACGGCCCACCACTCCCGCCGTGGAGCAGGCAGTTGCTAAGACCACGCCCGCCCCGGAGACCCCCGTGAACCCGCCGGTACAGGATGCCCGCCCGGAGAGCGGCAAGCTGATTCAGACCGGTACCACCAACTGGATGGCAGATGTTCTGGTGCGTGCAGGCGGTGTCCTGCTGGCTGCCGGTTATCTGCTGGAACGTAAGCGCAAGAGCATGTTCCATAAGGCACAGCACTGAACACGTTCTTGTAGATGACGTAAAAAGGTAAAATATTAAACTGGCTTGGGGTCGCTGCACAAATTTTTGTGGGGCGGCCCCACTTTTTGCAGAAAAAGGCGCTCTCGTCCCGTATTAAGGGATGAAAGCGCTTTTGATTTTGCAAAAAAGGATGAGAACGAGAATGAAAACTACACCGCACCGCCGGAAGCACCGGCGCAGAGCCTTCCGGCGGCTGTTCTGGCTGCTGGTGCTGGCGACCCTGCTTCTGCTGCTGTGGCCCCGGCGGGTCACGCTGGATGGGCTGAACAGTCCCCATGCCATTTTACTGCGGGCCGACAGCGGAGAGGTGTTGGCCGAAAAGGATGCCGACAGCACGATCTATCCGGCTTCCATGACCAAGATGATGACGGCGTTGCTGGCCATAGAAGCAAACCCGGACCTCGACACGCCCGTGACCCTGCCCGAGGAGATCTTTCCGGCTCTGCAGGCCCAGAATGCCTCGCTGGCAGGGTTTCAGCCCGGGGAAACGGCCACGGTGCGGGATCTGCTGTACGGGGCCATGCTGCCCTCGGGGGCCGAGTGCTGCGAAGCGCTGGCCCGGGAGGTGAGCGGCAGCGAGGAAGCTTTTGTGGCCCGGATGAACCAGAAAGCGGCAGAGCTGGGGATGACCGGCACACATTTCTGCAACCCCACCGGCCTGCACGACCCAGAACATGTTTCCACCGTGCGGGATATGGCCCGGCTGACAGAAGCAGCCCTACAGAACGAGACCTTCCGCAAGCTGTTTACCACGGAGCGGTATACCGTTCCGGCCACCAACTGCTACCCGCAGGGGTTCACGATGCACAGCACCCTGCTGAGCCAGCTGGACGGCACAGAGCTGCACAGTGGCCGGATCCTGGGCGGTAAGACCGGTTACACCGGGGAGGCAGGGCTCTGCCTTGCCAGTCTGGCCGAGGTGAAGGGCAGGGAATACATTCTGGTCACGGCCGGGGCAGGGGGAAACCACAGCACCGCGCCCTACCACATCGAGGATGCCGTAACGGTCTACCGCCGTGTGAGCCGGGGGTCCTGAACAGGGGAGCGGATGCGCTCCCTTTTTCTGTGCCCGGCTTTGTGGTACAATGGAACAAAACCATTCACAGAACAGGAGAACCATCATGCTCAAGGATTCACAGGTCGATCTCTGCGGCCGCACCGATTTTACCCGCACCGCGCCCCTGCTTGCCCGGGACGAAGCGTTTTCGTTTGCCTGCGCGGGCTGCGGCGGCTGCTGCCGGGGGCGGGAGGATATCGTGCTGTCGGGCTTTGACCTGTGGCGCATTGCGGCCCGCCTGCGCCTGCCGCCCCGCACCGTGGCCCGGGCGTTCTGCCGGGGAAGCATCGGGCGGGTCAGCCGTCTGCCGGTGCTGCGGCTGGCCCCGCTGAAGGAGGAGCGCGGCAACTGCCCCTTCCTCACCGGGAACCACTGCGCCATCCACGATGCCGAGCCGCTGGTCTGCGCCCTTTACCCGCTGGCGCAGGAGATCACGAAGGACGGGCAGGTATCCTACTTTTTGCAGCCCACCCAGTGCGGCGGGCAGGTCATTGCGGCAAGGGTGGGGGATTATCTGGCCCGGTACGATGTGCCCGCCCGGGAGGCCACCGATGTGCGCTGGGCGCAGGTGTGCATGGAGTTGGAGGATACCGTGGAGCGGCTGGACGCTCTGTTTGAGCCGGTGTTTGCCCGGCGGATGCAGGAAAAGCTGTGGCAGGCGCTGTATTACCGGTACGACTTTGCAAAAGAGTACCGCCCCCAGCTGGAAGAAAATCTGCTCTGGCTGGACGGTGAGCTGAAAAAGCTCGAAGGGATGCAGATGCGGCACAGAACCATCGAAAAAAGTGATAGATAAAATTACTTTGATTGATAATTCGGGCTGTTTCCCGGTTGTTTTAGAGCGGAAAGTGTGATATACTTCACGAGTGTAAAGCGGCAGCGCGATGCGATTGGCCGCTTGAATACTGACTTTCATGCGGTGTCCTGTTGCCGCGAAAGTAGAATTGAGGGAGTAATATCATGCGTAAAATTTCTCGTCGTTCGTTCCTGTCTGCCGCCGCTGTCTGCGGCGCAGCTGCTGCCCTGACTGCCTGCGGCGGTTCCTCCAGCTCCACGGCTGCTTCTTCCACCGCTTCCTCTGCTGCGGCTTCTTCCGCAGCGGCTGACGGCCAGAAGTATACCGTTGGCATCTGCCAGCTGGTGGAGCACGCCGCTCTGGATGCCGCCACCCAGGGCTTTGAGGATGCTCTGACCGCACAGTTCGGCGAGAATGTCACCTTCGACTTCCAGAACGCCCAGAATGATTCCGCAACCTGCGCCACCATCGCCAACGGCTTTGTTTCCGCAGGCGTTGACCTGATCATGGCAAACGCTACCCCCGCCCTGCAGGCCGCACAGGCTGCCACCGACAGCATCCCCATTCTGGGCACCTCCGTCACCGAGTACGGTGTTGCTCTGGGCCTGACCGATTTCGATGGCACCGTGGGCGGCAATGTCTCCGGCACCTCTGATCTGGCTCCGCTGGATCAGCAGGCGGATATGATCACCGAGTGGCTGCCCGAGGCCACCAAGGTGGGCCTGCTCTACTGCTCTGCCGAGGCAAACAGCCAGTATCAGGTAGACGAGGTCCAGAAGTACCTGGAGGCCAAGGGCGTTACCGCCACCCAGTACGCTTTCTCTGATTCCAACGATCTGGCTTCTGTCTGCCAGAAGGCTGCCGACGAGAACGACGCAGTGTATGTCCCCACCGACAACACCTGCGCTGCCAACACCGGCATCATCGACGGCATCTGCCGCCCGGCCAAGAAGCCCGTGTTCGCCGGTGAGGAGGGCATCTGCTCCGGCTGCGGTGTGGCGACCCTGTCCATCAGCTACTATGATCTGGGCTACACCACCGGTGAGATGGCCGCCAAGATCCTGACCGGTGAGGCCGATATCTCCACCATGCCCGTTGAGTACACCAACGTGACCAAGAAGTACAACAAGACCATCTGCGATGATCTGGGCATGACCGTTCCCGAGGGTTATGAGGCCATTGAGGAATAACAAGCGCTCTGTCTGTTTCGCAGAAAGCTCCCCTGATAGGAGCGCAGAGTTCACGCTGCGGTGACGGAGAGGCTTTACAATAAAATCAGCGGAGAAGAGCGAATTTTGGTTCTTCTCCGCTTTCCCGTATCAGAAAAAAGTGTAGTTACAGGAGGAAAACGTTTTGGATATTCTTGCAAGACTTGCCAACCTGCCCGGTGCCTTGCCCGGTGCCTGTGCGCAGGGCCTCATCTGGGGCATCATGGCCATTGGTGTGTACCTGACCTACCGCATCCTGGATGTGGCTGACCTGACCGTAGACGGTTCCTTTGGCACCGGCGGCGCGGTCTGCGTTATGTGCCTGCTCTCCGGCATGAACGTCTGGGCAGCGCTTTTCATCGCCCTGCTGGCCGGTCTGGCCACCGGCCTTGTCACCGGCCTGCTCCACACCTTTATGGGCATCCCGGCCATTCTGGCTGGCATCCTGACCCAGCTGGCCCTCTACTCCATCAACCTGAAGATCATGGGCAAGGCCAACCAGTCCATCAACGTGGACAAGTACGACCTGCTGATCTCCCTGCGCTGGGTCAAGGAGCTTGCCCTGCACAACCCCATCATCATGGTCATTCTGGTCAGCGCCGTGGTCATCGGTGTGCTGTATTGGTTCTTTGGCACCGAGCTGGGCTGCGGCATCCGCGCCACCGGTTCCAACCCTGCCATGAGCCGTGCCCAGGGCATCAACACCAGCTTCAATGTAGTGCTGGGTCTGGCGGTCTCCAACGGTCTGGTGGCCCTGTCCGGCGCATTGCTGAGCCAGTATCAGGGCTTTGCCGATGTCAGTATGGGCCGTGGTGCCATCGTCATCGGCCTGGCCGCTGTCATCATCGGCGAGGCCCTGTTCAGCCGCATCTTCCACAACTTTGCCCTCAAGCTGGTGTCCGTTTCACTGGGTGCCATCATCTACTACATCGTCATCCAGCTGGTGCTGACCCTCGGCTTTGACGCAAATCTGCTCAAGCTGCTGAGCGCCTCCGTGGTGGCCGTGTTCCTGGCCGTGCCTTATTGGAAGAGCAAGTACTTCGCAAAGCCCGCGGCAAAGAAGGCACAGAAGGAGGATGCAAAAAATGCTTGAGATCCAGAATGTTTCCAAGACCTTCAACGCCGGTACCGTCAACGAGAAAACGGCCCTGAATGGTCTGAACCTGAAATTGAACGAAGGTGATTTTGTCACCGTCATCGGCGGCAACGGTGCGGGCAAATCCACTATGCTGAACGCTGTGGCCGGTGTGTGGCCCGTGGACAGCGGCAAGATCATCATTGACGGCACCGACGTGACCAAACTGGGGGAGCACCAGCGCGCCGCCTACATTGGCCGCGTGTTCCAGGACCCCATGACCGGCACCGCCGCCACCATGCAGATCGAGGAGAACCTTGCCCTGGCCGCCCGGCGCGGTAAGCGCCGCGGCCTGAGGATCGGCATCACCAAGGCCGAACGGGAGCGCTACCGTGAACTGCTCAAGAGCCTGGACCTGGGCCTGGAGGATCGCCTGACCGCCCGCGTGGGCCTGCTGTCCGGCGGTCAGCGTCAGGCACTGACCCTGCTCATGGCTACCATGAACAAGCCCAAGCTCCTGCTGCTGGATGAGCACACCGCCGCTCTGGACCCCAAGACGGCGCTCAAGGTGCTGACCCTCTCGGCCAAGATCGTGGAGGAGAACCACCTGACCACCATGATGATCACCCACAACATGAAGGATGCCATCAAGTACGGCAACCGCCTGATTATGATGCACGAGGGCCACATCATCTATGATGTCTCCGGGGAAGAGAAGAAGAACCTGCACGTCTCCGACCTGCTGGCCAAGTTCCAGATCGCGTCCGGCGGCGAGTTCGCCAACGACCGCATGATCCTTTCCTGATGCATTTCTGATATGGAAAATCCCCTCCGGTGTGTGAGTATCGGAGGGGATCTTTGCATCTTGTGCACCTTTGCAGGGTGTGCTACACTGAGAGAAAAAGGAGGTGTCTCTCGTGCGAAAAATCATCCGGCGGGCAGCTGCTGTGCTGTTGTCTGCGGTTCTGCTGCTGACGGGAACGGCCTCGGCAGCAGCCCAGATTGACCCGGTAGAGGAACGGCTTGCTGCCATGTCTCTGCGGGAAAAGGTGGGGCAGCTGTTTGTGGTGCGGGTCGAGGCACTGGACCCCAGTGGACAGTCTGATAGCACAAGGCTGACCTGGGCAGAACGGCAGGGGCTGAAAAAGTATCCGGTGGGCGGCATTGTGGTGTTTCGGCAGAATGTGAAAAGCCCGGAGCAGTTGAAAAAGCTTCTGGCAGATTTTCAGGCAGCATCCGGGACCGGTCTGTTGACCGCCGTGGACGAGGAGGGCGGCAGCGTGGCCCGGTTGGCCAATGCTTCCGGCTTTGATCTGCCCCAATACCAGAGTGCCCAGGCAGTAGGTACAACAGGGGACCCGGCCAATGCCCGTGCCATGGGGCAGATCGTCGGAGGCTACCTCAAAACCTACGGCCTGAATCTTGACTTTGCTCCAGTGGCAGATGTGAACACCAATCCGGCCAATACTGTGATCGGGAACCGAGCATTTTCGTCGGATCCGGCAGTGGCGGCACAGATGGTGGCCTCCGCTGTACAAGGGTTTCACGATGCGGGCATACTCTGCACACTCAAGCATTTCCCGGGCCACGGAGATACCGCAGAGGACAGCCACTACGGCACGGCCAGCAGCACCAAGACTTGGGCAGAGATGCGGGAGACGGAGCTGAAGCCTTTTGCGGCTGGAATCGCAGCTGGGGCCGACGTAGTAATGACCGCCCACATCACCACCCCCAATGCAACGCAGGACGGCCTGCCTGCGTCGCTCTCCTACACTATGCTGACCGAGCGTCTGCGGGGGGAGCTGGGCTTTACTGGGGTCATCTGCACCGATTCGCTGTCCATGCAAGCCATTCGTGACCACTATTCTGCAGCAGAAGCGGCTGTAGCGGCGCTGAACGCCGGGGCAGATCTTCTGCTGATGCCGCCCGACCTGCCGGAAGCCTTTGACGGTGTACTGGAGGCTGTGCAGAATGGAACCATCAGCGAGGAACGCCTCAACGAGAGCGTCCGCCGCATCCTGATGCTGAAACAGAAAGCCGGGTTGGAGCTTGACACCCGCACCCCGCTGGAAAAGATGCTGGATGTGTTTCTGTAAGATTGAAGCATAATAAGAAAATCCCCTCCGGTGTGCGCGTACCGGAGGGGATCTTTGCGTATAAAGGAATGTTACCGCTTGATGTCGTAGTTCATGTTCATCAGGTTGCGGATGGAGCTGACATCATCGGTGATGTTGGCATCGCCGTGAATGGTGTGCTTGATGGCACTGCTTGCCACGGCAAAGTTGATCATGTCCATGGCGCGGTAGTCGTGGAGCATGGCGTAGATCAGGCCGCTGGCAAAGGCATCGCCGCCGCCCACGCGATCCAGAATATTAAAGGTGTAGAGCTTGCTCTCAAAGGTGTGGCCGTCGTACCACATAAAGGCCTTGAGGCTGTTCTCGCTGCCGCTGTGGGCATAGCGCACATGGCGGGCAATGCACTTGAGGTTGGGATAGCGGTCAATGAAATGCTGGAAGATCTCGTCCTGCTGCTCATAGCTGGGCTGCAGGGGCACGCCGTCCTTCCAGTCGCCCTTGCTGTGATCGTTGTCGTCCTTCCACAGGTGGTAGGGCTCAATGCCCAGCAGAACGTCAACATAAGGCAGGCACTCGGTGCAGAAATCGCGGGCTTCCTCCCAGCTCCACAGGGTAGAGCGGAAGTTGCCGTCAAAGCTGACGGTCAGGCCCTTCTTTTTGGCCACCTTGAGCATATCGATGATGAGGCCGCGGCAGTTGGGGCCCAGTGCCGGGGTAATGCCGCTCAGGTGCAGCCAGTCGTAGCCGTCCAGCAGAGCGTCCAGATCGACCTGAGAGAAGTCATACTCGGTAATGGCACTGTGCTTGCGGTCGTAGATGACCTTGGAAGCGCGGATGCCGTATCCGGTCTCCAGATAATAAGTACCCAGCCGGTTGGAGGGGGTCTCGTTGGGCTCGGTCAGGATCATGGGAGTGCAATGCACATCGTTGGAGCGCAGCCAGCGCACCGCGCTCTTGCCCAGGCTGTTGTTGGGCACTACGCTGAAGAAGGTGCTGTCCACACCCAGGTTGGCCAGGGCCAGTGCAATGTTGGCCTCGCTGCCGCCGTAGCTGGCTTCAAAGCTGGATGCCATGCGGATCTTTTCGTAGTTCGGCGGGGTCAGACGGAGCATGATCTCGCCGCAGGTGATAAATTTCTGGCCGTTGGGCTCGCTGCCGAGGATGGGATTGTAGTGTTCCATAACGCTCCTCCTAAAAAGTCGTTTCTGGGATCCATTTCATGTGAGAACACATTGTTGTATCCATTATACCGCACTGCGCACCGGATAGCAAGCAAATGCTGTTTCGGCCGAGAGAAAAAGAAAAAGAAATTTTGGTTGTTTTGACGAAAGAACCCCTCAGTCACCTTCGGTGACAGCCCCCCTAATAGTGGGGCCCTTGGCATTGCGTAAAGCCTTATGGCTTTGCCAAGGCCGCCCCTACTAGGGGCGGTGGCATCCCGCAGGGATGACGGTGGGGTTCACACCCCCGTCAGGTCAAAGCTGGGCGTATACTCTTCCTTTGCACTGCTCTTCTGCTGCATATAGCCAGAGCTGAGGCCCAGATCCATAGCGTAGTTGACCACCCGGCGGTATTCGTAGGTGGTGATGCGCCGCCCGATGCCGTGGTCTGCCGCCTGATAGAAGGGGGTGTACTGGCTCATCACGCTGGGCAGGAAGCACCCGGGGTCGGCCTTGTTCCAAGCCGCCATCTGATCGAGCACGGCAAAGCTGTCGTCCACATGGCCAGGCAGGGCAAGGTGGCGCAGGATCACGCCCCGCTGCAGGATGCCCTCGCTGTCAAAAACAGGGTGCCCGGCCTGAGCCATCATGGCTTCAATGGCGGGCCTGGCCTGTGCAAAATAGTCCGGCGCGGCGGAAAGCTCTGCCGAAAGGGCAGGAGAAACATATTTCAGGTC
>OJAG01001604.1_pt1 | contig 13292 bp, 12 predicted proteins | sample 1589021 | NCBI WGS metagenome assembly OJAG01 (sample SAMN03283264) | human gut metagenome | biome: human-associated habitat; material: feces | host: Homo sapiens | place: USA | collected 2013 | reverse complement strand
CACATCCCCCCGCAGCCGCCCCACGCGGCCCAGGGAGGTATCCTCGTCCTGCTGCAGCAGCAGAGTGTTCTGCAGTTTTTGGGTGAGCTGAGCGATTGTCAGACGGTTTTGCAGAAGGTTTTTCTGATAGTACGCCCGGTTTTTCTCCCTCTGCCGTCGAAAGCTTTCCGCATCCCAGGCGGCGTCTGCACTGATGGGATGCTCCGGCGGCGTTCCTCTGGTAAAGTGCAGCCGGCAGTTCCGGTGTACCCCCGTGCACAGCTCCCGCTCTGCCTCCGCCAGCTGCGAGGGGGTGAGCATGGACGTGCCGAAGCAGTCCTCCACATAGCGGCGCAGGATGGGCTCCGGCGTTTTGCCCTGGAGGAAGCTCAGCAGGCGCATGGTCTTTCCGGCGCCGACCCCGCCGCTTTCGCTGGGGTCGCCCCGTCCCAGGGCCCGGAGGGCGTTGGGACGGATCAGGCGGACGCCGCCGCCCTTGCCGACGATGCTCCGCCCGGCGAAGGCCGCCCACTGGCGGTCGGTAACGCTGCGGCGGGCCCGGCGAAAGAATGTAAACAGCAGCTCCTCCGTTCGATCTATGATTTTCTGCTCGTTCCACCCCGGGTCAAATTCCAGGGCCGCCAGCACCTGCCGCAGCCACGGGTCCTGGGGCTCCTCTCCGGTGAGGACGCGGCGGGCCCAGGCGGCCCGGAGGCTCTCAGCACTTTCCCGAGGGTCCTGGGGATGGGGCCGGGCCAAAGTCCTTTGGGCATATTCTCGCCGCAGACCCGCCAGGGCAGGCCGCGTTTTCCCAGCCCAGGCAAACACCGCATGCTCCATGCCCAGCCAGAACACGTCCGTATATAGCCCGCCCTTTTGCTGCAGCTGAAAGCTGTGCAGCATAGGCTGAAAGCGTGAAAAATCATACAGTCCATAGGCCAGGCCCATGATCGTATTTATGTAGAGCTCGGCGTCTCCCTGGTCGTCGAACGCCGCCTCCTCCGGGTGCAGGTCGTAGCGCCCGGCGCCATTCCAGATTTGGTTATAGGCCCGGCGGCTTTGCAGTTCTTCCCGGTCCATAGTCAGTCCCCAAACAGCTGGGCCCGATCCGCCTTCTCCGGGATCCTTGCCCAGACCGTGTCTGCCGCCAGCTGCTGCTCAAAGGGCTCAAAGGCCTTGTTGATAACGCCCAGACGCAGGGCCTGCCCGGCGCAGATGCCCTTTTCCATCAGGTGCAGGGCTGACAGCAAGCCCCGCAGATCCAGTGCCTTGGTGGAGATTTCGCCGCTGTCACACTTCTGCCGCAAATCCCGAAACAGCGCCGTGAATTGCTCCGCCCACTGATCCTTCAAGGTAGGAAAGCTGCGGCGCAGGAGCTTTTTCAGATTCTCGTCGGAGATGACGGGCATATCCAGCACCACAAACCGGGACACCAGTGCCTCATTAAGCTCCCGGGTGCCGGCATAGCCGTAGTTCATGGTGCCGATAAAGCGGGTGGCCTCATCCAAATGGATCCGTTCATAGCCCGGCACGTCAATGACCCGCCGGTGATCCAGCGTGGCATGCAGCACCGCCAGGGCCTCGTTTTTCGCCATGTTCACCTCGTCCAGCACGCCAAAGCCGCCCAGTCGGGCGCACTTGCTCACCGGCCCCTCCCGGAACTCCACCTGTCCGCCCCGGAGGGTATCGGCGCCGATGAGTGCCGCTGCGTCCACATTCACATACATGGACACATCCCAAACCGGCCGGCCAAACACCGCTGCCAGGTTCTCCGCCAGGACGTTTTTGCCCGTGGCCTTAGGTCCCGCCAGCAGCAGATGCTCCCCACACAGCAGAGCCGCCGCCGCGCTCTCCCAAATCTCCCGTCCATAGTAGAGATACCGTGGCTGGGGAACACGCTCCGCCGCCTCCTGGGGCGCCGGATGTGCCTGGCGAAACCGCTGGATCTCCTCCAGCAGTGCCGCATCCACGCCTTCTTCCTGCAGCTCCTTAAAAATATCCATATCTGCGCCTCCCCGCTTTTCATGATGCCGTATTATACACCTGCAGCCCATAAAGTTTTTGCCAAGAAACGCCCATTTTCGCGGAAAAAATCTGTCTGCGCGATTTTTTTCTCATTCTCGCGCAGAGAGCGAGCAGAATTGTATCATTTCTCTGCCCATGAAAAAGCGCCGCCGGCCGCCCGGGCATATTCCCGTGTGTTTCATTTCGGTATCGTAACATTTTCAACAAAATAGAAAAATTGTCGCATTGACCAATTTCTCCAAATTTTTTACAATAGGATTATACCATTCTGTCTAAAACCAGTGTGGAAATTTAAAGGAGGATTGACATGAAAAAGATTATCGCTTTCATCCTGGCCACTGTAATGCTGATGGCCACCCTCACTGCCTGCGGCAGCAAAAACAACGATGACAAGAAGGGCGGCGCCAAGACCGCTGCCGATTTGAAGATCGTTCTGCTGCTGCCCGGCGAGATCAATGATCAGGGCTGGAACGCATCTAACTACGCCGGCGTTGTGGCCTGCAACGAGAAGCTGGGCACCAAGATGGAGTATGTGGAGTCCGTGAAGGAAGCCGATTTTGAGTCCACCTTCCGCGAGTATGCCGAGCGTGGCTATGACATCATCATGGCCGCCGGCTCCCAGTTTGACGAGGCTGCCTCCAGCGTAGCCGCCAACTATCCCAACACCCGCTTCATGGTCGTCAACGGCTCCAAGTGCGACGCCGACAACCTCTGCCCCCTGTTCCCCAAGGAGTATGAGGCCTCCTACCTGGCCGCCGTCATCGCCGGCCACATCACCGCCAACGGCCAGTTCGGCCTCATCGGCGGCGACCCCAACCAGGCTATGAAGGACCTGATGGCCGTATACGGCAAGACCGCCGTTTCCATCGCCAAGGACCGCGGCATTGCCGATGCCAGCTACAACCTGGCCTATTCCAACAGCTGGACCGACGTGGCCCTGGGCAAGCAGATGTCCGAGAATATGATCGATAACGGTGCGGACGTGATGTTCGTGTACGCTAATGAGCTGGGCCTGGGTGTCATCAACGGTGCCGTGGAGAAGGGTGCCAAGGTCGTGGGTTACTCCTCCGACCAGACCACCATCGACCCCAAGACCGTTGTGGCCTCCATCGACTTTGACTATGCCACCATGTATGTCTGGGCCATCGATCAGTTCCTGGCCGGCAAGCTGGCCGGTCACCAGATCGTAGAAGTGGGCGTGCCCGAGAATGTTTACTTCCCCGTCTACACCGATAACTGCCCCGCCGAGGCCAAGGCCGCCTGCGACCAGGCTGTCGCTGATCTGAAGGCCGGCAAGGTGGATTTGAAGGCACTGTTTGACTAAGCTCTCTCATCGCCCTTACATATAAGGTTTCGTCCTGCCTGCTGGCCTGCTCAAAAAAAGCAGGCCAGCAGGCTATCCAAGGAAGCTGGAGGAAATATATGGCTATTCCCGTTGTAGAAATGCGGCATGTGACCAAATACTTTGCAAAGGTCATTGCCAACAAAGATGTATCCCTCACCGTAGGCGAGGGGGAGGTGCTGGCGCTGCTGGGCGAAAACGGCGCCGGAAAAAGCACCATTATGAAGATCCTGTACGGCCTATATGGCCTGGATGAGGGTGAAATTTTCATCCGCGGCCAGCAGGTGCAGATCAAGAACCCCGCCGATGCCATGGCCCGGGGCATCGCCATGATCCAGCAGCACTTCTCTTTGGTGCCCACCCACACCGCTGCGGAAAATATTATCCTGGGCAGTGTCCACGGATACATCTCTCTGAAGGACCACAATAAAAAATTGGAAAAAATTGCCAAGGAGTACGGCTTTGACGTGCCCATGGACCGCCCGGTGGGCGAGCTGGCCGTGGGGCAGCAGCAAAAGGTCGAGATCCTGAAGGCTCTTTATATCAACGCCGGTGTCCTCATCATGGACGAGCCCACCGCCGTCCTGACCCCCCAGGAGTCCGAGCATCTCATGCAGTTTATCAAGGACTTTACCTCCAAGGGTAGCAGTGTGGTCTTCATCACCCATAAGATGAAGGAGGTCATGGAGGTGGCCGACCGCATCGTAGTCATGCGCAACGGCGTAGTAGTGGATGAGGTCCGCCGGGCAGACACCGACGAGCAGCAGCTGGCCCGCCTGATGATCGGCCAGGAGATCGTGCCCCCCGCCCGTGACCAGAAGGATTGCACCGGCGATCCGGTGCTGACGCTCCGGGACGTCTCCCTGCAGGAAAAGCACGCCGCCCCCCTGCTCAGCGGCATTTCCTTTACCATCCGCCAGGGGGAGATCTTCGGCATCGCCGGTGTCAGCGGCAACGGCCAGGATGACCTGTGCGATGTCATCTGCGGTCTGAAAAAGCCCACCGCCGGGCAGATCCTCCTGTCCGGACAGGACATCACCGGCGCCAGCATCCGCCGCCGCAACGCCTGCGGCATCGGCTATGTCCCCGTGGACCGGTACCGGGACGGCATGGTCATGGATATGACCCTTTCGGAGAATATTCTGCTCAAGCGCTGCTTCGACAAGAGTTGGTTCAACCATGGCTTTATTCGCCGGGAAAAGCTGGACAGCTATACCAACCGGCTCATTGAAAGTCACCGGGTCAAGGCCAACGACTGCCACGATACCGCCGGCAGTCTCTCCGGCGGCAACCAGCAGAAGGTGGTCCTGGGCCGGGAGGTAGACCTGGCCTCCCGTCTGCTGATCCTGAATCAGCCCACCCGGGGCCTGGATATGGGCGCAGTGGACCGCATCCACCATGTGATCCTGGAGGAAAAGGCCAACCAAAAGGCAGTGCTCCTGATCTCCACGGAGCTGTCGGAGATTTTTGAGCTGTGCGACCGCATCGCCGTCATGCACGGCGGCAAATTTATGGGCATTTACCGTAATGGTCAACTCACCACCCAGCAGATCGGCCTGCTGATGGCCGGTGTCCCGCTGGAGGAGGAGGTGCAAACCGCATGAGGTCGAAAAGCAATGTTCTTCTGTATAATATCACCGCCGTGGTCATCGGCCTGGTCATCAGCGGCCTTCTGCTGCTGTTCATGAAGGTGAACCCCCTGGACGTGTGCGGCCAGGCCCTGGGAAAAATCGTCACCGATCAATATAACCTGGGCGAGATTTTGGTAAAGGCCACCCCTCTTATCTTCACCTCCCTGGCCTTTGCCTTTACCTACAACGCCAATCTCTTTAATATCGGTGCCCAGGGCCAGTTCACCATGGGCGCCATCATCGCCGTGGCCCTGTCTCTGGGCCTGCAGGATAGTCTGCCCACCTGGCTGCTGCTCCTGCTGGTGCTGCTGGGCTCCTTTGCCGGCGGTGCGGCCGTAGGCGGCCTCATCGGCGGAGCCAAGGCAAAATTCCATGCCAATGAGTTCCTGGTGAGTATGATGAGCACCTATGTCATCACCAACTTTATGGACTATCTGCTGCGCACCTCGCTGCAGGAGACCAAGGCGGAGTATATGCAGACGGATGCCATCTCCTCCTCTGCCTATCTCCCCAATATCATCCCCGGCACCCGGGTCCACCTGGGCTTTCTCATCGCCGTGGCCGCCGCCGTGGCCGCGTGGATTCTGCTGAACAAGACGCAGCTGGGCTTCCAGATCCGTGCTGTGGGCAAAAATGCCGATGCCTCCCGCCTGGGCGGTATCAGCTCCGGCAAGATCTACGTCATCAGCTTCATGATTGCCGGCGGCCTGGCCGGTATGGCAGGTCTTACGGAGATCAACGGCGTGCAGCACATGCTGCTGCGGGATTTCAATGCTTCCATCGGCTCCTACGGCATCGGCATCGCCATTCTTGCCAACGGCAACCCCCTGGGCTGCATTTTCGCCTCTATTCTTTTCGGCTTTCTGAACGTAATGGGCACCACCATGGGCCGCCTGCCGGGGCTGAATATCCCCGCCAGCATCATCGAGCTTATTGAGGGCATTGTGATGATCTGCGTGATCATCTCCTACGCCGTCCGCTACGCCATGGATGTCAAGAAGAAAAAAGCCATGATGAGAAAGGCAGGTGTATGATCTATGGTCAATATTCTCACCCGCGCCATTATGATGAGCACGCCCCTGCTGCTGGGCGCCCTGGCGGAGGTTTACGCTGAGCGTACAGGCATGATGATCTGCGCCATTGAGGGCATATTCCTCATCGGCGCCTGGGGCGGCTTTGTGGGCACATATCTGTCCGGCAGTCTCCTGGTGGGCCTGCTGCTGGCCATTGCCTTGGGCGGCCTGATGGCTCTGCTGTATGCCTTTGTCACCGTGACCCTGGGGCAGCAGCAGGTGGTCACCGGCACTGCCATGAACATCCTGGCCGTGGGCATCTGCTCCTACTTCCAGCGTGTGCTCTTTGGTGTCCCCACCACCCCCCTGCAGATCGACACTCTGCCGAAGCTGTCCATTCCTCTGCTGAGCAAGATCCCCTTCATCGGGGAGATCTTCTTCCAGCAGAATATCCTCACCTACATGGCCTATATCCTCATTCCCGTGTCCATCTTCGTGCTGTATAAGACCTCCCTGGGCTTGGCCATCCGTTCCACCGGTGAAAATCCCGTGGCCGTGGATGTGGCGGGCCTGCCGGTGAACCGCATCCGTTTCCTTACGGTGCTGGTGGCCGGCTGCATCGGCGGCCTGGCGGGCTCGTTCTACACGGTGGGCTACTTGGGTATGTTCAGCAGCAACATCATTGGCGGCCGGGGCTGGATCGCCTTCGCCATCTGCTTTTTGGGCAACTGGTCGCCCAAGGGCGCGGTGCTGGGCACCCTGGCCTTCGGCCTGGCGGATGCCCTGTCCATCTATTTCCGCACCGGCACCACCGCTGTCCCCACAGAGCTTATCATCGCTCTGCCCTATATTCTCACCATCGTGCTCACCATCTTCCGCAGCAATTTCCGTGTACCCGCTAAGCTGGGTGTCCCCTACCGGAAGGAAGGCTGAGTCTGTCCCGGCTATACGCAGTCCTGCAATAAGAGAAAAAGCACCCCCAGGGGTGCTTTTTCTGCTGGCGCAGGTGTTTCCTCCCCCGCAAATGCCGTTGTGCAAAATGCTATTTATATCCTAAATCGTGCCACTGGGAAAACAAATTGCGGAACAAAAAGTTGTATCAGGAATATTCCGTTACTTTTGCCGGAATTCTTTTTGTTTCCACTTCAAAAAGTTATATAAAAAAATTTTTTTGATTATAGTTTTCGTAAAACACCTGCGCAAAAATATGTACCACATATATGGTACATTTCTGTTCTCAGGTGAAAATGAAAAAAATAGCCATAGAAAAATGTAACTTTTTGCCCAAAAAAGTTATGGGCAAAATAACGGACGAATGTCTACATTTTTTTAGTCCCTCCCAAAAAAAGAGAGAAAATTTGACGGATTCCGTCAATCCTTCTTATAATGAGTCGTCTCGTGAGGCGAGAAAATTCGGCAAGTGCCGAGATGAAAAGAGGAAGACTAAATGGAAAAATATCTTGTTTTAGCAACCTTTGTCGGGTCAATCATCGCGCTGCTGTTTGCCCTCATCACCGGCAAGCGGGTTCTGAGCTACGAGGAGGGCACTCCTCTGATGAGCAAAATCTCCCGCTCCATCCGTGAGGGCGCCAACGCCTATCTGCGCCGGCAGTATACCGTGGTGGGCATTTTCTTTGCCTGCATGGTCGTGGTGCTGTGCGTCATGGCAGGGTGCAAGCTGCTGACCTGGTTCGTACCCTTTGCATTCCTGACCGGCGGCTTTTTCTCCGGTCTCAGCGGCTTTGTGGGCATGCGCATTGCCACAAAGGCCAACTGCCGCACCGCCAATGCCTGCCGCGATGGGCTGAATAAGGGCCTGCGTGTGGCGTTCTCCGCCGGCAGCGTTATGGGCTTCACCGTGGTAGGTCTGGGCCTGCTGGACATCTCCGTTTGGTTCCTGCTGCTGCGCTTTGTCTTCAAGCTGGAGGCGGCGGACATCACCAGTGCCATGCTGACCTTCGGCATGGGCGCCAGCTCCATGGCCCTGTTTGCTCGTGTAGGCGGCGGCATCTTCACCAAGGCCGCCGATGTGGGCGCGGACCTTGTGGGCAAGGTGGAAGCGGGCATCCCCGAGGATGACCCCCGCAACCCCGCCGTCATCGCCGATAACGTGGGCGACAACGTGGGAGACGTAGCCGGTATGGGCGCAGACCTGTATGAGTCCTATGTAGGCTCCATCATCTCCGCCTCCGCCTTGGGCGTAGCCGCCTTCTCCGGTCAGGCCTTCAAGGCCATGGCCATTCCCATGGTCATGGCAGCCGTGGGTATTCTCTGCTCCATCATCGGCTCCTTCTTCGTCAAGACCGATGAAAATGCCGACCAGCGCACTCTGCTCAAGGCCCTGTCCCGGGGCACCAACCTGGCCGCCATCCTCATCGCCGTCATCTCCTTTTTCCTGGTCTGGGCGCTGCTGGGCATTGAGCATTGGGGCCTGTATGTTGCTATTCTCTCCGGCCTGGTGGCCGGCGTGCTCATCGGCAAGGCTACCGAATACTATACCTCCGATACCTATAAGCCCACCCAGGAGCTGAGCAGCAAGAGCCAGACCGGCTCCGCCACCATCATCATCGGCGGCCTGGGCCTGGGCATGCTGTCTACAGCCATTCCCATCATCATCGTGGCCGTCTGTATTCTGCTGGCCTTCTTCCTGTCCGGTGGTGCGGCCAGCACGAGCATGGGTCTGTACGGCATCGCCCTGGCCGCCGTGGGTATGCTCTCCACCCTGGGCATCACCCTGGCCACCGACGCCTACGGCCCCGTGGCTGATAACGCCGGCGGTATTGCCGAAATGGCCGGCCTGGAGCCGGAGGTACGTACCCGCACCGACGCCCTGGATTCCCTGGGCAACACCACCGCCGCCACCGGCAAGGGCTTCGCCATCGGCTCCGCCGCCCTCACCGCCCTGGCCCTCATGGCCTCTTATATTGAGAAGGTCAAGGAGGTAGGCGTCTGCGTCACCTTTGAGGATTTCTCCCTGATGAATCCCGTGGTGCTGGTGGGCCTGTTCATCGGCGCGTGCTTGCCCTTCATCTTCGCGGCACTGACCATGAACTCCGTGGGCCGCGCTGCCCAAAGTGTGGTGCTGGAGGTTCGCCGCCAGTTCCGGGAGATCGCCGGCCTGATGGAGGGCACGGCGGATCCCGAGTACGCCAAGTGCGTGGACCTGTGTACCCGGGCCAGCCTGAAGGAGATGGTCCTGCCCACGGTCATCGCCGTGGTCACCCCCATCGTGGTGGGTATGATCCTGGGCTTCAAGGGCGTTGTGGGCCTGCTGGCCGGCGCCACCGTCACAGGCTTCCTCATGGCCATCTACATGGCCAACGCCGGCGGTGCGTGGGACAATGCCAAGAAGTATATCGAGGCCGGCAATTACGGCGGCAAGGGCAGCGACAGCCACAAGGCCGGCGTGGTGGGCGACACCGTGGGCGATCCCTTCAAGGATACCGCCGGCCCGGCCATCAACATCCTTATCAAGCTCCTGAGCATGGTTTCCATCGTGTTCGCAGGGCTGATCGTGAACTATTCCCTGCTGTAATCCATCGTTACCCTCCGCGTAAATTTTACGCATACCAAAACACTGAGGAGCCGCGGCGTTGCCGCGGCTCCTCAGTGTTTTTTCATCAAATTGTTTCAGTTCTGCTGCCGGATCTCCCCCTCCGTCACAGTGGGATAGCGGATGAGCCTGTCCCCGTCCAGGTCCTCCCGGTGCATGTCCACGGCGGTGATCTGCCGGTTATCGTAGGTGGTGTAGTAGTAGATCCCCCGGTCCGCGTTCCAGCAGGCGGAGTACAGGGTCATTTCATAGGCCCCGTCCGCCACCTGGCAGCAGCCGCGCTGCTGCTCCACGGAGCCCAGGATGTGAAACATCTGGCTCACGCTCTCCCGCTCTCCCGGCCCGGACAGGGCGTTCAGCCGGGTAAACGCGGCCCGGACAAATCGGGATTGGCTGGACAAATCCCCGGGGAGGCCCATGCCGCCCATGCCCCGGCTGTATAGATCCAGCCCCAGCACCCCGGCAAATACACCCTCCGGCTGGCTGCTGGATACACCGGCGTAGTTGTTCAGAGCAAAAAGCTGCATAGGAAACGGCGGGTTATTGGTCAGCACACCCACGGGGTTATCATATATGTGCAGCCCATCCTCCGTGGATTCCACCACTATGCATGCCTCCCTGTCCGCGATCATCCAGTGCAGCTGCGCCGTCGGGAGCTGTGGGGAAAAAGGCGTCCCCGTGATGGCCATGCCGGATAAAGCCGCTTTTGCCTCCCGCACTGATCCGCACCGACCCAGGATCCACGGGATCAGCTCAAACTGCGCCACATACGCCGCATCCTTTCCGCGCACGGCATCTCTGTAAACCGCGTTTCCCACAAAGTTGAGCCCCGCCATGCCCAGCCCCTTTTCATTCACCGCGTCATAGTAAAGGGGATACCCCTCCGCCACAAAGGCCATGCCGATCATAGCATAGTGGGATTCCATAGTGCCCCCATGGAGAAAGGCAAAGGGGTAATTCCTGGGCGTTACGGTGACCTCCTCCCCGTAGGAGAACTCATAGTCCAGGTTCCTGCCCATGTAAAAGTCCTTCGTTTGGTAGGTTGCCGCTGTACACATACTCGCACCTCATTTTCGGTCAAATTTTTACTTCTCTCTTTTATTATACCTCCCAGGCCCCGGAATTAACAGCCCTTTTTCACCCCGATCCCGGGGTATATCCCCACCCGGGGATGCATAGGGTAGCAAAAAAAGGAAAGGTGGAATTCATATGTCCCGCAAGCCCGCCCGGGTCTTCCTCATCCCCAAGGGCATCGCCTTAGCCGCCTGCGCGCTGCTGGCCGCTACCGCCATTTTCGGCGTCGTCCATGTGCCCGCCGCCATCACCGCCGCCACAGCCGCCCGCCAGCTTCCCATTTACAGCGTGGACCGCCCTGCCGAGGACGGCAAAAAATACTGCGCCATCTCCTTCGATGCCGCCTGGGGCAACGAGGACACCCAAACTCTCATCGATATCCTGCATCAGTACCAGGTCAAGGCCACCTTCTTCCTGGTGGGGGATTGGGTGGATAAATATCCCGAGTCCGTCCAGGCGCTGCATGAGGCAGGTATGGAGGTCATGAACCACTCTAACCACCACGACCACTACAACGCCCTCTCCGCCGACCAAATCATCGCCGATGTCACCGCCTGCAACGATAAGGTAAAGGCCATAACAGGCGTCGCCCCCACCCTGATCCGCTGTCCCTACGGCGAATACGACGACCACGTCATCTCCGCCATCCGCTCCATGGGCATGGAGCCCATCCAGTGGGATGTGGAACCGCCGGCAGCAGAGTAAAGTCCCCCTGCGGCAGCTTTTTCGACACCTTCTTCCTACAGCCCTATAAAAACCCCGGAAAACTTCTCGCATTTGCTTTTTGAGGTACATACATAGTGAAAATGCAATCCTATCGCAGCGGAACAAATGGCGGTTGAGATGGAGGAACGGGTGTCTTTTGAGGCAAAATGGCGCCTGCTGGCGAGAGTGGGAGTCCGCTGCTATATTCTGATTTCCAATGTATCAGGTGCGGTAAAAGTAGCCCCGCTGCAAATTCTTCAGTTTCCGGTGATACTGCCGCACAAGTTTCAGGACGCAGAAAAGTTCAATTTGCAGTTCTCGGACTTCTCAGAAATCACCGAAACAGCGGACAAGCTGCGCTGGCTTCGCTACCAGAAAGGCCTGCGCCAGAGAGATGTTGCAGACTACGCCGGGATAGACCGGAGCACCTATGTCCACTATGAGGAATACGGCAAAGACCTCTATCCGCCGGAGCACATGGAGAAAATCGCGCAGCTTTTTGAAGTGCCGGTCGATACGCTTCTGGATGACTACAATCTATTTTTGAGGAATGGTCAGGGTGAGCAGATCAAGGCGATCCGAACGAAACTGGGGCTGACGCAGAGACAATATGCGGACAAGCTGGGCGTCAGCCTTGGAAATCTCAAGCATTGGGAGCAAAACCGCAAGCAGATTTTCAAATCCACATGGGAGAAGTATTTCAAACAGACATAACCATAGCAGTAAACGGGCAGACCGGCGTTGAATGCCGGTCTGCTCGTTTGCTATGTATTATTGCTGCTCTTTCAGATGCTTCACCGCTGCGTCCACCAGTTCCAGCTTCTGCTCCGTGGAACAGGGCAGCTTCTGGACATTTTTCAGCGCCTGCTCGGACTGGAACTTTGCCAGCTCCTGCCCAAGCTCCTGCTGCGCCTGCTTTGATTTCGGGAAGATCAGAAATACTTCCATGGCTGCCCTCCTTTCCAGAGCGTTTTCTTCTTCAATCTATGCGTGTGTTCCAGTTGCTATGTAGACAAATAGAATTCAATTTCAAGGCTGCGAGGGAAATCGTATTGCCGCACGGTTTTGGCGGTGCGGGAAGGCTTGCCATTCAAGGGTTTTTCGCCCCCAAATTGTCTACGCCCGACCGCCGTTTGCGGGCGGATTTCGCCTTCTGCCGGCGGTGAACATCCTTGGCGCAGGCGGGGCAGTATTTTGTCCTGCCGGAGCGGGCGAGAATGCCCGTGCCGCAGACTTCGCAGCGGCGGAGTTTTTTGGGGCTGAGAATGGCCTGTTCCAGCTTGGGTTGCTGGGGCAGCACAGCGCGGCGGAACCACCGGCAGATCAGGCTGCGGGAAATGTGTTGCGGACAGACGCCGTCCAGCAGCAGGCACTCGCCATCCAAGAAGTTGCAGCAGCGCTTTGTAAGGCCGCGCACGCTGCGGAGCTGCCCCGGCGTCAGGCGGAAGAGCGTGCCATCCGGCAGCCGCTCGATGGGGTCAAGCTTGTGCAACTTCACACTCCTTTGCGATGAGCTTTGCATCTGACGGGTAGTTCAGCGTAATGAGGGCGGGTTTGCCCAAACCCTGCTTGCGCCGAACAATCAGACCGCTATACTCCAGCTCCCGGAAGATCCGCGTGGCGCTCTGGCGGCTGCGGTGGAGCTTGGTTTGTGCCTGTTCCAAGGTGAAGTACAGCCGGATCGTGCCGTCCGGCTCGACGTAGCCGTTCTGCCGGGAAATGCTGGCTCTGTCCAGCAGCGGCGCATAGAGTACCTTCGCGTCGTTGCTGATGTCCCGCAGGGCTTCATCTTGGAGAAGGAACCTCGGAAGCGGCACATAGGACGCCGCCGGGCTCTGCGTCGTGAGCTTGCAAAAAGTTTTCATCTGACCTCCTGTCCCATCCATCAATCCATCCATTTTTGTGTTGATTGATAGATTGATTCTCTTGTATCTTGATTTATTTCTTATTAGTTAGAGGATGAATTTCAG
>OJAG01001596.1_pt1 | contig 13357 bp, 10 predicted proteins | sample 1589021 | NCBI WGS metagenome assembly OJAG01 (sample SAMN03283264) | human gut metagenome | biome: human-associated habitat; material: feces | host: Homo sapiens | place: USA | collected 2013 | reverse complement strand
GACCAAACCTACACAGGCAAGTGTAAAAGAACTTCAGGGAATGGGAATCCAGCCGGATATCCTGGTATGTCGTTCTGAATACCCGCTCGGTGTCGGAATCAAGGACAAGATTGCATTATTCTGTAATGTACCTGCTAACCATGTACTGCAGAACCTGGATGTAGAATATCTCTACGAAGCACCTCTTGCAATGGAAAAAGAGAACCTTGCAGGTGTCGTATGTGAATGTCTGCACCTTGATTGTCCGGAACCAGACTTAAAAGACTGGACAGAGATGGTTGACTACCTTAAGAATCCAAACACAGAAGTCACAGTTGCTCTGGTTGGTAAATATATCCAACTTCATGACGCTTACATCAGCGTGGTAGAAGCCTTAAAACATGGTGGAATCTTCAGCCGTGCAACCGTAAATATCAAATGGATCGATTCCGAAACTGTTACTGCCGATAATGTAGATGAATTACTCGGTGATGTAAGTGGTATTCTGGTTCCGGGAGGATTCGGTACACGTGGAATTGACGGAAAACTCGAAGCAATCAAATATGCCCGTACACACAATGTACCTTTCTTAGGTCTGTGTCTCGGAATGCAGCTTTCTATCGTAGAATTTGCAAGAGACGTTCTTGGATATAACGATGCACACAGTGCTGAGCTTGATCCGAACACTACACATCCGGTTATCCATATCATGCCGGAACAGATCGGTATCGAAGACATCGGTGGAACTTTAAGACTGGGAGCTTATCCTTGTGTTCTTGATAAGACATCAAAAGCTTACGAAATGTATGGAACAGAGCAGATCAGCGAACGTCACCGTCATCGTTATGAAGTAAATAACGATTATCGTGATGCACTAACTTCTCACGGCATGAAGCTTTCCGGACTTTCACCAGACGGAAGAATCGTGGAAATGATCGAGATTCCTGAGCATCCTTGGTTTGTTGCCACTCAGGCTCATCCGGAATTAAAATCAAGACCGAACAGACCGCATCCATTGTTCAGAGGATTTATTGAAGCCGCTTTGAAATATCAGAACGACCATAAATAATATGATATAAAAAGGAAATCTGTTGCATGTTTATATATTGCAACAGATTTCCTTTTTTATCTGCATATACTATAGAGAAAATGACAGCTTCTCTGTATTTCTGATCTTATACTTTATATTTCTCTTATAAAGACCAGCTTACAGAACTTCCCTTTTCGTTCTTTTTCACCACAAGTTTATGATCTATCTGCTCCTTCAGTTCATTTACATGAGAAATAATTCCAATCAGTCTGTCCTTATCTGCAAGATCATTCAACACACGGATTGCCTGATCTCTCGATACATCATCCAAAGACCCGAATCCTTCATCAATAAACATTGTATCGAGATGGATTGCACCTGCTGTATTCTGGACAATATCTGAAAGTCCAAGTGCCATGGATAAAGCTGCCATGAAAGACTCTCCTCCCGATAATGTTTTTACATCTCTGACCGTATCTGTTGCCATATGATAAACATCCAGATCCAGTCCGGCCTGTCCCTGGCTACCCAGTTTTTCTACATCTCTGCATTGCAGAATAAACTCTCCTGACGTCATACGAACCAGTCTCTTATTCGCAGCACGTATGATCTGACGGAAATACTGCCTCTGAATATAGGTCTCAAAATCAAGCTTGGCACTTCCGCTCAGATTCCCATTTGCTGTCTTACTCAGATTTCCAACAATCTCATACTGCTTCTGAAGTCCACTGTTCTTTTCAAAATTACGTTTCAGATTGTCTCTTATCTCACGGTTTCTTTCATTGGTATTATGAAGTTTCATATATTCCTTACGGATTTCTTCCAGCTCTCCGGATGCCTCTTTTATCTCCCGCGCAATCTGTTCCGTATCTTTTCTTTCTTTTCCCTCTAACTGTTGCTCAAGCAATGTCCTGTTCGCTTCCAGTTCCTGCAATTCTTTCTGATATGCCCCTATCCATTGTTCTGCTTCTTCCAGTTCTCTCTCAGTCATACATTGACTATGATAGCTTTCTTCGTCCTCAAATCCCTGCTCTTTTATAATCTGTTTATAGGAACGTATCTTTTTCTGTACTTCTTCCTGTGATTGCACGACAGATGCTGATACGGTCTTCTGTTGTCCTTCCAGTTCCTTTTCTTTATTCTGCTTTTCCGTAAGACATCTTGTTACCGTCTCGTAATTATTTCTGACCAACTCAAGTTTCCCTGTTATCTCTCTCAGATGTTCTTCGGCTTCTTCCATCGTCTTGTATGGAAGCTTCTCCTCCATTGCCTGATACTCCGCCTCCAGCTTTGTATACATAAGTTTTGATTCCGTCAGACTCTGGCTGGTCTTTCGTTCTTTTTCTTCCAATTTTTCTATCTGGTTCGCAATCTGTTCCTGATTCTCTTTTAACGTTCTACATCTTTCAAAAATTTCTTCCAGCTGTTTCAATCTTTTTTCCGTTTCCATAAGCGTACGCTTCAGGCTTTGTATCTTCTCTTTCCAGCCAATTCCAGTTATATCTTCCACCTCATCTTTTATATTCTTTCGAAGTGTCAGACAGATTTCCTGTGCTGCCTGATATCCCGCAAGACATTTCCTGAATGCTTCTGTTTTTATATCTCTTATTTTTTCTTTCTTATCCCTTTCAGCTTTTGCAAGTTCCACTTCCGCCTGCGTCGGCGCCTCATCACTCAAGGCTGCAATCTGTGGATGTTCTCTGGAACCACAGACCGGACAAGGCTGCCCATCTTCCAGATTCAAAGCAAGAATCCCCGCCTGTTCATTCAGGAACTTGTGATACTTCATTTCATATTCCGCCCAGGCATTTTCATAATTCTTCTGTTCCCTGTCTGCTTCCTTCTTTGCTCTTTCGCAGTCTTCTTTTAATTCTTCTTTTCTCTCTTCCTGATGGTCAAGATCTTCGTAATGGCGTATCTGTTCTTCTATATGTTCTTTTTGATTCCTGCATTCATTTATGCATGTTTCTATCTTTTCATATTTCTTTAGAAATGTTAATATTTCTTTTTGATTATTTTGCAGGATTTCTTTCTTCTGTAGTATGGTTTCCGATTGATTAAGATAGTTTTTTATTTCTTTTGTAATTTTATCTAATTCTTCTTTTTTTGCATTCATACCTTGATACTGTAAAATTGCATCCTGTATCCGCACCTTTTTTTCTGTAAGCACTGTCTCTTTTTCCGTCTTTTCCCGGCCAGCTTCTTTCTGTTTGTCTGTTAATTCCTGCAGCTGCTTCCGGCATTCCTGTAATTCCTTTTGAAGACTACGTTCCTGTACTTCCAGTTCTGTCAGGCGCTTTTCTTCCTCCAGATACCTTTTTTCTTCTTGCAGTACACGTCCCGCCTTTTTACCTGTTTGTATCCGTCCTGTTAAAAACTCATATTTCGCTTTTTCCGGCATTTTTTCTTCCAGTCGGCTCAATACCCGTTCATACGAATCAAAGAGCTGATTCAGCAGTTCTGCTTCCTTCAGCAGCCGGTTCTTATCTTCCAGTACCGTCTGCGCCCGGGAAGATTCTTTTTTGCATACTTTTTCCCACTGGTTTCCCTGATCAATGATCTCTTTCAAAATCACGGATATACGTTCTCTGTCCGGAATATCCTGCCCGGCAATCACCTTCCACTGCTTTATAAGTTCATTTTCTTCTGTACATTTTTCCAGCTGAACTTCTTCCGGACACACACCTCCATCCTTCTTATATGACGGATATTCCACTCTGGCCATCTCAAGTTTCATTTCCTGAAGATTTTGTTCCAGCTTCACATATAACTGTACAGCCTGTTTTTTCAGTTCTTCCTGTATCCTGTAGTAAAACCGCGTCTGAAATATTCTGGAAAATATCTTTTTCCGTTCCCTGGACTCAGCCAGCAAAAGCTTGAGAAATTCTCCCTGTGCAATCATGGAAATCTGCGTAAACTGGTCTGCATCCAATCCGATAATCTCGGAAATCTTCTGATCTGTCTCTCTTTTCTTTCCTTTGAATATGCTGCCGTCCGGCAATGTCAGTTCTACCTTCGGAGTTTCTTTCACATATCTCGGCGACCCGTCTGCATATCTTCTTTTTCCAAGTCGTAGATATTCCGGGTTTCTTCGTATCTTGTATTCTTTCTTTTGATATAAAAAAGTGTACTCTACATAAGTGCTCGTTTCTTCTCCAGCATACTGGCTTCGCATCATATTTCCATCTCTGGTTCCTCCGCTAGTCCTGTCATACAATGCATAAGTAATCGCATCAAAGACCGTCGTCTTACCCGCACCTGTATCTCCTGTAATCAGAAACAGACCATTCGGGATCTCCGTAAAATCAATCTCTGTTTTACCGGCATATGATCCGAATGCCGACATAATTAGCTTTACCGGTCTCATCTACTCAACTCCCTTCGCCTTATCGAAGATTTCTTTCATGATCGTCTCTTCTTCCCCATTCATCTCTCTTCCCTGCATCTCCTTATAGAATTCCGCAAAAGAAGTAAAAGGATCTTTCATGACCAGTTCTTCATCCATTTCTTTTAATTTTGTTCTTGTCCGCTGATTATCCACCCGGATCTCCAGTATATGGGAAAATATCCGTTCCAGCTGCTCTTTCGGCTTATACGGATCGATTTCATCTGTCAGTGTAATACTGATATAATCATCTTTTTCCGTCTCTTGGGCTTCTTTTATAATCTCATCCAGTGTTCCTTTTTTCTTTCTGACATCTCTTAACGGATGCAGCGGGTAATTTTCAATTTCCGGCTTCTCGCCTTTTGCCTTTAATGTCACCACGGTAAGACTTTTATTCTGTGTACTCTCGCTGACCGAATACTTTAAAAGCGTTCCACAATAGCGGATCTCCGGTTTTCCGATACACTGTGCACCGTGAAGATGACCCAGCGCTACATAATCAAATTCTTTCACCGATCCAATATCTACGTTATCAATCCCACCTACAGAAAACACTTCCGAATCACAGGTTTCCGGGCTTTCCGCTTTTTCGCCCACATAGAATTGATGCGAAACTAATACATTTCTTTTATCTTTATAATCTATCTTTTCCCGTTTAATAATTTCTTTTACAGCATCTGAATACGTTTCCGGTGTTCCATCAACAAAAATATTTTTCACATATGCCGGCTTCATAAATGGAAGCAGATAAAAATTCACCTCTCCATATGCATCATGCAAAGTTACTTTTTCAATATGTTCTTCCGGTCTTTCAGGAACATTGCCGGCAAGGTAAATATGATGTCTCTTTAAAATCTCAGATGCATACTTCAGACGATCCGGCGAATCGTGGTTTCCACTGATAATCAGAATCGGAATCTCTGGTGTAATCTCTGAAAGATCTGTCAGAAACTCATCAAATACATTCACAGCTTCTGCCGATGGAACGGACTTATCATAAATATCTCCGGCGATTACAATTGCATCCGGCCGTAATTCTTTTGCATAAGTAATAACTTCTTTTAATATCACCTGCTGATCTTCTTTTAAATTATAACGATGAAGCTGCTTTCCAATATGCAGATCCGATAAATGAAAAAATTTCATACCTTTCCTCATCCCTTCTATTTTATTTGCATCTTTCTCTATTTTACACTATAATCAACTTATCTAACAAGTCTATACAAGAAAACGATAAACACAGATATGAGGTAATAAATATGTTAAGAGAAATTAATTTGGATGAAATATCCGATGGAAGATTATATAGTAGCAATGACATGGCCAAGACAGACTGTAAAGGATGTGATGGCTGCTCTGCCTGTTGTCATGGCATGGGAAATTCCATCGTCCTTGATCCACTGGATGTATACCGGCTTTCCACCAATCTTTCCAAATCTGTAAACGAACTGCTGACCGGCCCTCTGGAACTTAATGTTGTAGACGGTATCATTCTTCCGAATCTGAAAATGGCCAGAGCCGAAGAAGCCTGTTCCTTTCTGGATACTAATGGACGCTGTACGGTCCATGCATTCCGTCCCGGAATCTGCCGTATGTTTCCTCTTGGACGCTTTTATGAAAATCGGTCTTTCCAGTATTTCTTACAGATACATGAATGTCCAAAAACAGATCGTTCCAAAGTAAAAATCAAGAAATGGCTGGATACACCGAATCTGAAAACTTATGAAAAATATATAGCCGACTGGCATTTCTTTCTGAAAGACCTTCAGGAATATGTTATGAATCTTGCTTTCGATTCTTCTGCGAATTCTGACGGAACCGCCAGAACGATCAGTATGCATGTGCTGACACAGTTTTATCTTACGCCTTATCCGGAAGATGGGGATTTTTATTCTGAATTTTATAAACGATTAGAAAAGTCGCGGCTTTTCACTCAATCAATTGGTATTTAATTTATCATCGTGGCCTCTCAGTCCATGAGAAAGACTTGGTGTTATGTTTGCGGCTAAGATTCCGTGATGTAAGAAAATCTAAGGGAGTCCAAATCTCCGTTAGTTTTTCTAAACATCCCTCCATATACACCACAAACATAACACCAAGTCTTTCTCATATCATGATTAGCCAATGATACTAAATTCAACAGCGGAATTGTAACCTTTGTATGTGTTCAGAAAATTAATAACCGTAGATATAAACTTACCATAATTCAATGTAACCTCTCCCTGAAGATTTAATTTCAGCTGATCGAAGTTCATTCCTTTCCTCATTGGTCTCTCATTTTGTACCTTTTTTATCTTATCATTTTTCTAATTTGACGGTCAATCATCCTGTTCTTATTTTCTTTCATGACATCCCCTCTATTTAGCCAGACACTTCTGAATTTTTTCCAGATTCTCTGCAAAATATATTCCTTCCTGCTTTTCTCTGGATGAAAGATCCATCTCTATCATATGCTCCAGAAGCTGCTTCAGGCTGTCATAATATCCGTTCAGATTATATAGAATACACGGTGCATCCAAATGCTTTAGCGATACCTTGGACATCACCTCCGTGATCTCTTCCAGTGTTCCCGTTCCTCCCGGAAATGCAATGAACACATCTCCAAGTTCTATCATCTTTGCCTTTCTTTCCGACATATCTTTCGTCGTGATCAGTTCCGTAATCTCGTCATATACAAATCCTGCATCAATAAAAAACTGTGGCTCTACACCGATTACTTTACCACCGGCCTGCAATACACTTTCTGCAAGTTCTCCCATCAGGCCAGATTTTGAACCGCCATATACAAGAGTATTTCCATTTGTTCCAATCCACGCTCCCAACTCACGCACTGCTTCTTTAAAAAATGGGTCATTTCCTTCATTTGCTCCGAGATATACTGTAATATTCATTTTATACTTCTCCTTGTAAATCTTCTATTATCTTTCAAATAACGGATAGTTCTTCCAATGCCTTACACATATTCAACGAGTGCTAATTCAGTATCAATTCTTTTTCTCCATACAATGAATGCATTCATCTTTTTATAATCCCGTTCATAAATCATCTGGATTATCTCAAATACTGTCCTTATATCTGTATTACGGAATCTGATTGTTTTGCTCGGACCCCTGCTTTTTTTCCTTTTTTCCTGGTATAAAAGCATAGATTTCCGAAATGTAATCAGACTATAGACGGTGACACACACCTTTGACAATTTTGAAATATGCTTTGTTGTATTTTAACACAGCAGTATATATAATTGCAATAAATTATAACTTATATTGACTATAAAAAAGAAGAGGATCACCCGCTCTCTTTCAGGCAACCCTCTTTCCCCATTCATTATAATTCTATATGAATTTCTTATTTCATTACAATATTAATGATCTTCTTCGGAACATAGATCTCTTTGATCACATTTCCTGTCAGCTTGTCGGCAATTGCTTCTTTACCTGCTGCAAGTGCTTCTTCTTTGGAAGCGTCTGCAGAGATCTCGATAACTGCTTTTGTCTTTCCGTTGATCTGTACCGGAACTTTGATCTCATCATCTTTCATAGCGTTCTCGTCGTATTTTGGCCATCCGGCTTTGAATACGCTCTCTGTGTGTCCCAGTTCTTCCCACAGTTCTTCTGCAACGTGTGGTGCGAATGGTGACAGAAGTACTGCCATTGTAGATAATGTCTCTTTGTCGATTCCGCCCTCTTTCTTAGCGATCTCAAGCAGTTTGTTGTTGTGCTCCATGAATGCTGAGATTACTGTGTTCAGGCTGAAGCTTTCCAGACGTGTTGTTACATCGTATACCAGTTTGTGACGCTCTTTGATCATCTCTTTTGTTGCTGTGATGTCTGCGTCCTTGCTGTCCATAACAAGGTTCCATACACGTTTCAGGAAACGGTTTACTCCGTCGATTCCTCTGTCATCCCACTCAGCATCTAACTCCGGTGGTCCAACGAAGAGTTCATACATTCTCAGGGAGTCACATCCATAGTCTCTTACCAGATCATCCGGTGATACAACGTTTCCTTTTGACTTACTCATCTTAATACCGTTCTTACCAGTGATCATTCCCTGGTTGAACAGTTTATGGAATGGCTCGTCAAAGTCTACGACTCCGATATCATATAAGAACTTGGTGTAGAAACGTGAATACAGAAGGTGAAGTACTGCATGTTCTACTCCTCCGATATACATATCTACCGGAAGCATCTCATCTGCTTTTTCTCTTGATACGAGTTCTTTATCATTGTGGTTATCTACGTAACGCAGGAAGTACCATGAAGATCCAGCCCACTGTGGCATTGTGTTTGTCTCTCTCTTTGCATCAGCTCCGCACTGAGGGCACTTGCAGTTTACCCACTCATCAATTGCAGCCAGTGGAGATTCTCCTGTTCCTGTAGGCTCGTAAGATTCTACTTCAGGCAGGCGGAGTGGAAGTTCTTCTTCCGGTACCGGTACATTTCCACATTTTGGACAATGTACGATCGGGATTGGCTCTCCCCAGTATCTCTGACGAGAGAATACCCAGTCACGCAGTTTGAAGTTCACTGTCGCACGTCCGATTCCACGCTCTTCGATGATATGTGGTGCTTCTTTCTTCAGTACAGAAGATTCCTGTCCGTTCCATTCTCCGGAATTGATCATGGTTCCGACAGCATCTGTATAAGCCTCTGTCATGTTCTCAATCTCTTTACCGTCTTTTGCAATTACCTGGATGATCGGGATATTGAACTTTGTAGCGAATTCAAAGTCACGATCATCGTGAGCCGGTACACACATGATTGCTCCTGTACCATAGTCAGCCAGTACATAATCAGACAGCCAGATCGGAACTTTTGCTCCGTTGATCGGATTGATCGCATAGCTTCCTGTGAAGACACCTGTCTTTTCTTTATCCTGCATACGGTCTACGTTAGACTTCATAGAAGCATCGTAAATGTACTGCTCTACTGCTTCTCTTGTCTCATCGTTTGCAAGACTCTTAGCCAGTTCATGCTCTGGTGCCAGAACCATGAATGTTGCTCCGTATAAGGTATCTGGTCTTGTTGTGTAAACTGTGATCTTCTCGTCTCTTCCTTCTACAGGGAAATCAACCTCTGCTCCGTAAGATTTACCGATCCAGTCAGCCTGCATCTTTTTAACCTTTTCAGGCCAGTCCAGTTTATCCAGGTCATTTAACAGTCTGTCTGCATATTTTGTGATCTTTAACATCCACTGACGTAAGTTCTTCTTTGTAACCTCTGCTCCGCAACGTTCGCATTTTCCACCGACTACTTCTTCGTTTGCAAGACCTGTCTTACATGAAGGGCACCAGTTGATCGGGAATTCTTTCTCATAAGCAAGACCTTCTTTAAACATCTTAACAAAGATCCACTGTGTCCATTTGTAGAAATTCGGATCTGTTGTATTTACTTCTCTGTCCCAGTCATAAAGAGCCGCGATCTCATTGATCTGACGTTTGATATTCTTAATGTTGGCAGCTGTGGAGATCTCCGGATGAACGCCCATCTTAATTGCGTAGTTCTCAGCCGGAAGTCCGAATGCATCCCATCCCATTGGATGAATGATGTAATAGCCCTGCTGTAATTTATAACGGCTCCATACATCAGAGATTACATATCCTCTCCAGTGACCTACGTGAAGTCCGTTTCCTGACGGATATGGGAACATATCCAGACAGTAATATTTTTCTTTCTTATTTCCATTCTCATCATACTGGACGTTTACCGGGTTTTCTTCCCATTTTTCACGCCACTTTTTTTCAATTGCCTTATGGTTATAAGGGATTTTTGACATTTTTTCGTCCTCCTGTTTTTTATATGGTAACTACTCATACCTGACAGCTTTGCTTGCATACTTTGGTATAAAAAAAGCCTGTTCATCTCGCTTTATAAGAGACGAAAAAGGCTCATATTCCGTGGTACCACTCTTTTTCACCCGACATCATCTGTCAGATGCACTCATTGATCTTCTGTAACGGGAAGTTCCCGCTTCTGCCTATGTTATCATGATTCCGAATAAATACCTTGTATCCCGTATCTTCTCTATCCACATGATCTGTTCAGCAAAAGAACTCTGAGGCGAGTTGGGAGTCTTCGTCTGCTGCCTTGCACCAACCGGCAGTTCTCTTGATAACGCTGGACTCTTAATACTCCTCTTCTGCGCTTTTTTCAATATTCTTCATTATTATATGAAGAATGTTAAAATAAGTCAAGGCCTGTCTCTAAGAAAGTGTATAAATCCACTGTGCCTTCTGCTTTCAGCAACATTTTATCCAAAAAAATTGTCAGAAAATTCATTTTTTTGGTTGTTATTGCCAGTTCCATAGTGTATAATAAGGATAAGTAATTACTACTGATGCAGATCAGTAAATATGATACATAAAGGAGAGTGTTTACCATGGTTTATTTATTAGCAGGTCCTAAAGGAACAGGAAAAACACAGCAGATGATCGAGCAGGCTAACGAGGCTGCAAAAAAATGTAATGGAAACGTCGTATTCATCAAAAAAACTCACCGCGACACAGCAAGTGTAACTTTTGATATCCGTACTATCTGTATGGATGATTTTCCGGCAATCACCAATATTGACGAATATATTGGATTTTTATATGGTATGTACAGTTCTAATCATGATATCGAATGTGTATTTATTGACGGGATCTTAAAACATGCCGATATCTCACTGGATAATATTCCAGCATTTATTGACCGCCTGAAACAGGTTTCCAAAGAATGTGAAGTTGAATTCTATGTCAGCATCAGTGCAAGCAAAGAAGATCTTGCTGACGTAAATATGGAAGGATGCAAATATCTGAACTAATCCTTTCTGAATAGAAAGATCTGACAGTCCATTTCTACAATGGACTGTCGTTTTTGTTGTCTGAAATACTGATAGTATTTTAAAATACAGGAGAAAAAGTATGAGCGGAATCAAAGATGCAAAAAAGAAGAGAGCCCGAAGGAGACGTAAGCGACAGATACAACGTATCTTATTAATCATTGCCATGGTATTGATCCTGATTGGATTTATATTCCTGGTCCGAGCTGCCATCCGCACTGTTGTAAATAAATTCACCGTCCCTGCAGTTACAACTTCGGCAAATAAAACAGCCGGTACCAAAAGCACTGCCGGAAAACATAAAACCAAAAAGAAATCTGCTTCAAAAAAGAAGACTTCGACCAAAAACACTTCCCCAAAGGCAGATTCTTCAAAAAGAGCTGTTCAATTAGAAACCGTAACCATCAGTAAAAAAAATAAAAAAAATCCAGACAAGGTTTCTCTTACTATCAGTTCCACCGGAGACTGTACATTGGGAACCGATGAAAATTTCAGTTATTCTACCAGCCTGAATGCTTATTACGAATCATACGGTGCCGACTATTTCTTCCAGAACGTCAGATCCATTTTCCAAAAAGATGATCTGTCTATCGTCAATATGGAAGGAACCCTGACAGATGAAACTGCCCGGGAGGCCAAAACCTTTGCCTTCAAAGCACCTGCCAAATATGCTGCAATCCTTTCCGGAAGCTCCATCGAAGCGGCCAATCTCGCTAATAACCACAGTCATGACTATGGGAAGAAGAGCTACACCGATACAATCTCCGCACTGGACGATGCCGGAATTGCTTCCTTTGGTTATAACCGGGTGAAGATCTTCAAAGTAAAAGGAATCAAAGTCGGTGTTACCGGAATCTATGAGCTTGCGGATCACCAAAAACGTGCATCGCAGGTAAAAAAGAATATCAAAGCATTGAAAAAAGCCGGTGCTCAGATTATCATCGTAAATTTCCATTGGGGAATTGAAAAGCAATATACACCGGACGAGAACCAGAAGGCTCTTGCACATCTCGCCATTGATGAAGGTGCAGACCTTGTAATCGGACACCACCCACATGTGCTCGAGGGCATTGAAAAATACAACGGAAAATACATCTGCTACAGCCTTGGCAATTTCTGCTTTGGCGGCAATTCTACACCTGGCGATACGGATAGCATGATCGTACAGCAGACATTCACATTCCATAAAGGGAACTTAAAGAAAAGCAGCAAATTAAATATCATTCCCTGCTCCATCACTTCTTCCAGCGGTTACAACGATTACTGCCCGGTTCCACTTACCGGAGATGAGAAGCAACGGGTACTGGATAAAATTTCACAATACAGTGAAGAACTATAACTCTGCAAAAAAACTCTGCAATATGTTTCATACATATTGCAGAGCTTTTATCTGTCTTACTCTATTATAATGCAATCAGCATTTCATAACTCAGCACCATCACAGGCATCGTTATAATACAGAATATCACCGACATTACATTAATCACACTCGCATATCTGGAATCCTTTCCATAAATCTGTGCAAGCTGTGTGATCATTGCTGCCGCCGGAGCTGACGTTGCAATCAGAACAATCATCAAAATATATTCCGCATCCGGATGAATTCCACTCCGTTCCAATCCGGCAAAGGCAACAACCGCAATCAGCGGGAATACGATCAGCCTGAGCAGGCAGATCAGGTACGGACGCTTTTGATGGAATACCCATTTCAGATCCACATCTCCGATCACCATACCAATTACCATCATACTCGCCGGACTGATCATATCTCCAAAACCACTGACAGTCCGATTGCGATCATCAGCCCCTTAATCTTATCATCTGTCAATTCAATCTGAAACGAATGAACAACGACACACGGATTACAGATATACACAACCATATTTGAAATGATCCGGCTGTCCTCTGTTTTAAAAAGACCAGCCCTGACCACTCCGAATCCCACTGCCATCGTAAGAAACATAGCCAAAATCTGCCGTATGACGCTTAAAAAGCTCGCATCGGGCGAGGCTGATAAAATAAATATCAAGGCTAAGGACATCGAAGGCTATCTCGGTGCAAGAAAATATACGGGCGAAACAATTTCAAAGCAGGATGAAATCGGCGCTGTGAACGGTCTTGCATGGACTTCTGTAGGCGGAGAA
>OJAG01001592.1_pt1 | contig 13375 bp, 9 predicted proteins | sample 1589021 | NCBI WGS metagenome assembly OJAG01 (sample SAMN03283264) | human gut metagenome | biome: human-associated habitat; material: feces | host: Homo sapiens | place: USA | collected 2013 | reverse complement strand
ATTTTTATCACCCTACACCATTATACCGCATTTTCTCTCTCAATACGAGAAAAAGGCCACCAAAAGGTGACCTTTTTCGACAGGCTGAGGCTCGCAGCAAAGCGAGCTTATTTTTATGAAAATATATTCATTAAAGTGTCGTTTTTCTAGATCAGTAATATTATACAGGTGCTCCATTGAGTTAAATGTTTCGTGTAGATTGCGTTTAGCGTTTTTTCCAACCAAGACCATCAGTAATCCAAACAAACCTGGGGCTATCTTTAGGCTAGGCTATTTGGATTTATACAAGTGTATTCCTCTACAACTTCGCAGTTTCAATATACTCGACTAAAAGACATGGATTCATTGAGACTCTCGAAGCAACCGTTAGCGGTGTGCCAGACGATGCTACGATACATTCCGACATTACATCCCTAGGCGCATCATAGATTCGCTTTATTTTTATCCAGCACTTTATTTTACTAGCCATATTCCTATAATATTCAGGAATAAATCTTTCCTCGGGGCATTGACGAGTGATTGTCTCAATTTCTGCCCAGTATCTTTCCGATGTTCCGCTTTTTATGAATAATACACGCGCGGGTTTTTCATTCATTACTTGGGTAACTACTTTTTTTGATATTGGGCAGCCAAATTTGCCATACCAAACAAAACCATAAGTAGAGATCAAGGATTTATGAGCAGACATGGTTCCGCAAGGAGGGGCAAAATTCTCTCCGTATCTAAGGGATAGAACTTTCATTTTATTGGTCAATTATTTTAAATATGTAAATAACATCTCTAAGATAATCCGCTTTTAATTTATCATAAGAATTTAGAAAACTAATACCGAGATCGCGTGATTTTATATCATTATCAATCTTAATATCATTACCGCGTTTTATCTTCTGTCCACTCTGGGAGGTTGTGTCGTTATACGGGGGATTTCCAACAACAATTAGAGGATCATTGTCAGATATACCGAATGCATCTCTAGAGACCTGAGTAAGTGCATTCTGGCAGAAAAAACTAATGTCAGGATATACTGTCGCAGCTATAGAGACTGCATGTTCGTCAATATCATTTCCTATAAATCTATTTTCGTTAAACAAATCATGCAATTGTAGAAATGCGCCATAGCCACAAGATGAATCTAAAAAGATATACGAGGAGTCATGTATAAACTCTTTTATCCATCTACCTGCAAGTTCTACGAATTTCTCTGGAGTATAGAAACTTCCTTGGATAATAATCTGGCTTCTGTTTAGGTGTTCTGGTCTTTCTTGAGTCATTCTCTATTAATTATACCTCAAGTTTTATCCAGAAATATAAAAACGCTCATACATAAATCGTATGAGCAGGTTACCTGGTCGGGGTTAGTAGGCTCGAACTGCTGACCTCGCGCTCCCAACTGCGCCAAACCCCGGGTATAGAATATTATAACACCTTTCGATAATTTAAAAAATGCTTGACTTGTTAGTATCCACGCAATCTACACTAAAGTTTTGGAATTTTATCAATTTTAACAGATTGATTTTTTGTTTTTGCTAATTTGCACTATTTGAAAACTTTGAATGTAAAAATTCAAATTACGAGATCTAGATAAGACGTTTAACATTAAACTATAATATTACCGCTCTCCGACTAATATAAAAATTGGTGCAAATTCTCATTTGCTCACGGCTTTTGTTTTAAGCGTAACCGCAAAGCAAAGCCGTGAGAAATGCATATTCCGCTATCAGAGTGACGTCCTAACACAGTTTGAATGTTCATAACGCAACTGAACATTCCTATGTAAAGGAGTAGTCCGAAAGGGCTGCTCCTTTTCTCGTTTATCCGGCTTTCCCAACCAGATATTCTATTTCTACGCCCTGTCTGCTGTTGAGAACGACATTCCCCGGCAAAACAGGGCTGTGCGGTAAATCCAGTACGCCGACAAACTTGTAATGGATTACAAGGCGCTGCGTCCTGTTTTTTCCTGTCCCCTGAATGTGGTAGACGTCAATCCGCTCCACCAGTTCGTGAAGCATGGTAGGCGTTAAGGTTTTCATCTGCATAAACTTCCGAACCGCTTTCAGAAACTGATTTTTTGAATATACCCGGCTGTCCTCTTTATCGCAGATGCTTTCCAGCTCTGCGATTTCTTTTTTGAGGGATTGCTGTTCCTCGTCATACCTTTGCGACAGCTTCATGAAACGTTCGTCAGAGAGTTTTCCGCTTACGTTGTCCTCGTAGGTGCGCTCAAAAAGCATATCAACCTCACTGTACCGGGCGTTCAGTTCCGCCAGCTTTTGCTGGCGGAAACGTTTTTCACGCTCGTAATCCTGTGAAGTTTTCCGGGCAAGCAGTTCAGCAAACTCTTCCTCGTTTTCCTGTAGGTAGCTTACCATACGGTTCAGTTCCAGAAGAACGACCTGTTCCAGCGAGTCGGCACGGACATAATGCGTTTCATTACAGGTTCCACGGTTTCCCCGGTAGTTTGAGCAGTTAAAATACTCAATGGCACTGTTTGGATGATTGATATTGTAATGCAGCTTATGCCCGCAGTCAGCGCAGTATAAAAGCCCTGCAAACATATTTTTTTCGCTGTTTTTAGGCTGCCTGCGCTTTGTGCCTGCACGGATTTTCTGCACCGTTTCCCATGTGCTGCGGTCAATGATCGGCTCATGGTGATTCTCAAACACCCTTTGATTTTCTTCCGGGTTTTCGCGGCGGCGCTTGTCCTTGAACGACTTGGAATAGGTTTTGAAATTGATAAGAACGCCGGTGTACTCCTGTAAGGTCAGGATTTTGGTAATGGTAGTTTTACACCACTTACAGGGATTGTCCTGTGTTTTCTTTCCCCCCTTGCGGATTCCTTTCTTTGCCCAATAATAGGTGGGGGTCAAAATACCGCTTTCCTGTAAAATCCGCGCGGTGGTTTCAATCCCGTTCCCCTCAATACAAAGGCGGTAGATTTTGCGGACAACTTCGGCGGCTTCCTCGTCAATGATCCATTGTTTGGGGTTGTCCGGGGCTTTCCTGTAACCATATGGCGGCAAACAAAGGGGATCACCGGCATTGCCGCGCAGCTTCTTGGAACTTCTGACTTTCCGGCTGATGTCTTTCGCATACCATTCGTTCATGATATTCCGGAACGGAGTAAAATCATCTTCTCCCTGTTCGCTGTCCACGCCATCGTTGATCGCAATAAAGCGGACGTTGTGATCGGGGAAAAAGGTATCCGTATAGTAACCCACTTGCAGATAGTTCCTGCCGAGCCGGGACATATCCTTTACGATTACCGTAGTAACATAACCGGCCTCAATGTCCCCAATCATCTCCTGAAAGCCGGGACGGTTGAAGTTTGTACCTGTATAACCATCATCCACATAGAATTTGGGATTCGGAAAATGATGGTCTTTGGCATATTTGGAAAGCAGCTTTTTCTGGAAAGCGGTTTGTCAAGGGGAGATTACCCCAATTATATCTTTTTTGAGTGTGTGAACTATCCGCTCTCTATATGTTCAGACGGTAGACAGTAAGTGCATACCGAACAATTCTTGACAAAACATCGTAGTTAGCATATACTAACTATCGGATAGATAATTTACCTGTATTAGTGGGAATTAAAATTGCTCCGGCGGACGAAGGACAGGAGGGATACAAGAATGGGGCAATGATATTTTGGAGCCTACTCACCCCATTTTTCGGTACCGCCCTGGGCGCTGCCTGTGTATTCTTCTTGAAAAAGGGTCTGGGGGATCGGGTGCAGCGCGGACTGACCGGTTTTGCCCCCGGCGTTATGGTTGCTGCGTCCATCTGGAGCCTGCTGATCCCCGCCATGGAGCAGTCCGCCGGGGTGGGAGGATGGGCATTCCTGCCGCCGGGCTGGTGGTCCCGGCCCTGCCCTATCTGCTGAGCTTTGCCGCCGGCGCTATGCTCTATGTAGTGGTGGAGGAGCTGATCCCGGAGATGTCCCAGGGGAGCACTCCAATGTGGGGACGCTGGCCTTCGCCCTGGGCTTCACTTTGATGATGGCATTGGACGTGGCGCTGGGTTGAGCAGGACAGCCAGAATAGTTGCGCTTTTTTATATTCGTGAGTTAGCTTTCTCTAACTTTTTTTAGACAGACAGGAGGGACATACAATGTGGAAATACACAGTTCAGGTCAACGGAATGATGTGCGGCATGTGTGAAAGCCATGTGAACGACGCGGTGCGGAAGGCGTTTCCGGTGAAGAAGGTCAGCTCATCCCGGAGCAAAAAGGAGACCACGGTGATCGCGGAGACGGAACTGGACGAGGATGCCCTGCGGGCGGCCATTTCCGCCACCGGCTATGAGGCAGGGGAGATCCGGAAGGAATCCTGGCACAAGAAAGGGCTGTTTGGCCGATAAGTATCTGAGACGCAGATCAATGGAGAGGAGGCAAGCGGATGCTGGCAGAGTTTTTGTCAGAACAGGGAGAATGGACACAAGTGATGCCTGGCGCGCGAGCCTGCCTGTTCTCCCTGCGCGAGAGGACATTCTCTTTGCCCCTTCGGCTGGAGCCTCTGCACTTTGAGGTATTGTTCTGCCTCGCTGGAGGAATCACTCTGACCCGGCGGGATGGTACGGTTCTGCGGTTCGGTACCCGGCAGGTGCTTCTCCTCACCGACATTTCTGATCTGACCGATGCCAAAGTGGAGACCGGCTTAAAGGGTGTTCTGGTGGCGGTGGACGCCCGGGGCGCCCGGGAGAGTCTAAAAACTATTTGCAACCTGCTGGGCGGTTTGGCCTTGAACACGGATCAAGTGCGGCGGTGGATGGTCAGCCGGGGCGGCTGTGCCGTGGAGGGGCCAACCGACTGGAGCCGGGCGGCCTTTGCCAACCTGGGCTGTCTCCCCCAGAGTGAGCGTGCGCGCTGGTGCGTGTGGAAATCGGTGGAGCTGCTCTATCTGCTCTGCAATCCGAAAGAACAGGAGGACGCAACTCTGGCGTTGGAACGTGAGACGGCGCGGAGGTTGGCTGAGATCCGCCGGTATATGGAGGAGCACTTGGACGAGCCCCTGACCATTCCGTTCCTGAGCCGCCGGGCCTGTCTCTCCACCACCACATTCAAGGAGGGCTTCCGCCGCCTGTACGGTCTCCCTGTTCACACTTGGCTGCGCCAGCGGCGGATGGAACGGGCGGCGGAGCTGCTGCGGGACTCCTCCCTCAGCGTGCTGGGGGTAGCCCAATCGGTAGGATATGGCAGCGCCAGCCAGTTCTCCGCCGCCTTTCACCGGCAGTACGGTATGACACCGGCCATGTATCGAAAAATGTCCGGACCGGCATAACCTTGTCCGATTTGGTGATACAAGGCGTTCTTCCTCTGCTATAATATCTTAATATGCGAACGGACGAGTTTGTTTCCGGACAGGAGGAAATTGGAATGAAACAACATCGCTTCTGGGCCTGGGGTGCCGTGATCTGCATGGTCATGGTGATGATCACCGGCTACAAACGCAAATAAGTACATAGCAGAAAGGAAGAATCTCTCATGATGAAGCACTATGTCAAACTGGCCTGCTTCGTGGGCGGCGCTCTGTTCGGCTCCGCCGGCGTGAAGCTGCTTGCCAGCAAGGACGCCAAGAAGGCCTATACCCACATTACCGCCGCCGGCCTGCGGATGAAGGACAGCGTAATGGAGACCGTTACCTCTGTCCAGGAGAACGCCGCCGACATCCTGGCCGCCGCCAAGGACATCAACGAGGCCCGGGCCGCCAAGGAAGCCGAGGCTCAGGTAGAGGGCCAGGAGGCCTGAAAAACCGCGGAAGGGAGCCGGTAAGCGGCTCCCTTTTTCCATGAGGAGAGATCGATTATGAGAGCGACCATCGTACATGAGAGCCGGGGCCGGATGCGCCTGCGGCTCCGGCAGAAAACTATGACCCTCCGGCAGGCAGACCTGCTGGAGACCTGGCTGAAGGGCCAACCTTGGACGAGAGAGGCCGTGGTTCATGAGCGCACCGGCTGCGTCATCGTGACCTACGCGGGAGATCGGGAGACGGTGCTATCCGCTATCGGCGGCTTCACCTGGGCCGGGGCGGAGGAAGCGGTTACCCTTCCCAGCCACAGCACCCGGGAACTGAACCGGGAGTTTCAAGAAAAACTGGTGGGCAAGGTGCTGATGAAGGGGGCCGCCGCCTTGTTCCTGCCCGCCCCGCTGCGGATCGCCCGGATAGTCTGGCACATGGTCCCCTTCCTCCACAAAGGGCTCCGATGCCTGGGGCGGCGGAAAATCAAGGTGGAACTGCTGGACGCCCTGTCCATCGGCATCTCCGCATGCCGCCGGGACTTTGGAACCGCCGGCACCGTCATGTTCCTGCTGGAGATCGGCGAGTTGCTGGAGGATTGGACGCGGAAGAAGTCTGTGGCCGACCTGGCGGAAAGCCTGTCCCTCCATGTGGATCGGGTGTGGCTGAAAACTGAGGCCGGCGAGGTGCTTACCCCAATCGGACAGATCAGGCCCGGCGACCGGGTGGTGGTCCGGGCCGGGGGCGTTATCCCCCTGGACAGCGTGGTGGCGGAAGGGGAGGTCACCGTCAACCAGGCATCCCTCACCGGCGAGTCCGTCCCTGTGGCCAAGCATTCCGGCGGCGCGGTGTACGCCGGAACCGTGGTGGAGGAGGGCGAGTGCGTCCTGGAGGTAAAACAGGTCTCCGGCCAGGGCCGCTACGACCAGATCGTGGAGATGATCCAGCGGTCAGAGCAGATGAAATCCGCCGCCGAGGCGAAGGCGTCCAGTCTGGCGGATAAGCTGGTTCCCTACACCTTCGCCGGGAGCCTGCTGAGTCTGGCCCTCACCCGAAACGTGACCCGGGCCCTGTCGGTGCTGATGGTGGACTTCTCCTGCGCCCTGAAGCTGGCCATGCCCCTGACTGTGCTCTCCGCCATGCGGGAGGCGGGACGGGAGCATATCACCGTCAAAGGCGGCAAGTTCCTGGAAGCCGTGGCCAAAGCGGACACCATCGTCTTTGACAAGACCGGCACCCTCACGCACGCCTGCCCCCGGGTGGCCAAGGTCATCCCCTTCCACGGCAAGGATGAGACGGAGATGCTGCGCCTTGCCGCCTGCCTGGAGGAGCACTTCCCCCACTCTATGGCCAACGCCGTGGTGGAGGAAGCCCGCCGCCGGGGGCTGAACCACGAGGAGCGCCACGCCAAGGTGGAATACCTGGTGGCCCACGGCATCGCCAGCTCGGTGGATGGGGAGCAGGTGCGCATCGGCAGCGCCCACTTCATCTTTGAGGATGAAAAGGTGATCATCCCGGAGGGCGAACAGGCCAAGTTCGATGCACTGCCCCCGGAGTATTCCCAGCTCTATCTTGCCATCGATGGGGTGCTCTCCGCTGTAATCTGCATCTCCGATCCCCTGCGGAAAGAGGCGAAGGATGTGCTCTCCACTCTGCGGGACTTGGGAGTGAAAAACGCTGTTATGCTCACCGGGGACAGCCCCCGCACCGCCGCTGCCATTGCCAAGGAATTGGGAGTAGATGACTTCCGAGCCGGAGTGCTCCCGGCGGACAAGGCGGAGTATGTGGCCGCCATTCGGCGGGAAGGGCACACCGTCCTCATGGTGGGGGACGGTATCAACGACTCTCCGGCCCTCTCTGAGGCGGACGCCGGCATCGCCATCAGTGACGGGGCGGCCATTGCCCGGGAGATCGCCGACATCACCATCGCCGCCGACAGTCTGTGGGAGCTGGTGCGCCTGCGACAGCTGGCCATGGGCTTAATGTACCGCATCCAGAACAACTACCGCTTTGTCATCGGGTTCAATGGGGCGCTGATCGGCCTTGGTGTGGCAGGCATCCTGCCTCCCACCACTTCCGCCATGCTCCATAACCTGTCCACTCTTGGGGTGAGCCTCCACAGCATGAGCGCCCTGCCAGTGTTAAAACCAGAAAAAAGGCTTTGAGTATGAAGCCCGGTGCCGCGCCGGGCTTTTTCATTTCCCTCTTGACAAATTGCAACATCAGGTATATTATAACAATGTTATATAACGCTGTTATAAGGAGAACCTTCCATGGATGAAAAATTGACCGCCACCCTGGAGAAGATCCAGGAGGCCGCTTTGACAGAGTTTCTGGACAAGGGCTTTCTGGGGGCCTCCCTGCGGCAGATCGTGAAGAACGCCGGGGTGACCACTGGGGCGTTCTACGGCTATTTCTCCAGCAAGGAGGCTCTGTTCGCCTCCATTGTGGAGCCCCACGCCAAGGCTTTGATGGGCAAGTTCATGGAGGCCCAGACCTCCTTTGCCGAACTGCCCGAGGAGCAGCAGCCGGACCACATGGGGGTGGAGTCCTCCCACTGCGTTCACTGGATGGTGGACTATATCTGCCAGCACCGGGAGCCGGTAAAGCTGCTCCTCACCCGCGCAGAGGGTACCAGCTACGAGCACTTCGTCCACAACATGGTGGAGGTGGAGGTGGAGTACACCCTCCAGTACATGGAGGTGCTCCGCCGCCTGGGGAAGGACATTCCCACGCTGGACAAATCCCTGTGCCACATCATCGCCAGCGGGATGATGGGTGGCATCTTCGAGATCGTGGTCCATGATATGCCCCGGGAGCAGGCTCTGCGGGATGTGGATCAGTTGCGGGACTTCTACACCGCCGGATGGCTGAAACTGATGGGGGCGTAGCCCCTGTCTTTTTTAGATAGCAGTTAGCGATAACTAACTTTTTTTAACAAGGAGGGATCACTTTGAAGCAAAAGAAACCAAGCAGTCTTGCCCGCATCCTAAGCTATGCGGGCGGGCACAAGAACCTGACGATCCTGGGCTGTGTCCTGTCCGCCCTGTCGGCGGTACTGGGGCTGGCGCCGTACCTGTGCGTCTGGCTGGTGGCCAGGAGCGTACTGTCCGCCTGGCCCAGCCTGGACGGGGCCGGGGACCTGGGCCGCTGGGGCTGGATGGCGGTGTGGACTGCCATTGGCAGCATCCTGCTGTACTTTTCTGCCCTCATGTCCACCCATATTGCGGCCTTCCGCACCGCCCGGAACATCCGGCGCGCCGCCATGACCCATGTGCTGAGGCTCTCCCTGGGCTTTTTTTCCGGGAATCAGTCGGGGCGGCTGCGCAAGCTCATCGACGACAACGCCGGGCTCACCGAGGACCTGCTGGCCCACAAGCTCCCCGACCTGGCAGCCACGGCAGTGACGCCCATCGCCGCCATCGTCGTGCTGTTCCTCTTTGACTGGCGGATGGGCCTGCTGTGCCTGCTCACCATGGTGCTGGCCCTGCTGTCCATGTGCATGATGATGGGCGGCAAGAACGCCGGCTTCTTCCACCGCTATCAGCAGGAGATCGAGCGCATGAGCGGCGAGGCGGTGGAATATGTCCGGGGCATCCCGGTGGTGAAGATGTTCCAGCAGACGGTCTACTCCTTCAAGGCCTTCTACGCCGCCATCCAGGATTACAGCGATCTGGCCAGCCAGTACGCCATGAGCTGCCGGACGGGTCAGACCTGTTTTCTCACCTTCATCAACGGAGCCTTTGCCCTACTGATCCCGGCGGCGCTGCTCATCGCCTCCGGTGGGGATGTGCGAACCGCGCTGGTGAATTTTATCTTCTATGCCCTGTTCGCCCCCGCCTGCGGCCAGATGATCAACCGCATCATGTATATGAGCGAGGCGGTGATGGAGGCCGACGAGGCCATCGGCCGTCTGGACGAGATCCTGAGCCAGCAGCCCATGGAGGAACCGAAGGTCACAAAGAGGCCGACGGGCGACGCCGTGGCCTTTGACCATGTGACCTTCACCTACCCCGGCGCGGAGCGGCCCGCGCTGGAGGATGTGAGCTTTTCCGTCCAGCCCGGACAGGTGGCGGCTCTGGTGGGCCCCTCCGGCGGGGGAAAGACCACCGCCGCCAGCCTGATCCCTCGGTTCTGGGATGTGAACAACGGCAGCGTCACCGTGGGCGGCGCGGATGTGCGGGAGCTGGACGGCGCCGCCCTCATGGGACAGGTGGCCTTTGTGTTTCAGGATACCCGGCTGTTCAAGGAGAGCCTGCTGGAAAATATCCGGGCCGCCCGGCCGGACGCCTCCCGGGAGGAGGTGCTTGCCGCCGCCCATGCCGCCCAGTGCGATGACATTCTGGAAAAGCTGCCTCAGGGTCTGGACACGGTGGTGGGCGCCAGGGGCGTCTATCTCTCCGGCGGGGAACAGCAGCGTATCGCCCTGGCCCGGGCCATTTTGAAGGACGCCCCTATCGTGGTGCTGGACGAGGCCACCGCCTTCGCTGACCCGGAGAACGAGCATCAGATCCAAAAGGCCTTTGAGACGCTGACCCGGAACAAAACGGTGCTGATGATCGCCCACCGGCTGTCCACGGTGCAGAACGCGGACAATATCATCGTCCTCAATGAGGGAAAGATTGCGGAGCAGGGCAGCCACAGCGCATTGCTTAAGAAAAGCGGCGTCTACGCCGCCATGTGGGCAGACTATCAGCGCAGCACCCAGTGGAAGGTGGGAAAGGAGGCAGCGGTATGACAAAGAAATTACAGCACATCTTCGCCCTCAGCGAGAAGGGGGCCAAGGATCTGGTGAAGGCCGTGATTTGGTGCTTTGTGTGCAATCTGGCCCTCATGTTCCCCGTGGGGACGGTCCTATTCACGGTCCAGCATCTTCTGAGCTGTCTGGAGGACGGCAGCAGCCCCATGGACGGGTTCTGGATCTATGTGGGCTTCGCCTTGGCGGTGCTCCTCCTGCTGTTCGTCCTTCACTGGTTCCAGTACGCCTCCCTCTACATCGCCACCTACCGGGAGAGCGCCAACCGCCGTGTAAGTTTGGCGGAGACACTGCGCAGGCTTCCCCTGTCCTTTTTTGGGAACCGGGATCTCAGCGACCTGACCTCCACCATGATCGCCGACTGCTCCAGCCTGGACCAGATGTTCTCCCACTATGTCCCCCAGTTGTTCGCCTCCATCGGCTCCACGCTGATAATCGGAGTGTGTATGTTCCTCTGCGACTGGCGCATGGCCCTGGCGGTGCTGTGGGTGGTGCCCGTGGCGGTGGCGCTGACAGCGGGAAGCAAGAAGATCCAGGACGCCTTCGGAACCAAAAACATCCTGAATAAGCGGGCGGTGGCCGACTGCATCCAGGAGGGGCTGGAGACCATCCGGGACATCAAGGCCTGCCACCGGCAGGAGCGGTACCTTGGCGACCTGGAGGCAAAGCTGGCCGCCATGGAGGGCAGCTCCATCCGCTCTGAGCTGGCCACCGGCGTGTTTGTGTGCTCCGCACAGGCCTTCCTGCGGCTGGGGCTTGCCACTACGGTACTCACCGGTGGGGCGCTGCTGTTGGCCGGGGAACTCTCCTTCCTCTATTTCCTGGGCTTCCTCTTTGCAGCCGCCCGGCTGTACGATCCCCTGGGGGTGGTGCTCCAGAACATCGCCGCCACCTTCAACACCAAGCTGCAGATCGAGCGGATGCGCTCCATCCTGGAGCAGCCGGTGCAGACGGGGACAGAGGACTTCCGCCCCGACCGATACGACATCACCTTTGACCATGTCTCCTTTTCCTACCGGGAGGGCACTGGAGTGCTGGAGGATGTGAGCTTCACGGCCAAGCAGGGAGAAGTGACCGCTCTCATCGGTCCCTCCGGCGGCGGGAAGTCCACTGCCTGCAAGCTGGCCGCCCGGTTCTGGGACGTCACCGGCGGGAAGGTGTCTCTGGGCGGAACGGATGTGTCCACAGTGGACCCGGAGACTCTCCTGCGCTCCTACTCCATGGTGTTCCAGGATGTGGTGCTCTTCCGGGACACGGTGATGGAGAACATCCGCCTGGGCCGCCGGGGCGCCACCGACGAGGAGGTGCTGGAAGCCGCCAAAGCCGCCCAATGCGACGAGTTCATCCGCAAGCTGCCTCAGGGCTATCAGACGGTGATCGGAGAGAACGGCTCCACCCTCTCCGGGGGCGAACGGCAGCGGATCTCCATCGCCCGGGCGCTTCTAAAGGACGCGCCGGTGGTGTTGCTGGACGAGGCCACTGCCAGCCTGGATGTGGAGAACGAAAGCGCCGTCCAGACCGCTCTCTCCCGCCTGCTCCAGGGCAAGACGGTGCTGGTCATCGCCCACCGGATGCGCACCGTGGCCGGGGCGGATCATATCGTGGTGCTGAAGGACGGAAAGGTGGCGCAGCAAGGCTCCCCGCAGGCGCTGATGGCTGAGGGCGGCCTGTTCCGGCACATGGTGGAGCTCCAGAGTGAAAGCGCCCAGTGGCAGTTGCGTGGGGCAAGGCCATAATTCTTTGTGCAATAGAGAGAAGCCCACAGTTCCGGATACAAAACTGTGGGCTTCTTTCTGAATCAAAAAGACAAAATACATTTGATTTAATCGTCATCAGCAATCGAAAGCCGTGCCCTGCGCCGATACTCCAGCGGAGGGTAGCCGAAGCGCCGGACAAAAACTGCGGCAAATTTGCTCTGATTTTCGTAGCCTACCTGTGCTGCGATCTCCGCCACTCGTAATTCACTGCTCTGCAGCAATTCTGCGGCCCGGCGCATCCTCGCCTCCCGCAAAAATGTGGAGAGGTTTTCTCCAAACACACCGCGGAAGTAATTCTTGAGGCTGGTTTCGGCAATCTGGAACCGCTCTGCCAGCTCCCGCGCTGTGTGGTTCTGGCTCAGGTCTGCGCACAGGATGTTCTGTATCTCTCTGGCGATGGCCACCTGAGAGCTGGTAAAATAGCGGACTGCGGGACTGGTTTCAAGAGGCTGGCGTTCTACCTTCCAAAGCAGCTGGGCGGAGAGAAGTTTCAGCAGTCCCACTTCCTCCGAATCTCGAAACTGCCACAGGTTATCCAGCAATGTCTGCACACAGGCAGGCGTGGGTCCCAAATACAGTCGGCGGGAGGTATGCAGGTGCTCCATCTTCTGAATCAGCTCCCGCATGGTATCCTGCGCCGCTTCGATCAGCTCTTTGTAGGCCACATCCTTCCGCTCGTAGATCTGATTCATCTCATCACGGAAGATGGTGTTGGTCAGCTTGGAGCGCATGGCCGCAATACCGTCCCTGGTCAGGAAGCCCTCCTTCGGATCATCTGACCAGACCATCATATGGATGTGGGGGTGATGCCCCTCATTGTGGAAGGCCGCATACCAGCGGAAGTGATCAGCCGGTATCTTCATGGCTTTGGCAAGATCCTGTGCGTGCATCATGAGCAGGGCACGCCATGCTTCCGCATTGTCGTACCCCAGCCGGGCAGCATCCTCACGGCGCAGGGAGTAGATGATGGTCCACACATTTCCGTCGTGAGCTTCCAGCTCGGACATGGCCGCGTCAAGGTAGACTGCGGCTGCGGAGTTGAACAAGCCGTGGGTGCCGCGGCGCTCCACACGGGGGCGGGTGGCGATGTAGGACAGGTATCCGCTCTCAGAATTTATTTCGTGGAGGTT
>OJAG01001589.1_pt1 | contig 13398 bp, 10 predicted proteins | sample 1589021 | NCBI WGS metagenome assembly OJAG01 (sample SAMN03283264) | human gut metagenome | biome: human-associated habitat; material: feces | host: Homo sapiens | place: USA | collected 2013 | reverse complement strand
AAGGCGATTTTCATCAAAGACTTCTTCTCGCCGCAACTGGCCGCTGGCAGTTAAATTTTCGTCCATTGATTCTATTATCAGTTTCTCTTATACAATACCTTCATGAAGTCAATGTAATTTTCTGATTGTGTGATTTTTTCTATCATCTCATCATTTTTTACGAGTGACATGATTTCATCATATACACAAACCAAACGATTCTCATCCCTGATTTCTTCTGGGAGCGCCAAAAGGAATATAATCTGTATGTTATCCTCCTTATAAGGCATTGGTTTTCGAAATACTCCTACAGATAAAACAATGCTGTCTCCTGCTTTTTGTACGGCATGTGGAATTGCAATGTTATCTATAGTCATGCTCGAACGGGATTCTTTTTCCCATACCCGTTCTTTAAAATCTGCATCTACATAACCTCTTTTTTCAAGAGTATCTATTATATAGTTTAATGCGGAAGTATAGTCTTCCTGTTCTGATAAATTAAAGAAAGTATCTTCTTTTAAAATATTTGCCATGACATACCAGTTATCATCTAAGATTGCAGCATCTGTTCCTTTACAAAACTTTGCCTGACGAAGCTTATTTTTTAATTCATTTTCATCAAAAATCTCATGGATATAGATGACTGGGCATTCGCACTCTATGATGTGTTCGGTTGTGCAAATGACAATATCATACTGGTCAAGTATTCCGCTTACCGCTTCTGACGGTGAAAGAATGTCAAGCTGGCTGCTACTGTCTACTACCTTACGAATCTGTACGGCAAATAATTGTGCAGTCACTCTTCCCTTATCACTGATAACCGCTATTTTCTGTTGCTTCTGATTTAACGTATTTACTTCTAAAAATACGCCAAAATAAGCAGCGAGGTATCCCATCTCTGCCTGTGTGACAACAACTTCTGCATCTTCTTTAATCACTCTGGCTGCTATTTCTGCCATTTTAAATGCCAGCGGATATTTATAGTGAATATCCTCAAACATTGGATTATCGATATGTACATTATAGCGGAGCCGATTAATCATAAACATGATATGATACATGAATTTTTCTGTAAATTCGTGCGTATCAATCGAAATATTTAATTCCTGACGAATCTGTTCTACAATCTTTTGTAATAACGGACGAATCTTTTCATCTAGTTCGATGCTGTACATATTTTTACTGTCCGTCGGAGTGCGCATTCCGATAATTGGAAGAAAAACAAATATTTTCTCCTCTATAGGAATCTCAATGTAAAATTCTTTTGAAATATCGTCAATTAATTCATCCACGAATGAAAAACTGTTTCTCGATACCAGATTATAGTATTTTTCCGGCATACGGGTAATGACATGACCCGTTAAAAACCGGTCAAACATCAGTGTCATATAGTTTTCAAACATTTTCTGCGTGGATTCCTCAAAATTCTTTTCCGCCATTGCTTCATGAATTTTCCCTAACATCAGCTCATCTTGTGGATAATTCTGATAAATAGAGCCAAAAAGATTCTCCATCACAAACTTTCGGATATTTAGCTCTGAACCGCCAAGTGCAAGTCCCTTACTGGTCTTACCTACAATTTCAAGTTCATATTTCTCCATTGTCTGGCGAAGCTTTTTCAAATCACTGATTAGCGTACTTCGCCCTATATTCATCTCATAGGCAATATCATCGGTAAGCACTGGTTCCATTGCCCTCATAAGCTTCGCAAAAACATACTCCTGCCTCTTCTGTGAAGAGTTCATCAAATCATCTGTCTCAATAATACGGGCATATGCATTCTGAAAATCTCTGGTATCAAATACCCGGAGACTGCATTTACCCTGATTAATCTCAACCAGACCACTGTTTTTCAATTCTCTGTTAATATCTTTAATATCATTTCGAACTGTACGCTCACTCACCCCAAACCGCTGTGCAAGCATCTCAATATTCAATGCAGAATTTTTTCGCAAAACAGACAGGATGTTAGCCTGCCTGTTATCACCAAATAAATTTTTCATACCTCATCCATTATCCTTTTCAGATTTTTTAGATTTATCCAGAATACTGCCTCACTAATATTTAATCTCACAAGAGAGGAAAAGAGTTATATCTGAGATATATCAAATATTAATGGGACAGTATATCTGTTTTGTATTCACTTTTTAGGTAGCTATCCAGAGCATTTTTCAAACACGCTCTGGAATCTATTCACAAAATATCGCTTTCATAATTCTGATATTCCGAATAGCTTATAAATTTATTCTATAATCTGAATCGTTGTACCAACTTTAATTTCCGGAACTGCTTTTTCTTCTACATAAAGAGTTCCAGGAAGCTCTGCTTCTGTCATTCCGTTAAAACGGATAGTACAATGACCAAGACCTGCGAGTGTTACCGGCGCTTCTTCTCCTACGCAGGTAATCTTATATTCATTTTCATCAATCTTTAATGTCTGTCCTGCTTTGATTTCTCCATTGATTGGATTCACATCTACAGAATAGCAATAATCTCTAAGTTCTGCCGGAGCGCTGTCTCCAAAAATAATAATGAAGTCTCCTCCGTTCATCATCATAATATCTTTTCCAAGTTCTTTTACTTTATTCTCATAAATTACAGCCATGATTTTTCTGTCCTTTCTACACTTTGCTCCCTTTACATTGTAACACATTCTCCAATACATTACAGAGCTAATTTTTACATTTTTTCTATTACAATCTTCTTTATCGTTTCATTTGCAGCCTCATCTACATACTTATTTATAAATCTTATTTGTAAACTTTCTTTGCAAATTTTCTTTACTATAAATTTTTTACTATACCAAAATAGTTTTTCTTTTTAACTTCCCAGAAGGCGTTTGAAAAATGCTTTCTGCAAGATGTGCAGATTGCAGGAATGATTTTTCAAACACGCTCTAATGTACTTTTGGAACTTTCCCACAAAATCAATTGTGAGAAAGATTCCCGAAATACATCTTATATTCTCTTCTTACCCTACTTATGCATATAATCCAAAGCTTGCTGCATACGCGATCAATACTCGAATCCAGCCTGTTAAGAATCTGGAATACATAACGGAAAGTACACCAACTTCGATGGTTTCAGGCTCTGCTTCCGCAAGTCCAAGACCTACCGGGATAAAGTCACATGCGCCCTGACAGTTGATTGCGAAAAGGGCTGGAAGTGCAAGCTGTGGAGCGATTGTTCCCTTTCCAATTTCTGTTCCGATTAATGTTCCGACAATCTGTGCGATAACGGCACCTGGTCCAAGTAAAGCGGATAAACCTGGGATAGAACAGATTACACCAAGAGCAACCAGTCCAAAAACATTTCCTGCTAATGGAGTTAACAGTTTGGCAAATGCGTTACCAAAACCAGAACCATTAATGATACCTACAAGTAAAGATACAAATGCCATGAATGGAAGAAGTGTTGTGATACATGTCTGAATGGCATCACGACCTGCCTGATAAAAGGTATTTACAAACTTACCAACACCTAAACCTACTTTTGTGATGATAGATTTGTTTTCCTGTGCTGCAAGTGTTTCTGATACTTTCTGATCTGCATTAAATTTCACTGCTTTTTCTTCTTTTTTCTCGGAAACTTCTGCAGCCTGCACTGCCTCTCCCTCTTCTGCAAGAGAAATCTGTTTAGAAGTAACTGCAGATACATAAATATCTTCTGTAATAAAATTAGCAAGTGGACCTGATTTACCAACTGGCATTACATTTACCGTAGGAATTCTTTTTTGTGGATAAATACCACAGCGAAGTGTTCCACCACAGTCTACAATAACCATGGCAAGTTCTTCTTCTGGTGCAGAACCGTGGAAGCCATCTACCGGTGTCATACCACTGAGTTCTACGATTTTTTTAAGACATTCTGGTGCAGTTCCACCACCAGTAATGTACATAACTTTATTTTTCTGTTCTGTTGGACGAATAATAAGTGGACCACCAAATCCCTGCGGACCTCTTTCAATCCTGATTGCTCTTAATTCTGACATTTCCGTTCCTCCCTCTATCGTTTCCTTTAATTTTCTGATATTTTTAATGTACGGCTAAGTTTTACACCCTGCTGTTTTTCCACATATCTTGTTGTAAACTCTGTTACCCATCCGGAAATAAAGTTTGCTACAAGACCAACTAAAAGATAACGTACTGCTAAAGGTGTTGTATCTAATTTTAAAGTAGAGATTCCATTTGCAATTCCAAGCCATACAAAAAGTTCAGATGCATTAATATGTGGGAAAATACCGTTGTTTGTATGACAGTGATATGTAGCGGAAGCATAGTATGCTGGTTTATAAAATTCTGGCATGAATTTACCCATGGAAAGAGCCATTGGGTTACCTAACGTAAATGCAGATACAAATGGAAGTACAAGATAACGAAGAATCGGATTCTTGGTACATACTCTTGCAAGTTTATTTACAGATTCATCACCTGCTAATGCGATGATCGCATTCATTAATAATAACAGCATCAGGACTGTTGGAATAATTCCTGTAACCCAGCTTACAAACTGTTCTCCACCTAAGGTAAAAAGATTCATAAATCCTGAAGCCAATTTAACTAAAATATTCATAGTTACCTCCCTCTTTACGCTCCTGCGCGTCGATTAAATAGATTTGTTACCACATTGCCTGCTTTCTGGAAATTAGAAGGAGGCTGCGCTATCTCTTCCCCTGCCATGTATTTTTTATAGGTTAGTGCTGCGTCCTCTACGGCTTTTCTCAGATTTTTATGACTTTTTTCTACATCATTTACAGATAAATCTCCAACATAACGTCCTTCAAATCCCGGAAAATCTTTTACTCTGGCAAGAAATGTCGTTCCTTCTATCTTTCTCGATTCCTGAATAATCCCCTTTTCATCTATGCGAAACATTACGATTGCCCCTGCATGGAATCCTCCCGACTTTCTGCCAATTGCGACCTTGCCCTTCCGTCTTAACCGAACAAATTCATTGTTGAAATTCTTCATCTGAAAACTGCTTAACACAAACTGGATGACAAATGCCAATCCAATTACAAGTGCTATTTTTATCATAGCGAACCTCCTTCTCTCTTCCCTTTCCATAAATATGTTTCCGGGAAATCTACTGTAAAGACAGCTACAGCAGATATTCCCCTGAGCTTGTTTAAAAAATGCTCTGATACATATTATGTCAAGCAGATTATCCTCTGGATTTTCCTCCAGAAATGTTAACTGTTGTTCCTGTGATGTAGCTTGCCTGATCCGATACGAGGTATGCTACAAGACTTCCTACTTCATCAAGCTTTCCGTCTCTTCCGATTGGAATTACTTTACTGTAATCTGTGGATAAATCTTCTGGTTTTACCCCTCTTGTATATGCTAAAGCTTCATTGTAAGCTGTGGTACGAAGACCTGTTGCTTCCATGATTCCCGGTGCACATGCAACAACTCGTACATTGTACTTTCCAAGTTCCTTTGCCCAGGAACGAGTGAAGCTGTCTACAGCACCCTTTGTAGCAGAATATGCTGACTGTCCCTGAGAACCTTCTTTTCCAGATTCACTGGACATATTTAAGATAACTCCATGTCCCTGTTTTACAAGTTCTCTTGCAACTGCCTGTGCACAGAGAAAAACACCTTTTACATTAACTGCGAACATCTTTCCAAAAGAATCTTCATTTAACTCGTATTCTGGCTTTTCTCCCTTTACATCAACAAGTAATCTTGGAAGATTAATTCCTGCATTATTTACTAATGCATCAATCTTTCCATATTTTTCAAGAACGGCCTGCACCATCTGGTTTACGCTTTCTGGGTCTGTAACATTACACTGTACACAGTAAGCGCCGTCAAGTTCATCTCCTGTTTTTACATTAAGGTCAACGGCAACTGCATTTGCCCCAACCTTTACAAGAGTATCTACTACATGTTTTCCGATACCGGAAGCACCACCTGTTACAATAACCACCTGTCCGTCTAATCCCAGCCAATTTTCATTCATCATGTAATCCTCCTTTTTAAATATACTTTTCAAATCTTTCCTGTCTGATTTTTAAGTACTTAAGCACTTTTGATTTACAATGCCATTATAGTAAGGATTACCCACTTTTTTAATACGTGCTTTTTCGGCCTTTCTGAAAATTAATTATATGCCAGATTTCCTTATTTGTGAAAAGGTTTAGTACAGTGGATTTCCTGTTTTTTGAAAAGCATTAGTGTGGAGAATTTCCCAAACAGGGAAAAAGGGCTGATTAATGATTTGGAGCAACTAATAGACGAAGTCATTGCCCCTAATAAGGCATATTTGTGATTTTAGTCGCGGCGCGTTGAATGTTCGCTTTATGCGCTCGCATCCAACACTTGCTCCGAGACCACAAATATGCCTTATTAGGGGCAATGACTTCTGTGCTGTGAATGGAAAAGGTGAATTAAACAGCTGGTGGGCAGTTTGAAACTGAAACTTTTATCTTCTCTATAAATGCCCTTTTGGCATGGTCGTCTGTTTATCCTTAACTCAGTTTTTCTTTCAAAATCTCCAATGTTTCTTCAATTCCCTTATCACCTTCGTCTATGATCAAGTCAGCATATTTCTCGTAGAGTACGCTTCTCTCTTCGAAAAGGTCAAGTAAAGTCTGACCATCTTTTAAGGCTACGCCTCTTCCTTTTAAATCTCCAAGTCGTTTGGATAGAATCTCATATGGGCAACGAAGATAAATTATCTGGCAGGTATCTTTGTAATGAAGCATTGCTTCTTCACAATATACTGCACTTCCACCTGTAGCGATGACAGAATGCTTTGCATTGACTTCGCGGTTTACCTGGTTCTCTACTGCAAGGAATCCATCATGTCCCTTTGTTGCGATAATATCTTTTAACAGCATTCCTTCCTGTTCCTGAATGAGAAGGTCTGCATCAAGGAACTGATAACCTATCTCTTTTGCTAAAATAACACCAATTGTACTTTTTCCTACACCGGGCATCCCGATTAAAACGATACTTTTTCCGTCTTTCATAAATTGCTCCTTATATATCTTATTAATCTTCTTAAAATTCACTTCGCAGAGCATTTCACTTATCATTTAGTTTCAATTCACAGTTAGTAAATCACATGGAAGCCTGTCAAACCTTAAATGCCGACCTAAATTTAACTTCATATCAGTAAAATTTACTTACTATTTATCCCAAAATATTCTAAAGAAAAACTATTTTCTGCTTACTTATGGTTTGCATACTTTACAAGCTTCGTAGCCTTCTTTTATTAAAATATCTCTGCTTTTTGAAGATATGACTTTGTTCTCCTCATTCATCTGCTTTACAAAACGGCAGGTTGAAAGATGAAACTTGCCTGTGTCTTCATTTATAACATAGGATACCTTATTTTTGGAAGTATTTTTTGCTGTACTTTCTGTAGTTTTTTTCGATGAAGTTTTTGAGGATGCCTTATCTGTAGTACTCTTTGCTGTAGTACTCTTTGCTGTAGTCTTTTTTGAGGAAGTCTTAGAAGTTGTTTTACCTGCACTATCCTTAACAGAACCCTTTTTTGAGGCTGTACTCCAACTAGAAGAAGAACCTTTTGGCTCGCCTGGTGTCCATGTTGTATCTGGTGAAGCATTCCATGTAATATCACTTCCATCACTGTAGGCTACAATTGTTCCCTGATTATCGGTGCGGAAAGTCTTAATACCTCGGCTTCGGAAGTTATTTAACGTCTGTGCGGATGGATGACCGTACTTATTCCCCTCACCACAGCTAATGACAGCATATGCAGGACTCACTTTATCAAGGAAATCATCGCTGGAACCAGTCTTACTTCCGTGATGGGATGCTTTATAAACATCGGCAGAAAGGTCTTCTCCTGTATCTATCATATCGTCTTCTGCCTGCTTTGCTGCGTCTCCTGTAAATAGAAAACGATTCTTACCATATTGGAGCAAAATTCCAATCGACCAGTCATTGGTATCATCCCCATAATCCTTTACCGGTGCAATTATCGTAAATGTTGCATCTCCTAAAGAATATGTTTTGCCAAGCTTCGGAGCCTGCGCTTTCTGGTTCTTAGACTTTAATGCCTGCACAACATCATCATATGTCTTCGTATCCGAGGTGACATCCGGCATAAAGACCTTTTTACAATCAAACTTATAAACAACAACATCAAGCCCGCCGATATGATCCGCATCAGGATGGGTACCTATAGCGTAGTCAATCTTCTCCACATTTTGACTATCTAGATAAGACTGTACCGCAGTTCCTTCGCTGTTGTCTCCTGCATCAATAAGCATCGCATGGCCTCCGACCTTTATTAAGGTAGAGTCCCCCTGTCCCACATCAATAAAATGTACCTCCATACCAGAACCATTCTGGCTTATCTTACCAGCCGTTTCATCTCCGCTTCCTGAAATTGCAACAGAACTGCCCTCACTGCATCCTGCCATACAGAATGCAAGTAATAATGATAACAAAAGTATTTTTATCTTTCTCATCTTCGTCCTCCTCTTACAAACATATGTTTGTATATTATCATATCGTATTTTGAAGCAAAGGTCAATAGCATTTTGCCCTCTTCCTATCATACCTTGCCATATTTTGTTTTCATATCCCCTCTGTTTTTATTAATTTTTTACAGGAACACATCATATAAAGCGATTGTTTTTTTACAAAAAATACGATATGATAATATACAATTAAGAAAGGAATGTGTGCTATGTTTGAAATGTTTGCTACCATTGTAGCTGCCTGTGCTGCCGCTATCTATGGTCTTTCACGCTCAGTTTTTATGTCCGGCGTACATCGTAATCTTTATCGCGCCGCATTTATCGGTATTATTATTCTTGTGTATGTTACTTACCGCATTTATCATTACATCAAGTTTAAGAATATCAAAAAACTGAATGTCGATTTTGATGATTATCTTTACTATGATAAGTACACCTCCCCACTTTACCGGGCAGGATATTTTATCAGTTATCTCGTACAGAATATTCTCTTTGACTATACATACATGAAGAGAAACTACAACTTCTGTAAAGGTCTTGACGTTTACGATGGTGGAGTAAGCGAATACTATATCAAGTTCCGTAATACCTGGTATCGCTATTTAAAACTCACTATGATTCGTCATCGCATTTCTTTAAAGAAATTGCAGGCATTTTCCTGTGATATGAAGAATGAGATGATCATTGCTGCTTTAAATACACCAGAAGAAAAAGAAATGCATCACCAGTTTACAAAAGATGCTGCGGCATATTTTCAGGAACATCAGTCTTTTAACAAAAAAGTCATTGAACAGTTTGCAAACTATGCGGAGATTACACCAATGTTTCGAAAGAATGTGTTAAAGCATTACCGCGCTCTTGCTTATACGGCGAAGAAAGAACCTGAGATGGTGGCGATGGTGAAGAAGCAGGAATTCCGCAGAGAGAGGGATGTTAACGACTTTAAAAAGATGAATTTCCGATAAATGGAAATTTGTTATTTAATTCATTAAGAAACACACAGCCCGGGAAGAGAACCGATCCCCTATATTTGTGACTTTAGTCGCTGCAGGTTGAATGTTCGCTTACACGCTTGCATCCAACCTTTGCTCCGAGGCCACAAATATAGGGGATCGGTTCTCTTCCCGGGCTGTCTATTTTCTAATGAATTAAATAGTAAAATTATTCAGCGTAAGTATTTCTTTTACTTTTTAATATTATAATCCAGATAAAGTTCTCATTATCAAATCTACATCCTTATTTTCAAGTTCTTGGATGATATGTAGATATGTTTTCTGTGTAGTTGTCATACTTGCATGTCCCAGTCTTCGTGCTACACTTGCAATAGATACTCCAGCAAATAACAATAACGATGCATGCGTATGGCGAAGACCATGAATAGAAATATCGGAAATGCCACACTGTTTACAATGTCTTGTAAGGACATCATTAACTGTAGAATTATAAATTTTTGATTTACCTATAAAAATAGGTTCATCTTCCGGTAAACCTTTTATCAACTCCGAAAACTTGACTACTATTTGCCAGTCAATCTGAATCTTTCTTACCGATGACCTGTTCTTAGTCGGCAAAAACCCTCCTTCTCCTTTGTAATCCCAAGTTTTACTTATCGACAAAGGCTGTCTGGCAAAATCAAAGTCAGATGGTGTAATCGCAAGAGCCTCTGAAAAGCGCATTCCTGTTTTTGCAACTAAAAGTATAAACCAATCCCAGTTTGGTTCTTCTGAAAGATCTAAGCTGGCAATTAACGTATGTAATTCAAACTGGTTTAAATATTTTATCTTTTTGGCTCTCGGTGTTTTCCCTTTAATAATTGCCTTTCTGGTAGGGTCTCTTTCAATCATACCTTCATCTAATGCATCTAAAATTGCTCCTTTGAGCTGATGATGAAAATCTAATGTAGTCTGTCTCTCATGCTCTTTCGCATAATCATTTAAAATCTGCTGATATGCTGTTCTTGTCAACTCAGAAACTTTTAATTCTGGTGCCAGTTTCTGTATCCACTTCTGAGTCATTAAATACTTCGCCATTGTAGCTTCTCTTATCGCACCTTTCTTATACACATCAACCCACTGGGCGTAGTATTCATAAAAGAGAGGTGAATTATTTGTGTTATTAAGCATAAGTTCCCTCCATCCCTTGAAATTACTTACGCTGATACAAACATTTAACAATGAACCTTTTTATATACTTGCTATTAACGGCTTAATTTCTTTCTCCAGTGTCTCCTTCAGTTCCGCTATCATCCGGGAATAATATTTGAACTTAGGTAAAGCTTTCTCCTGCTCTGCCTTATAACTAGTATAATCAACATTCTTTTTAATTACACTTTCATTAGGAATTTCACCGTTCCTGTAATGCATTGCCGCATACATTACATCACCTTTCATTGCATACCAGCTTTCACAAAATTCAGAAACAACTTTTTCTATGCAATCCTGCTTCATATTTTCTACAATATTAAGAATAGACTGTCCCTTATATTTTGTTTCATCTTTTTCGATTTCTTCTATCAAATCAGACATAATATCTGCTACTTTTTCATTATCCTTACGTAATTCCTCTACATACTGTTTTGCTTCATCTATCTTCTTCTGTCTCTCTTCTGGTGTTATATCTTCTTCCTCTTCTGTTGGTGTAACAATATTTTGAATAAGATTGATGATGTACTCATAATCAATTTTTGTATTACTATATGCCATCAATTCATAATCCTGATCTACATCCGTCTCCTCTATGGCAGTTTCTGAATCATTCGTTTTTTCTTCTCGAATTTCCTCCATTACATTTTTATAATATCCTACATAATCATCATACTCTTGCTCGGTAATTCCATATTGTTCAAGCATACTGTCGTCATAGTTTGTAAAGGATTTTAACTGGGCAAACAGACTGTCGAAAGATTGGAACATCTTCGCAAAAATCTTCTTTTCTTTCATAGACATTTCAGGGATTTCCGAAGGACTCTCGGCACAAACTCTGAGCGCGGAAAGGGCTTTGCGAAATGCCGGTTCTACCTCTTCCCATTGTGCTAAAATTGCAATTCCTGTACTACCTGCTGAGTATAATTTTACTGCATTATCAACACTTTCTTTAAATAATTTCGGAGCTTGAAAGGTTACAATCTGCCCATTGCTTTTATTTTTATCAAAAATACGATTCGTTCTTGAAAATGCCTGTATCAAATCATGCGGTCCCATTGGCTGTCTGTCAATAAAAATAGTGGACAGACAAGGTGCATCAAAACCTGTTAATAAGCGGTCTACAACGATAACCAAATCTAACTGTTCATTTCTACTCTTAAACTTTGCATCCTTTCTCGCCAGTCTTTTGTTAAGGTTTCCATTATAGCCCTGTATCTGTGATAATTCATATTTGGTGCCAAACATTCCATTATAATCATCTAAAGACTTTTGCATTTTCTGTTGGTTCACGCAGGAACCTTCTTCATTTTCTGTTACAGAATATGTAATCGCAAACTTAGGAAAATCTGGCAATACCTGCTTTATCTTTTCATCAATTTTTAATGAAGATTCCCCATTTTTTATTTTTGTCAGTAAATCATAATATTTCTGTGCTAATTGAATGGAACTTGTTGTAAGAAGTCCCTCATAAGTCTTACCTTTTCCATTTTGAAATCCCAATTTATGATAGGATTTATTAAGAATAATATCAAGCACCCGTAACATATGCGTTTCATTATTATATACACTGCTATCTGTTTCATCTGCTACATTTTTCGGACCATTATGTTCCACTTGAAAACCTAACACTGCTTTATCATGAATCGCATTTTGTATTGTATATTTGTGAAGACGTTCTCCATACAATTTTTCTGTTGTTCTCGGCAAATCTCCCAACTGCGGATATGGATTTTCTGCAAACCGAGGCGTTCCGGTAAAACCATACCACAAAGAACGTCCAAAAAATCTTTCTAATTCTCTTTTCGTCTTTGGTGTAACAGCTCTATGACATTCATCTACAACAAATGCAATTTTTAAATTTTTAATTTTCTGATATTCCGGTGTATCTTCCTTTAGCCTTTTACTAATTAAAATCTGCATTTTCTGAATCGTTGTAACAATAACCTGCCTATCTTCAGATTTTAGCTTTTTCTTTAAATCATTCACATTATCGGTCTCATCAACATCCACCAAATCATTATTTGCATATGCCTGAAAAGCCATTGTTGTCTGTGTATCTAAATCTTTTCGGTCAATCAAAAAAATTGCTTTATCAATTGCCGGAATATCCATCAATAAATTTCTGGTTGCTTTATAAGAAGTTAATGTCTTCCCTGATCCAGTCGTATGCCATACATAACCAGACCTTCCCGTTTTTGAAGCCTCCCTTATAGATTCAATTGCATGAATCTGATATGGACGAAGTAAAATCAACCTTTTTGCATCTTCATCTAAAACCGTATACCGGGCTATCATTTCATGCGCTTGTGGAATGCGCAGGACACTCTTGGCAAAATCGATATAATCGGATACAGGATTATTCTCTGTATCAACCCAGCCGCTCATAAATTTCGGATTCAGTTCCGTATCACCTGCCGCTGCAAAGTATTTCGTATCTACTCCATTACTGACCACAAACATCTGAACTGCAGAAAAAATTCCAGTAAATTTTCCCTCACTGATATACTTTTTTATCTGCCAGAAAGCATCCATATATGAATGCTGACGATTTTTCAGTTCAATATGTATCATCGGAAGCCCGTTAATCATTAGCGTAACATCAAATCTTCTGTCCCTTTCCGCTATACTCTCTTCATCGTCTGACTTTAATGCACTGTACTGATTGATTACCTCATAAACACTGCTTCCCCCCGCAATGTGTTCATGATTCATCACAACTAAATGCAGCCTTTCCGTATCACGTTGTACATGAACCATCACTTTTCCGTTTTCACCAACCAACCACTCACCTGCCTTATAAAAAGAAGAAAACTGCAAC
>OJAG01001587.1_pt1 | contig 13418 bp, 23 predicted proteins | sample 1589021 | NCBI WGS metagenome assembly OJAG01 (sample SAMN03283264) | human gut metagenome | biome: human-associated habitat; material: feces | host: Homo sapiens | place: USA | collected 2013 | reverse complement strand
TTTTGGCATATTCATGCCAAAACACCTCGCGGTACAGTGACTACTGAATAGTTACGTCATATCCATTCTTCCGTACCTGTTTTACAGAATCTCCTCTATTTTCACTTTCTGATTCCGGAAACCTTTTTTCCATATCATCACATAATATTTTCCTTCAACAGAATCTCTCGATACCATAAACGGTTCTTCCCGGAAGATATCCACCCGGTATCCTTTTTCTTCCCATTCTCTTGCACAGTCCTGCGCCCGTTTTCTCTGCTCCCGAAACTTTTTTTCTTCTTTTCCTGAAAATTTTCGTTCCGGATAGTATTTTGCCGCCTGTCGTACCTGCTGTTGCAGAAGCTGCACCACTTTTCTGTGTTTTGTTCTGTGAAGCTGCATGGCTATATATCTTGCCAGTATTTTCACTGGGAACATTGCATACAGACGCACCAGTCTCAACAGCTGTTTATCACCGGTTTCCTTCAGCAGTTCTTCCATAACGGACAAAGCCTGTCCGGCTGGTTTCCAGGCATTTTCTCTCTCCACGAGATATTCTTTGCTGATTGCCGGATAACAAGTATAATTCAACGGTGGAAAATCCGCCAGAGCTGCCAGTTTCTGCTCCCGTCTGTTACAGTATCTTTCTCCCAGATACTCCCGTTTGTCACGTATAATGGCAAACGTATACTCCAGCTGACGCAGATATTCATATCTTTTTACCCAGAAATGACCGATTGTTCCATAATTATACAGGTGAACTTCTTCTTCCAGACCGGTAAACATCAGAGTGCATACCGAATCACCCTGATGCACCACAAGGATATATTTATTTTTTTCAGAATGGTTTCCGAACCCTGTTTCTGATTTCACATTTTCTTCTTTATATTCCCGCAGTTCCGTTTCAATCTTACCTTCATAATCTGCCAGATATTCTCCGGTCATCCGACAGTTTTTAAGAACAAGAAAACTTTCCACAGCATCATTCATCAGATAGATCAGTCGATAAGAGATTCTTCCCTCTGTCTTTTCTTCCAGAAGCTCAAATTCCCCCTGTTCCAGTAACAGTTTCAGTTTTTCCACGGGATCTGCAAGTATTTCTTCCTGTTTTTTCACATTTACTCTCCTCGTTTTCTGTATCGGTTATTGTTTCAATCCACGGTCGGTAATTTCACAGAGTCCGACATGTCGGGAATACCGACGTTGCTTGACCTCATATCAGTAGTGGATACCGATTTTTCTCCGCCCGCTACTGCCGTTTCATTTCTTTTTGATAATTCCTCTCCTACCTTCGTTTACACTTAGAGGTAGGAGATTCCTTATTTATTTGTTAAATATTTCTGCTATTAATTTATCTGGAATCACATCTACAAATAATTCTTGAGCAGTCCAGTTTTACTATAAAGCGAATTATAATAATCGGCTTTTTCATCATCGGACTGACTATCCCAAGGTCCGTATTTTTCTTCTTGACATTCCTTCCATTGTCTTTCACATTCAGATAATATATATCTGTGATATTCCATTGCAGTCATTAAATTATCGTTTAGTACTTTCATATTATTCACCATTTACCTTTCCGAAGAAATATCCATTTACTCCTTATTAAAAATCTCCGCAATCATTTCATCTGAAATTACATCCACAAATAACTCCTGTGCGATCCAATTTACTTGTTCCCTCCAATTAAGAAATCATCGTTTCATCTACATAATTCACGTTTACATTCCTCTAACAAATCATCTACCGTCATTCCATCTGTGTTTCTCCACCATAACTGTAAATTATCATCTTGTGTATTGACTTCCGCTAAAGGATCATCTAACATCGGAATATTTTCCTTATCACTTTCCATATCTTTTACAAACGCTTCTTTTGAATCCCATTCGTATTCTATATAATTTCCATTACAGTTAATAATAACTATATTCAACATAACCATTTCTCACTTCCGTTCATCTACCATTTAATATTACTCATATATCTTTTCAGTGTGATTTTTGCATTGATAAAATACTCTTCTACAGTTCCATGATTGCAAAACCACCATTCATTTCCACCATTGCAGTAAAACTCGACAATAATTTTCTTTCCGATATATTTTTCTATGTTTTGACCGTTGCAATATAAACTTTGGAGACATTCTTTTGCAATCAGATAATTCTCTTTTGTTTCCAAATTTAATATATAACTTGTTTCTGTATCTAAACCAATTTCGTCACTTAACGCATATGTTGGAATTGGTTTACAGATTTTGTCAAACAGTACTTTACATTCATCTACAATTTCAAATCCATCATGTAACCATCCTCCATCAGATAACCAATCTGATACTGCCTCTACATCCACTCCGTCTTTATTAATGAATCTTTCTGGAATATCTACTTCGTTTGGAAGTTCCACGTCACGTCCATTTGTTTTCCATTTAATATTGATTGCTTTATACATAACAATTCCCTCACTTTCTACTATTTATTATTAAGAAATCATCGTTTCATTAGAATTCAATCTCAATGTCGTAATTAAAATCTTCCCACTTCCAGCCATACTCATCACAGACAACATCCATCAGTTCAACTGGCGATTCAAACTCGACATTATTGTCTTTCTGATAATTTTTAATTACTTCTGTGACATACTCTTTGCTATCATTAGACAGAACAACCATTTCAAAAACGTCACCAAATTTTTTGCATTTAATACTTAAAGAATATCTATTCATATTATTTTCCTCCATTTTCGCCAATGAAACTCTTGTTTCAAACTAAATTTTTTAACACTTTAATTGCATCTTCCAATGCTTTTTGTTTTTCATCTAATTGCTTTGCCAAATCTTGATCTCTTTTGGACGAAGCATTTGTTCTTGTATTAATTTTCCTCCGTAATTGTATTTCAGACATCTTTATTTTTGCTCCTTTCTTCATATTTGCCTGATACCTATAGAATCTGAAAATTTTCAGAAAACAAAAAGAGAAGCCGAAGCTCCCCTTTTTTGAATTCTTATGATTTTAATTGTTCTTTTGTGGCATTATGTATAGTTAATCTTTTTCCTTGTTCCCATTGGTTATGTGTCATATTTCTCCTTTTCTCACAATGATTTTTGCATTAGTAGGTTTCGTTGTTTCTGCCTTTCTCCGGTGGCATACTTTTTCCGGAATATATACTGTTTTTCCGGATTTGTAATGCCGGATGTGTCCCCGTTTCGTCCAAGAATCTACATGGTAGGTAATGGAAGTACAAGGTTTTCGTGGTTTTTGGGAAGAACGTATCTGGACATTTCCAATATAGGTTGTTTTTCGCTCCGACTGATCAGATACTTCCATATGATGTTCAATCCTTGTCTTTGTTTTTGACTTATCGGAAACCGTATGTGGATTTTGTGTCTGCAGGAGTCGATTTAAAATGGTACTGAGAGTGAGAAAGACTTTTCCCAATCGATATACAGCATCTTCTTTCGAACCATCTTTGACAGGAGCAAAAAGATCGATCGTATTCTGAAACTTTCTCCAGGCATCTTTTTCATCGGAAGTCCAGGAGAATTGTTTCGGCGGGATACTATGAATCACTTCCTGTACGCTCATACTCTCCAGTGACTGGAAAGCAATGGTCGTATCTGCAGGGGTATAGGTGTATTTATACAGCCCAGATAATCCGGGACACCAGGTGTGCATCATTTGCTTCGTATGCATCATCAGATACACGGTAAGTGTGTGATCTTCCATAGAGATATCCTTGACCTGCCAGTACATGTACTGATCCATACCGATGTAGAATACCCCTTCCTTATAGCATGGGATCAAATAATAGAAATATTGATCTTGTGGGATTGTTTTTCCGAGATCCAGATATTCCCGCTTCATGCTGTTGTGATTGGATTTTTTCTCAAAAAATTCCTGCACATCAATATAATTCATTTCTTTGAGCTGCCGGCGGGTGAATCCGTATCTCATCTGGATCAGCTTATCTGCATATTGCCGGATCATTCCGGCTACCTGTCTTTGATATTCTTTTGTCAGAACTGGCAATTGTGTATTTTTCATACAAATCCTCCTACTACATGAAATCAAAAATGGACATCTGTGTGCCAGGTTCTTGTGGAATGACAAACTTTTTCTTTTTTGAATCGACTTCTTTCTTGCCAAACAAACGAATTTGGTAACTAGCCAGTTCCAGAAGTAGTTTTTTCCCTTCCTTATATTCAGCTGAATCAGAGGATAGAAAATCCATACGATCTTGTATATAAGCAGACATGGATTTCTCTTCTTCAAATACGTTCATCAACCGAATAATATCCTTGATACGTTTTGCATCATCCTGTATGTATAAAAATTCGTCCCATGGTCCTGGAATTGACCTGGGAAGATTGTAAAAAAATGCCCAGATCTTTCGAGCCAGATTTTTTTGTTCCCAGAGAGGAATGTATTCTTTCTCAGATTGTGTTAAGTATCGATCCGCATGGATCAGACAACGGATCTTCTTCGCTGCCTCCATCCAGGAGATTTGAACCGTACAGCCAGCTTTTGTGAGGTGGATCCCTTTGCTATCATAATATGCATCGGAAAAGAAATCGCCAGACAATGCGCTGTTATGGCTGCCATTTCCGTACTCATTTTTCAAAAATTCAGAAATCTCCTTTACCAGGTGATTTTCTTTACAGAAATTCCAGATCTGATACTTTCCATTTTCAAATCTAGATCCGCTGCACAAATACTGCAGGATTTCATCCTCCGTGATAAAAACTTCTGGTTTCTCATAAGAAAAATCTGGATCGATATACTGATTGCTTACATGTAACAGAAACGTAGCAGCATCAAGAACTTCCTGAATCCGGTACTGGTCTCTTTTGGACGGAATATCCATGGTCTGCAGCATGGGAAGCACTTGCAGGAGTTTTTCCAAAAACGTCCGCTCATGGACATTTTCCGTGATCCGCTTTAGTCCCATTTCCTCTTCATTCAAAAACAGTTTTTTGGTATCCATATTCATGTAATGGATCATGTCTGAGATGTAAGAGTAAAAATACCGAAGACAGCGCTGATACTCTTCTTTTGTCATAAAACGTTTTTCTCGGATTAGGTTGAAACTCAAGTCCCTGATCGCATCATAACTCAAAACATCCATACTCTGCGCAGCAGATGTTCCTTCAGAAAAATAGAATCTTCCATCTTTCCACAAAGAACAATATTTAATCCCGTCCAGGATGATCCCCAATCCGCCTTTTTTGAATTTCTTCTGTATGATCCGTTCCTGTGCTGCTTCTGAAAGGTAAAACATTTCAAAAAAGCGGTCTTTTCCATTCGTTACGCCAAATCCCATTTGAAGTATTTGTTCCTTCATAAAAAATATCCTCCGTAAAATAGGTTTTCAGACGTTTGTTTTTAACTCTCCTTTCTTAAATATTTGTCTGATACCCATAGAATCAGCAAAGTACAGGGAAACAAAAAGGGAAGCATCCGCCTCCCTCTTTGATCAAATCCTTTCGATGTACTCCACATCGTCCACGTTACAATCTAAGTCAGAGACCATGGATTCCCAGATCGTCTCTAACTCATCGATATTCTGTGCAGTAATCTCGATCTCATTGTTTCCCGTAAATCCGATCCGATAATCCTGCATCCCGGAGAAGCTGGTTACAACATCTTCCCCTGCTTCGCGAATTGTCATGGCTAAGTCCTCCTTCTTTTGCTTATGAGAAATGTACCTGGTCTTCATAGAAGATATGGGTATGATGTGCGGTATACACTTTCATACCAAAGACCGTTGCATCTCCGTACTGGGTTGTGATCATGAAAATACCCCGTTCGACCTTTTTAGGGTACATAGTTATCGTTACGTCACTGCCCATTGTCTGAAACATGATCTTATTCTGTGTCAGATCAGATCCGTTACAGATCTGCAGTGGCATCTCAATGGTTGTCGGTTCCTCATGGAAACCGGAATATGCATAGCGTGTGATAAAAGGTTCCAGCTGTTTATCTGTACTGGAAAACAGCTTATAGACATGTGCCGGTCCATTTTCAATCTTCATTACTGCGGAAGTTCTCCATGTGCCGCGGTCTGTATGGAAATATGCCGGAAATCCTAAACGAACATCCGGGGTCCCGTAGAAATGAAGCGGGTTCATATGTTTACCGGTGATGGTATGGGTTGTCTGGTTGATCGAATACTGTGATCCGTTTGCTGTGTAAATAGTCATCATAATTTTTTTCTCCTTTGTACTTGAAAATAATAGTGTTTCAGATGTGTAATTCTCCCATCGTAGAAGTTTTATCTGATATTTATAGAATGTAAAAAGAGGATAAAAATAAAATAGCCGTTTTCAGGCAACAAAAAAAGAGCCATTGCTGACTCTTTTTTAAGCTATTCGATAATTGTAAAAAGAAAAAACGTTGACATAAACTCGGCTTTTGTGGTACTATGATCGACCTTATGCTGCCATAAGATTCGATTCCTTGGATGTTCTTTTAGCCACATTTGAGCCGCAGCGTCAAGTTTTTCTTGTGGATATTTCAACCATCCACGGACCGATATACAATCGAAATAATACCTGTAGTGAATGTTGGACGGTCCATAGGGAATGTAGAGTGATCTCATACTTGTTTCCCATTTACCAGGATAATATGTATTTAAAAAATATTCTCCTTTAATTTCTTTTTCGTGTACCAGAACATTATTTTCTCGCAACCACGCATTTACAATTTCACATTTTTTTACATTTTTAAGCTTTTCTACAAACTGAAAAGTCTTAACCGGATATCTGGATCCAGAAAATGAACTGGTAATGATTTTCTGACCCAAATTGTCTTTTTTTGTTCGTAATCATTTTTCCGATATGATGTGGTAGAATCTAAAGAATGATTACTATTTTTTTCAAGAGGCTCTTTGGCATTAAACGAATCTGTTATTGTCAGTTAATGTTTTGATCATTTTCTTCTCCTTCGTAATCTTTGATATTTTTGATTGTCCCATCTTCGCGGTAGATCGGTGTTATCGCAGAACGACCATACATTCCAGATTTAAAATAATATAAACATCCTGTAGTATCATCTACCAGGATCTGGTTGGATCCATCAGAATCCTGTTCAATCGTTCGCAGCTGTATGTATTCGCTGTTGTAAATTACACAGTCATCCCGTTCTGAAGTATTCACATTCTCACAGGAAGACAAGAGGCACATGCCACATACTCCGAGTGTTGTTCCTAATACTAATAATTTTTTTCTCATATCATGTTCTCCTTACATCGTGTAGTAACTTTTCCCGATAGTTTTGCCCATTGCTTCGCCATAGTAATAAATCGGGTTGATATTCTTATTCTCTCCTGTGATCATGTGCATGTTGTGGTCGATTACGTATCTGTTTCCATGTCTTGTGTAGATTTTCATATGTCTTTCTCCTTTTATGAAAAATTGTATTTCAGATATGTGAGATGTTCCTCTCGTAAAAAATTTATCTGATATTCATAGAATGTAAAAAAGGATGAAAAACAAAATCCGGTATTTCTGACAACAAAAAAAGAGCCATTGCTGACTCTTTTTGGGAAAACAAGAAAAAGACTCGGACAAACCGAGTCTTTTCTGAATGAAATCTACTATCTAACATACAATATCTCTTCTGCTGCAATTTTTTCGTCTGTTGGTAATTACAAGATTTCCACAGAATGATTGGCAACCCATTCGATACATTCGTATTCCGTTTTGCCATCACCTTCGGCATATTTTTCATACGCAGCTTCTGCTAACTTTTCAGAATCTTTCTCATCAATTCCAAAATCGGATTCCAGTGTATCCCGCATAAAGTTGACAACAAATTCCCGGTGGGCAGCAAACAATTCTTCTGTTGTTAGTATGTATTCTTTTCCGTCTCTTTTGATCTTCATGATTTTTCCTTTCTGCTATTTCTAAGCAAATGTAACAGTTCTTGTCTTACGGTTATAACGGTAAATTCTGTATCCAAGAACTTCTTCTTTTTTTACAACGGTTGGATCCGCATTTGCTGATCGAAGTGTTTCCAACAAATATTCTTTTTCTATGCTTGATACAGGATATGCCATAAGTTCGTGAATACTGGAAGGAATAAGATAAAAATCTTCTTCAAATACATCGGCTGTTTTTGCCAATTCTTCTGGAAACAGCAAGATATTTGCCCCATATGTGTTTTCCGGGTTTGTCAATACATATGGCTGTTCCTTCTCTGGCATATAAATATGCAGAATCTCAGAAAGGGGGGCATGTGAAAAACCTCTTTCTTTTGTATTCTTTCCGGCCGCGGTATCCAGTTCTTCGAGAGTAAGGTTTGCCTTTTCTGTCATTTTCTTACTTAAAATAAATGTATGTGACATTCCATCAGATTTTCCAACAGATACACGAAAGACCACGGCTAAGTCCAAAAATCTTTTATGTGGAACCGTTCTGATCAGATCTTCATTCGATCCTGCATGGATCAGCTGATAGTACACATGCTTCAGAACATACGATTTATTTAAGTCTGGCACTGCCAATGTAGATACTTCTGTGATCGCCGACTGATATGCAGAAAGGATCTGTTTTGTTCCATCTAAAAGAGACGACTTAAAAAGTTCTATATCCTCCAGAATAGAATCTATATACAAAATCGGCGCTACTTGTTCGTTTCTTTTGCGAATGGATATAGCATATTTCTTAGTGTTGTTATTTTTTTTGATGATAGACGAGTCTACAAGATATTCCTCTCCCAGACTTTCTTTGATAGCAGTAAGTAACATATTCATAATTTGTTCACGCATATTTTTTCTCCTTATTTATTTGTTTGTTCTAAAAATCAATATCGGAACATCCACATTCCAACTTGATTCCCAATTTGTCTGCCGCATCGTCCAGAATACATCCCGGGATATATCCTTTATGTCCCGGCCAGACTTTTCCCAGAATATCCGCAGTTTCTCTTAGCTCTTCATCCGTAGGTATTGCGTTTTGGGAAAATGCGATCAGCTTCCGCATTTCCGATTCTGGGATTTCACCGTGGGCATCGACGCGTGCAAATAGTTTCATCTGTTTTTGAGAGAAAAGGATCTTGTAGATTTTTCGACCCTGGAAAGACATCTCACAAAACTCTCCATCAAACGTCCAGTCACCGGCTTTTCCAAATTCCATCCAAATTCCTTTCCCGTTATTCGCTAACGTTTCTGTTGCATCTGGTGAGTCTTTTACAATGGAATAAAATCCACGGCTTAGGACAACGGTTGGAATCCGGATCTTTTGGGAAAATTCGGGACGGGTGTAATGTTCCACGATAAGAAATGGTGTTTTTGCCTGAATGGCACGTTTTAAATCTGCAAAATTTTTGATCATTTTTTGAACTCCTTAATATTGTATTTCAGACAGGTTATTGATGTCCTCCTTTCTTTATAAATTCGTCTGATACTGATAGAATGGGGGAAAAAGAAAAAAACAAAAAGAGCCGATCGCTCGACTCTTTCTGCTGCTGAATTTTAATTATTTCTTTTCTTCCAGTCCAAAATTCTTGCAGAATGCATGGAACATGTCATCTGGCATCTGCATGATGACCTCCTCAACATCAGAACGGTCAACCGGCTTTATATCATATCCCATGAAATCCTGGAAAGTCTGTTCTGTCGCATCATGCAGGATATACTGAATCATCTTCTCATACATGTTGTTCCGAATATGTATCAGTTCAAGTCCGCAGACATACTGCGTTTTCTCATCCGGAAGTTTTGTGACCACAAAAATATTTTTTCTGGCATTCGTTCGAAGTCCTACCAACCGGTAAATATTCCGGTCGGCCCCTCGGAAGATCTGTCTGTACATGTCCGGTGTCACCCCGTACAAACGGAAATATTTGGATTCTTCCCGGAAGGTTTCTTCGGGAGTCTTCTTTGCTTCCAGATTTGTTACTGTCATTTTGCCTTCAAACTTTTCGTCCGGTGTGTAACGGATGTTTTCGAGAGCAATTTCTACTCCGTATTTCTTTTCCAGTCCTTTGACTGCTGCAATAAAATCTTCTTTGAATACATTAATTTCTTTTGGTGTGATTTTCATGATAGTTTCCTCCAATGTAACATGTTTTTTCTAATCTACAGTAATTACTTCTGCTATACTTCCATCATCCTGGTGCACTTCGATCTCAATGGAAGGATATTCGTTTTTTGCACAGCAATGATCATACTGGCTGCAATCATGATCATTAATGTAATCCATTGCCTCATCTTCCGTTTCCAAATTGCTACACAATGTGTGTGAATCTACACGGATATCTCGACAGGTATCTGTGCCTCTTTCCTCATAAATGCTACAAACAACATCGCAAAACATGATGGTGCCTCCTTATAAATTGTATTTCAGGTAGTTGTGTTTTCTCCTTTCCTCTGTATTTACCTGATATGTATAGTTTGCTAAAAAAAGAAACAAACAAAAAGAGAAGCCATTTCTGACTCCTCTTTGCTATATTACACATCTTCTTCACTGTTCAACCATTCTGCTTTGCACGCCGAACACACTTCCCGGGTCGGGGAAATGGTATGACTGCAGTGGCAGCGGGGATCGCCATCGAAATATGGGCAGTTAATGTTGTAGTATACCATTACTTCTTCGCTTGCACCGCCATCGTCCGAAACAAACCTTTCCAGTTCCTTGTCAAGACCGTCCAACAGTAGATTTATCATACGTTCTCTGTTCGTCATAATCTCTCTCCTAACAATATGGTGTTTCCACTCATCGTTCTACATTTTCTCCCTGGAAACAAGAGCCACAAAATTCCCAGATATTGTCTTCTACTTTCCGAAAAGTAGCAAATACCGGTTTCAGTTTATTTCCATCCATCCGATGGTCTGTAGGTTCTCCTAACTGTGTGCAGTCAGACCGCATACATGCAGGAGCAAGGCAGTTGATGATCTGGTCCACAATACTGGCATCGACAAGATCGCCAATTTCCAGTGCGCCAATCCCGCAATACCAGTCCATGTTGCAGACTTTCTTTCCATGATATTCTTGTCGCTTTTTCAGATCGTTCCCTTCATATATGACTTCTTCGAGGAAAAGTTTCTGATCTGCCCATGGATATTTGAGGTAATTCCTTCTGTATTTTTCTGCGATCTCTTTTTCCGGAAAGATCTGTGGATTGCCAGCGGACAGCAGATATCCTTTGTATTCGTATACAACCTGATATCCGATCCGTTTTCCCCGGTCTTCCATCCAGGAAAAGAAACTTTCTTCCAACCCGATGTCACGGATGATCTGCCGCTCCTCTTTGGAAAGCTGAAAATCTTTTTTGTAGCAATAATCTTGGACAGCATCGTATTCAGCAATACAAAACTGTTCATCGTCCTCAATTTTCATCAATTTGTCGATAATTTCCATCAATGTTTTTTCCATATTTTTCTCCTATAAATTGTATTTCAGACATTTTTTCTCCTTTCGTAATGGTTTGTCTGATGCTTATAGTGTTTGAAAAAATCAGGGAAATAAAAATCAGGGACTGTTGTGGTCCCTGATTCTGGAATTCTAATGGTTTGTATGTAAAGAATTCAGCATTTCTTTTTCAGCAATCTTTTTAATCGCAGCAATTTCCTTTTTTGTAATATAGACATTCGGATTTACCAGGGAATCCCAAGAAACATGGTCCTGTTCCCAACGGATCTCAACGATCCACTTGATCTCATCCGTATGATACTCAAAAAAGATCATATAAGGATCCCCTTCTTTGTCCAAAAGATGATCCTCTCCAAACCAGAATTGGAAAGTATGCTTATCCAACCAGTTCGTTGCGTATGGTAAATCTTGATTACGAAAACGAAGTGTTTTCACGGTTGGTTTTGGAATTTCCGGAAGAGAATTCATGATTTTTGAAAGATCTAAAGCTGGTCCTTCTGCTCTGTTTTTTTCAGAGCCTTCGGATACCTGTAATGGATCGTGTTCTTCTGGCACCGTGGACGGATCTGGAATGTCAGGGAGATCCGGAATAGAATTATTCTCTTTCTTTTCGGTCTTTGTTCCCATGTAGAGAGAAAGATCTCTTACTGCATTTTGTACAGAGTCCATCAGCTGATCGATCTCGCCAAACGGTACATAGTCTTCCATGTCCGGATATGGTACCCAAGATCGATTATTGTACAGGCAGCATTCCTCAACCAGATACATCTTTTCTTTTGTTATAGTCTCGATAACCCGGATGATCACGCCTTTTGTTCCATCGTCTTCCAGGGGATAGATGCAATATTCTCCCGGTATTTCTAATTCGCTTAACTTGTAAAGAAGTGTTTCTTTGGTAGTATACGGATCTTTTTCCTCATAGTCTGCTTCAACATGACCTTTCCGTAACAGCATATCTACAATCTGCAGATTGAAATTCAGCTGGTGATATAACGCATCTTTTTCCAGGGGTGTTGCCTGCAGAATGGAAGTAATCTTACTCACTTCCTCTGTCGTGAGTGTGATCGTTGCCAGTTTTTCGTCTTTACTTATTTTTCTAATTTCCATAGTTTCTCCTCCTACTCAAAATCTACATCATCGTCCACAACCTGTCCATCGTCCGGATCCGACCAGTCAAATTCGGAATCGTCCATTGTGGAGACTTTTTGTAATGCTGTTTCTTCTGTTTCTGCTTCTACAACGGCATAGCCATATTTTGTGACCATAACTCTCATTTTTCTCATAGTTACTCTCTCCTATTCCGTGAAATTATATTCCGGGTACACATCGCCAATATTCAAACCATTCTCAAACCAGCAATGGTCTGAAACGCCTGGAATATCAACGATGATGTGATCGGGGTATATTTCTGCAACGGTTCCTTTGTAAAATCTTCCATCCAGCCGGCAGCGAACCGGTTGGTGTAAATGGAATAAACGGTCTAAATCTGCCATATGCGCTCTCCTTATAAAAGATCTGGGGTTAATGCATACCCATCGGCTTTCGGTGAAAAAATCCAAGTATCGTCTTCGCAGACATTTGGATTTTCCCTTAATTGATCCAAAAGACAAAGAACTTCTTCCTTTGTTTCGAACCGATCCCAACGATCCTGATTATTCTCTTGCCATAGTACCGTCCACATATGTTTTTCCTCCTCTTACGTTTTTTGGTGCTTCACCTGAAAGGTCGATCTGCAATCTTGCAACCTCAACAGCTGCTCTGTAAACTAACGCATAATTAGAATCGCCATGTGTCTGTGTGACCTTTTCGAGAAATTTATCCATCTTACCAAGAAAACAACCGCACTTGACTGTGATCTCATTCTCTTTATCACGATAGAATGTTGTAAAATCATCCCGGCTACCAATAGCGCCAATCACTAATACGTGTCTTGCAGAAAAGATCTCAGCCTCATCGTAAACCTCAGCATTACCGCGAACCATGACATTACCGTAAACCTTGGCATTACCGCAAATCATGGCATTACCGCAAACCACGGCATTATCGCAAACCTCAGCATTACCGCGAACCT
>OJAG01001583.1_pt1 | contig 13440 bp, 10 predicted proteins | sample 1589021 | NCBI WGS metagenome assembly OJAG01 (sample SAMN03283264) | human gut metagenome | biome: human-associated habitat; material: feces | host: Homo sapiens | place: USA | collected 2013 | reverse complement strand
ACAAATTGTGACGCACATCTTGCAGAAAGCCTTTTTCAAACACGCTCTAGCATTAAAAAACCCGGACTGCAAGGCAATCCGGGTAAAGAACAATCATCTTTATTTGTTCGGCATGATCCAGAATTTCATGGTCGGGTAGCTGAGAACTACCTGAACCAGAATGTTCAGAACATTTGCGAGTGTAGGTGCAAGTGCTTCGGAAATACCGATGTTTACGAAAAAGCTCTGGCTGTAAGCCGGAAGTGCTGCGGATACAAGCACCAGCACAACTGCAAGTACAATGTATTTCGGTACAGCCTTCTCAAACGCTGCATTGGATTTGAAAACCAGATTCTTCTGTACAAAGAAGTTTACGGTCTGAGCTGCTGCAGTTGCAACCAAAAAGCTTAAAAATCCACATAAACCAAGATTGGACTCGATATTATCTGCGTAATTGAACACCAGAAACTTAAATGGTGTATTTGCAAAGCTTTTGAAAATAAAACCGGTACACAGCCACATGATAATGAAGTTTGTAATAGTTGCACAGTTGGATAATACGTTAAATTTAATAAATTCCCAGATATTCGGGTGATCTTCGATTAACTGTTTGATTTTTCCCATAATGATACTCCTCCTATTTCTGCTCTTCCAGATCTTTCTCATACTGCTTGTTCAGCTTCTGGTTTCTGAAAAATCCGCTGATTACTTTTCCAAGTCCGCTGAAATGACCGTTTACAACCTTTAGAAGTCCCTCTACCATTTCCATGGAAACCATACCGCCTGTCATCTTGGCGATTGCACGGAATGGCATGTTGTACTGGAACAGGGTGTTCAGATCCGGAATTCCCGCTGCCTCGCTCTTTTTCAGCTTTTCACCCAGCTTCTTACAGATGAAGCGGGCAATTCCGTTCTTCGCGTAATACATCTGGCAAAGGGCATCGTTCATGCCAAGCTCGCCGCTCCAGCTTCCGTCCGGAATGGAATGTCCCAGGATCGTCTCGTACTCCTCATTTCCGATCTGCTGGATTTTTCCCTCCACGTAAGAAGAAACGCGGTTAGTATAGTATGGCATTACCTCAGTGGTTCCGATAATGGCAAGAGAATCCTGAAGACGGATATCCGCACAGCTTGCACCGATCATAATGCTGTAAACGCCGCCTTCTACTTCCCATTTATTTGTCTTCATATTCCAGTAACGGAATGTCTTGTCGTCGAACTTAATGGTAACGGTTTTCTCCTCGCCTGCCTTTAAGAACACCTTGGAAAAACCTTTCAGTTCCTTGACCGGGCGGAAAACTTTTGCTCCCGGAAGTCCTACATAAAGCTGGGCAATCTCTGCACCATCATACTTTCCGGTGTTGCGAAGGGTAAACGTCGCCCCATCCGGCTTCACCTGAAGATTGTCATATTCAAATGTAGTGTAGGAAAGACCATATCCAAATGGATAGTTTACCGGCACACCTGCGGTGTCGAAGTAGCGGTATCCTACGTAAATTCCCTCTCTGTACTCAGAGTTCCGCTCCTGTGACGGATAGTAATTGTAAGAAGGAGTATCCTCATATTTCTTAATGTAAGTTTCAGCAAGCTTTCCGGATGGGTTGACTTTACCGGAAAGAATATCAAGCACTGCACCTGCACCTGCCTGACCCATGAGAGCGGTGTGAAGCAGGGCTTTGAAATGATGGTGCCATGGCATTTCGATAACAGAACCTGCGCTGATGATACCAACCATGTTTGCATTTGCTTTTGCCAGCTCCTGAATCAGGTTGATCTGGTTCTGGGGAATGCGGAGATGCTTACGGTCAAGACCTTCTGTCTCGCTTTTTTCGTTCAGTCCGAAGAAAAACAGAACTACATCAGAACGGCGTGCAAGATCCACGGCCTCTTTTTTCATAGCTTCGTCTTCCTTGCCGTCACGCTGATAACCGCGGACGATTCCAGTTACGGAAATTCCGCTGGTCTCCAGCATGTCCTTGATGGAATCTACTTTTGTGGAGTTTACCATGGAGGAACCTGCGCCCTGGTATCTTGGGTCAAAAGCGAAGTCACCGATTATGGCTGCCTGAACCTTCGCTCCAACCGGAAGGATTCCGTCCTCATTTTTCAGAAGAACTGCACTGTTCTCGCAGGCAAGACGTGCCAGCTTGTGGTGCTCCTCATGAAGGGCTTTCTTGTCCGCCACTTTTTTATAATGCTTTGCATTCTCGGTGGTAGTAAGTACCAGATCAAGAAGCTCGTCTACGCGCTCGTCGATGTCCTTCTCACTGATCTTGCCGCTTTCTACGCTGGCAAGAAGCTCTCTTGCCGCATCAAGTCCCGGAGTCGGCATTTCCAGAGTGGAACCGTTCTTTACACCGAGAGAATGGTCGTTAGAAGCGCCCCAGTCAGTGATAACAGAGCCTTCGAAGCCCCACTCATCGCGGAGAATGTCTTTCAGCAGATGCTCGTTTTCGTTGGCGTAAACACCGTTTACCTCGTTGTAGCTGCTCATAACCGTTTTCGCGCCACCCTCTTTGATGGCAATCTCAAAACCGGTGAGGTAGATTTCACGGAGAGTTCTCTCATCTACCACCGCATTCATTGCCATACGGCGAAGTTCCTGGCTGTTTACAGCGAAATGTTTTGCACAGGCTGCTGCTCCTGTGCTCTGCACACCGCGGATAAAAGCAGCTGCCATTTTTCCGGAAAGATAGGGATCCTCGGAAAAATACTCGAAGTTACGTCCACAGAGAGGATTTCTCTTAATGTTCAGTCCAGGTCCAAGAAGAACGTTTACGTCTTCTTCCATGGATTCTTCACCAAGGGCAACGCCTACCCTCTGCTCCAGCTCTTCATCCCAGCTGTTTGCCATAGCTGCCGCTGTAGGAAAACAGGTTGCCGGTACTGCTGGATTGATTCCCAGATGATCTCCTGCTCCTGCCTGTTTACGCACACCATTCGGTCCGTCTGAACAGAAAATCGCCGGGATATCCAGACGCGGGAAATCTCTTGTCTGCCACTCGCTTTTTCCGCTGAGGAATGCGGCTTTTTCCTTCAGGGTCATGTTATCTATGATATTCTGATATTTCATGCTTGTGATCGCTCCCTTCTATATTGCCATAAATATAACATAACCCCGTCTGTAAAAGACGGGGTTATCACAAACTGTCAATATATTGCACAAGATGCATTAAAAAACCATTTATTTTTATCCCAGCACTTTCTGCAGCGTTTTCTCCAGCACCTGCAGATTCACAGGCTTGGAAAGATGTCCGTTCATACCGCTTGCCAGGGAACGTTTCACATCCTCGTCAAAAGCGTTGGCGCTCATTGCGTAAATCGGAATCTTTTTGCAATCCTCACGATCCAGATTCCGGATGGTCCGGGTTGCTTCCAGTCCGTCCATTTCCGGCATCATAATATCCATAAAGATCATATCGTAATATCCGGGAACGGATTCTTCCATGCGCCGCACAGCTTCTTTTCCGTTAACTGCCTGCTCGGTTTTAATTCCGTAATTTTCAAGAATCGTACAGATAATTTCCATATTCAGCTCATTATCCTCAACCACCAGGATTCTTTTTCCCGGGAAGCTGATCTCCTCCGGCTGGCTGGTGACCGTAGTCTTCTCTCCGCTTACCGGCTGAAGCTTCACGTTAAAGCTGAAGCTGCTTCCCTTACCAGGCTCACTTTCCAACTTAATATCGGAATCCATCATCCGCACAATTCTTCTGCTGATGGCAAGACCAAGACCAGTGCCCTGTTTTCTTGCATTTTCAGAATTATCCGCCTGCTCAAACTGCCGGAAAATAAGCTGCTGTTTCTCAGGTGCAATTCCAATTCCATCATCCCTGACCTGAAAATACAGATTGGAAAAGCCTTTCTCTTCTTCTGTCTCGCGAACGGTCAGCCACACATGTCCATCTGGTCTGGAATACTTCAGCGCATTTCCCAGAAGATTTACCAGAACCTGGTTCAGCCGCAGGGAATCTGCCATAAACCAATGGTTTTTCAGCTGGATATCTGCTATATACTGAATGTTATTTTCGTTCAGCTTCGCTTCCAGCAAAGGACGAAGTCCCTGTATCATCTCCATGAGATTGCATTTTTCTTCGATCAGCCTCATCTTTCCGCTCTCAATCTTGGACATATCCAGAATATCGTTGATAAGTCCAAGCAGATATTCCGAGGAGTACTCGATTTTTCTCAGACAATCGATTCGCCGCTCCTCAGTCTGTCCATCTTTCAATGCAATCTCCGTCATACCTATAATACCGTTCATAGGAGTACGGATCTCATGAGACATACGGGCCAGGAAATCCGATTTCGCCTTGGCAGAAAGATCGTGACGCTCCAGATTCAACCGGTTTTGAATAATTGCGCTGATTTCTTCCAGACACTTACACTCTTCTTTTTTCTCCAGAACATCCTGGTCAATGTCCCGGAATACAATACTTCCGGAATACTGTCCGTTATCTGTCATATGGAATACAATATCGTTTCTGCCTGAAGCAAAAGGCTGAATCAGCGGCTCTTTCCATATGCTTTCCCCGGAAGTCAGAAGCTGCTGCATTTCCTGTGTCTCCACAAAGTGCTGGTATTGCTTCTCAGAACAGTGGACCATACCGTCCCAGCCATCCTTTTTCTCCCAGGTTTTCCAGCAGTACAGCAGGTTATTTACCATATATTCCCCGTTGAAATGGGTGATCACAATGTCTGTCAGATGGTATTTCTCCTGCAGCTTCAACGCCAGAATATCCAGAACCACAGAAGTATCACCATCTCTGTCAAACAGGTTCAGAGCTATAGAGGAAAGTGTCATTTCCTTCAGACGTTCCAGAGAAGCCACCTCCGCAAATGCCACATCAACCGCACAGGCTTTTTCCACCGTTGAAAGCTCCTCATAGAACATGATTTCCTGCTTTCCATGACGTGCAGCTGTAAGAGCAGTCTTCGTCTGTTCAAGTGCCTCAGACAGCGAATTTCTGCTGCCTGTAACTGCGATTCCACATTTCAGGGAAAGGGACAGATGCTTCTCATCTGTAAGCGCCCCAAACTCCTTTTCCAGTCCCTGCACACTTCTCACGATCGGTCCGGTCGTACATACCGGCAGCCATACCAGCATCTGGTCTGCACCAGCCCTGATATAAATACCACCGTTTAAACCGTCCTCCTGGAAGCGCTTCGCCAGCAGACCGGCAAACTGCTCCAGAATAATATCTCCGAAGATCAGGCCATAGCGCTCATCGATTTTGGAAAACTGCTGGATTTCCAGGAGTACCAGTACTCCCTCCGGGTCATCCCGACACAGTGTTTCCACAACCTCCAGTCCACTTCCAAGGCGGTAAAAAGAAGTAATGGAGTCATAAATCTGCTTTCTTTTCTGCGCCTGCTCCAGAAGCTTGTGCTGATGTACATTGTGAATGCAGCCAACGATCCTGCTGCGCTCTTTATTCTCGTCAAAAGTAATGCTTCCGGATAGATTTACCCACTGAAATTCTCCATTGACATGCTGCAGACGAAAATCAACATCCAGAACTCCTCCTGAGCTTTTTACCGCGTTTATCAGTTTTGCCTTATCTGCCGGATGGATACTGTCATTATCAAGAAATTCCGGATGCTTTCCGCAGTCCCATACACCGTCATTGCCTTTACTGTTAACTATTTCCAGCAGTTTTTCCTTACATTTGTAGGTAAAAAAGGCATCCTGGGAACTTTCTACCGCAATTCGATAGCGCTCCTTTTCCTCCAGAAGCTGATTCTCTGTCTGCATCTGAGCATCCGTCAGATTCTCTATCACTTTGTGGAGCTCATCAAGCTCCTGAATACCTGACTCCTGAAAACTGTGAATTCCCTTCACTCCGCCTCGTACACTCTCCACCAGATGGTAAACCGGTTCCGTCGCATACTGGACAAGAAAATAAACCAGAATAACTGCCATCAGGGCACTTCCCAGAATCGCTCCCAGGATTCTCTCATAAACATCGGAAATCAATCCATACACAGAATCCTCTGCAACAAAACCGCACAATGCCCACTGTGTATCTTCATACGGCACATTTCTGCTGTACAACTCCAGATTGCTCACAAGTCCGTAAATCTTCTGTTTCCCAATGGCAGCTCCTTGTACCAGCCTCAGATTCCCCTGCACCGGCTCCGCCAGAACAAAGTCACTTCCGTCCCGGCAGGCCGCATCATACAGCGCACCTTCACCGGCAATTCCCTCATAATTTCCATCTCCATGGTCTACCACAAGGGCAAATCCTGCATTCAGATCAGAATCCAGATCTTTTACTGGAAAATATTTGGTCAGATCATTCACTCCCACTTCAATTCCAAGCACACCGTAAACTGTTTTACCATAAACAAGAGGTACCGAATAGGTGATCATCTTATGATTATCCATATAGAAATCTTCCAGAATAAACGGCTTTGACCAGTACCCCAGGTTTGCCATACTGGTGCGGGAATCAACGTAGTTTGCTGCTGTTATATATGGCTGGTAAAAAAAGTCATCCGCATCTCTTTTCCCATTGCCCTGGAAGCGGAAATCTGTATGCCAGGAAGTATCCAGTGAAATGGACATGTTCTGTGACAGGACCTTACTTCCACGCTCCATCAGCAGATCCGTGCGGGAAGCCGTTTTGGTCTGGGGATCTGAGTCTCTCACCCAGAAGCCTTTGTATTCCCCTTCCGAATCTGTATCACCGTCATTTCCCAGAACCAGAAAAATTCCAGAAGTGGAATTGTACTGCAAAACCTCCACCATATCGTAAAAAACTGTTTCCAGATATTCCTCCTGGACTCTTCCTGAGCCCATGAAGCCCTGCATGTCCATCTGATGATTGCTCAATACCTTTGTCAGCGCCGAGGAAAGATTATCACTTTCCTTGTTCACGCTACTCCACTGCTCGATCATATCGTTCTCCAGGACTACCTTACGGTTCTCCACCGTATGACTGTCCAGACCGATAACTGCATTCTCCATGTTTGAGCGGATTCCGCTGAAAATCAATGTCAGGAATGGGACTGCACCCTGTACAAACACAATGATCAGTATAGGAATCAGAAATATATTCAAAAGAGATTTCTTTTTCTTCACAGTCCTCCGCACCTCCTTATGTCCAGAATCTGTCTAAAAAACCACTTTGAATGTTTTTTCAAATACACTCCAGGCTATGGCAGAATTCCGTATACCAGTTCTGGAAATTCTCATCTGTCAGATACTGTGCAAGAGCCTCTTCCCGGCTCTCTCCGTCTACGATTGCAGCGTCCATGGCATCTTTATCAGCCTTTGCCTTGTCAGCCAGAGAATAATCCAGGATCTTACGGGCGCTGTAGCTATTGTCAAAGGCTCCAATTGTATAGAAACTTGTTTTATCAAAGTCTTCCATTTCCGTTGTAAAACAATCGTAAACCTTCTGGTTGACTTCTATATTATTCTCTTTGATAACGGAATCCAGTACATCTACGCTGTTGGCTTCTTTCAGAACCGGCATATAGGAGGATTCGCATACAAAGCGCAGGTTCTGGTTCTTCTGTGTGAACCATTTCAGGAATACACTTGCAGCATACTCATGTTCCTCATCAGACTTGGTCACTGCCATTCCGGCCCCCTGCTGAACTTTTATGTTCTCGCCGCCCTCCATAACCGGAGAATCACATACGATGTAATCAATCGGATAGCTTTCATTCTCTTTTTCCACGGTATCCGGGAAGTATACAGCGGAAGATGTGGAGCCTGTGTATGCAAGAATATCTCCTGTCTTCACATCATCGGAACGGAATTTTCCAAGAGATGCGAAATAGCCCTTCATATATGGTACATAGTAATTATCCCAAAGGCGGCGGATCAGATCTTCATCTGTGTTTAAGATCATTTTTCCATCTTTCACCTGGAAAATTTCCTTTCCCATCTGCTTCATGCCAATGATAAAATAGTTGGACATGGAGTCTCTGCCGTAGAATGCTTTTCCATCGTCCGGCACATCCGGGGTCTGCTCATCCGTCCACTCATAATAGCGCTGTGCAACCTCTGTAATACCTTCTGTAGTGGCAAGTTCATCCACTGTAGTTCCAGTGGCTTCTGCAAAAGGCTCCCAGTCAGTCTTATTGATCATGGTGATCTCTGTAGATTTGGCAACCGGGAAAAGATATAAAGCGCCATCCTGGTTAAAATAGCCCTCCTGGATGTAGGAATCTACATACCTGGACAGCTCATCTTCTGTAAAATACACGGAAAGGTCTGCCAGCTTGTCCTGCTCTGTACTGCGTAAGCAGTATCAGAATAGGAAGAGAAAATATCCGGCAGTTCTTCTGCTCCTACTTCTCCATTCAAAGAGCTGTTGACTGCTTCCTCAAGGTCGGATACGGAACCCTGACTGTAGCTCTCCACGTAGATACCCTCCTCTTTTCCAACGGAGGCGTTAAATTCCTTTACAAGGATGTCAAACATTGCCTGTTGGGCACCGTTGTAATAATGCCAGATTGTTAGGGACACCGGGTGATCCGGATCCAGCTTTACAGATTTACCGCTTCCATCTTTGCTGCTTCCACAGCCAGCTAAAGATGCGGTCATTATTGCGATTAACATCATTGCCACACATTTTTTCTTCATACTCTTTTACTCCCTCACGGCACCTGATGCCGCAGCTTAACTCAATATATACTTCTGCCTGCAGCACTGTCCAAAGACCGGCTGACATGGCAGACCAGAGCGTGTTTGAAATTCCAAATCTTCAAAACAAAAAGCCCCTGCAACAAGTAAAATGCATCGCTGACTTCTACGGAATACAATATCCTTTCCAGCGTTTTTACATGTCACATGGGTAAATTTATAACGCATAGGCTTATTATAGGAAATGTCAGAAAAAGAATCAATAAATATTCATGAAAAAGGACAGAAAATATTTCATTTCTGTCCTTTCAAAATATACGTTATTTCACAGTCACCTTGCACTTAACTGTTTTCTTCCCTGCTTTCACCGTAATTACGGCTGTTCCTTTTTTCTTTGCAGTAATTCTGCCCTTGGAATCTACCTTTACTACCTTGGAGGAGCTGGATTTGTAGGTGATTTTTTCTTTGCTTGTTACTGGTTTTAAAACCGGTTTCAGGGAATATTTCTGATTTTTCTTTAATTTCAGTGTTTTCGGCACACCTTTGATCTTTGTGGTTTTTACAGCGGTTTTCTGGACTTTTACGGTAACAGACTTTTCATATCCGCTGTTCAGGTATATGTGAATACGGGTTTTGCCTGTAGTTTTACCGGCGGTAATGTTACAGGTTCCATCTGAACTAACAGATACATCTGCAATACTCCAGTTATCCGTACTCCAGGTGGAAATGAAATCTCCCTTTGCAAGCCCGGTTACTTTCAGACACTTCGTCTTCTGTCCGGTCTTCAGCACAATACTGGACTGATTCAATTTCATTGTTGGCTGCAGTCTGTCCCGGGTAATTTTTGTTTCCTGCTCACCGCATGCACTGCAGGTACGTGTCTGAACTTCTTCCTCATCCACAGTTGCTTCCTGGGTTACTGCCCATGCAGAAAATTTATGTCCGGTTGCTTTTATTGTAGTTCTCTTTTCCGTATCGCAATATCTGCAGGTGTATTCATCGACTCCGTCATCTGTACAGGTTGCATCTTCATGCCATGACCTTACCCAGCTATGTCCGGTTGCCGGAATTGTCTCTTTCTTTTTGTCACCACATCTTCTGCAGGTATAAGTTTTTTCTCCGTCACTTTCACAGGAAGCATCTTCTGTTGTTTCCCCACGATTCCAGTCATGACCAAGTGCCGGTGTTTCTTTCGTATAGTAATCACCGCAAAATTCACAGATTTCTTCTTCAGATCCTGAATAGGTACAGCCACTCATTTTTATCACATGTGACTTGTAGGAATGGGTATGGTTCGGATTGTAACTGTAATATACGGTTGTATTTGAATCACAAATGTATCTGGGCTGCCATGTGCTGCTATTTGCATAGCAGCGGATACTTCTCAGCTTGGCACAGTTTTTAAACGCATTATTTCCTATAGATGCCACACTTGCCGGGATTTCTATGGTTTCCAAAGCATTACATTTGCCAAAAGTCTGATCTCCAATTCTGGTCAGACCCTCTGAAAACTTTACGCTTGTCAAGCTGGTACAGCCCTGGAATACACCGCTTCCGATGCTCGTTACGCTTGCAGGAATAGTTATGCTTGTCAAACTGCTGCAATTCCAGAATGCCTGAACTTCTATAGAGGTTACCGTTCCCGGAATGTGTTGTCACTAACAAAGGAACACACTCCTTTTAACTCGTCTGCGATATGGGAACACAATTCTTTGGTTTTATCCCCCATCTTCTTAGACTTGTCGAAACGCTCCTTTGCATTTCCAATTTCATTTTTTAATCCTGTTTTATATATGAAAGTAATTTTATAGGGATCTTTATTTCCATCTTCATCAAATCCACCAACAATTACTTTTTCGATTATACTCTCAAATATACCTCTGTCAAATTCTTCTAATACTTCATTTTCTGACAGTGCTTTTTTGAAATCTGAAACCCTTCTTTGTAAGGAAGTTTCATCATCTAATTGTTGCTGTAAATATTCCAGCTTTGCTTTTTCATTTGTAAAATCTTTTTTTAACCCTATATCAGTTTCTTCGTAAATATCCTGTGAAACAATACCTTTTAAATATTTATCAAGAAGTACCTTTCGCTTCGCCTGGATTTTACTTATATTTTTATCTAAGGCAGTTATCTGTTCCGGAATAGAATTTTCACCCAGTGTTTTTTCAACTCTTCTCAAAAACTCATCCAAAACATCTCTATTGTCCTTACACAACATTCGATATGATTCAATGAAGGCTTCCTCTATAACCTGTTCTGGTATTCCTTTGCTGTCTGGACAAAATCGCTTTCCATTTTTGGTTGATTTTACACATTGCCAAATCGTTTTCTTATATTTAGAGTTACTGTGCCAACGCCTTCTGGATAAACTTGCACCGCAAAATCCACATTCTAACATACAGCTAAAAGCGTATTGTCGGCTAAATTTTTCTCGTTTACCCGGTGTAACATTATGCTTTCTTCCACCATTTCTTCGGTTCCGAATTTCCTGTGCTCTGTCGAAAGTTTCCTCCGACACAATTCCCTCATGATGATTATGTATATAATACCGATCTTCTTCACCAAGATTATCCAAACGTCTTTTAGAAATCGGATCTACTGTAAAAGTCTTTCCTAATAAAATATCACCCTTGTACTTCTCGTTATTTATAATTCCCATTACGCTGGATGAAACCCAAGGATTTCCCTTTATAGTCAATATTCCCTGTTCATTCAATTCTCTGGCTATCATAGTGCTTCCAGCTCCTGCTACATATCTATCAAAAATGTAACGAACTGTTTTTGCACCTTCTTCGTTAATTGAGATTGATTTTGTATTTACATCATAATCATAACCAAGGCATCCTTGAAAACCAACTAACTCGCCTCGTTTCATCTTCATCTTCAAGCCTTTTTTTACATATGCGGAAGTATTTTCTACCTCTTGCTGCGCCACGGAACTTAATATCGTCATAAGGAACTCACCATCTTTTAAAGTATTGATTTTCTCTACTTCAAAGTAAACAGCAATATTCCGTTCTTTCAACATTCTTACATATTTTAAGGTATCAAGAGTATTTCTTGCAAATCGTGGAATACTTTTCGCTATTATCAGGTCAATTTTACCATCCATACAATCCTGTATCAATCTTTGAAATTCTTCTCTTTTATCAACTTTTGTACCTGTGATCGCTCTATCTGCATAGACTCCTGCAAATATATATTCCTTATTACTTTGAATTAAATCCGTATAATGTCTGACCATCGAATTATAACTTTTAATCTGATCTTCATCATCTGTACTAACTCGACAATATGCTGCAACCCTAAGACGTTCAATTCTTCTTCTGGAAGAACCATCAAATGGATCATTTGCTTTAATAAGTTCTATTTCCACTTTTGTCCTCCTTTGTGTTCCTACCGTAGTGTTCATTTTCATTATAGAGCAACACAGGAAGTTCGTCAAGCTGTAATATTGGATACAATACCATAATCTTTCATCAACCTTTTTTCAATCAGCAAATATTCTGCTTCGCTAATTAATTTCTTTACAAATAACTGTTTTAACATTGCTAACTGCATACTATATCTCAATAATTTTTTACCGTTCATTATTTTACCCTTTCATTATTTCTTTTACAAAATAAATCCTGCAGGTAGCCATCAGGTCATGGCTCACATTGGTATTGCACCATCTTCTTCAGACCGGACTATTGCCGGAAGTATCATTATCAAAAGCAGCATCATCGCCACAGAGTTCCCATCCTCTGCCTGTAATCAAATATTTCTCGCTCGTACCTTTACTTCAATACCGTTATCAGTATTTCTTCGTTTACAATCCCCGCCAGCTTTTCGACAAATTGTCGGGAAGTGACGGAAACAGGTAGTCCTGGCGTATTCATCACATAGCTCAACTGCTCCATACGTCCTGCAGGATCAGCAATATTCAATTTTCAAGGTGCGCTGTATCCGGTCATTCAGCTTTTGAAAGGGAAAAAAGCCTTATTCCGGATACCGTATAATCAACTCAGAAAAGTTTGCTCTTCTACTGTCGATTTCCAACTTTACCTGTCTCATAAGGCACAGGCTTAAAAGCTAGAATTTTTGTAATCAGCTTTGTTTCCAAACGCCGACGCAGTGTTTCATCTACACAATAATGTACCTGTCCAAATTCATCGAACATAATTCTGGTAGACAGGCTGGCTATGTACCCTTCGTAATGTTTCAACACGGTATTGATTGCTTCCACATCACCTTCTGATGCTGCCTTAATAATATGGAAAGGCAGCAATTCAGATTTCTTCATCTGTGTATCATTCTTTCTCATCTGTACTTACCTCCATAATATTTTTCAATAATTCGAGTGAGCGTTTTCGATGCTCATGGATGGTACTGCGGACAAGATTCATTTCTCTCGCAATCTCTGCATCACTCATGTCCAAAAAATAAGACAGCAAAATAACATTCCGCTTCTTTTCTGTTAATGTCTGTAACGCCTCCGCAATCAATGCATCTTTGACTTCAATGTCATAGCCAAGAACCTGAAAACGATGTGGTTCAAGATTGTATTCATCCATTGTAAAAAGTTTGCTCAACTCCTTTTCCGGCAGTTCTGACAACAGCACTTCGTGCCTTTGCCGATAGGCCATATGTCTTTGATAATCAATGACTTCGCCCTTCAGTGCCAATTTACATATCCGATCAAACTGATGTCTAACCGTCCATTCATCCCAGGAAGAAGATTGCTCCATTAGAGTTCACCCCCTTCCCGTCCAACTGGTTATGAGCGAAATTCTTATTTCCCTTTCGCTCCATATCCCGATTGGTTGATACCCGGTGTCGGGGGCTTCCTAAAAATTTTTTTGAAATTTTTAAGAATA
>OJAG01001574.1_pt1 | contig 13492 bp, 14 predicted proteins | sample 1589021 | NCBI WGS metagenome assembly OJAG01 (sample SAMN03283264) | human gut metagenome | biome: human-associated habitat; material: feces | host: Homo sapiens | place: USA | collected 2013 | reverse complement strand
TACTTCGGGGCGTAAGAAAAATAGGGGGACGCAGCGGATGCGCCCCCGTTTTTTGATATGGGAAAAGGGATGCTCGCATGGGGCATCCCTTCTTTCAATCAGGAAATTCACGAATTCCGTTTGATTTCAATCGTCGAAGCAAAGATGGCAGGCAGAGACGCTTTCAGCTTCTCGCAGAATTTCGCGACGAAGCAGCCGTCCTCGGAATTTTCGCCCCAAAGCGCTTCCAATTCCCGAAAACGTCCGCGCGTGTCTTCGTCCATACTTCTGCAAGCGTATAGGTCGTCGAAAATGACTTTCGCGCCGGAGATTGTCTGCACGGAAACAGTTGGCAGCTCATGCGCCGAGACAACAATCGTGACGGGGCAGTTTTGATCGTCGGCAGAAGTGCATTTTGCAAGAAACTCGCAGAAGCAGGTGACGCATTCCTGCGACGATTCTTCTGTATCGTCATGAGTTTCCGGCATCTTCATTGGCGTATCGGGAAAGAACACGGCGCGGAGTTCCGCGGAATGCGCCTGAAAGCTGTCCGCAAACGCTCGTGGAGAGGTGTTTTTGTCCTGCGCCATTGCGGTGAGTTCGTCCATCACGGCTTTGATGTTCTTTTGCGGCATTGGTATCCTCTTTTCGTAGGTTTGTTTCTCTGCATTCGACAAAAAACGGTTCTTCTGCCAGATATGGGGAAATTTACAAGCTGTTCAAAACTGCGTGTCTGTTGCTTGACAGGTGCGAACAGCGGCATTAAAATGGGCGTATAACAGCCATCGGGAGGGGAAAAGCATGGTTCAGGAGCAAATGCGCGCGTGCGATATGCTGCCGAAGTACGCCGGGGTGGATGCGCGATACCAATGCACGCAGTTTTCGTGGTCGGAGGAGTTTGCGCGTCCGGCGGCGGAAGTGCGCGCGGTTGTCGCGCAGGCTTGCCGGAAGCATTCATACCTGATTGCGACGACGCACTTCGAGCCGCCGCTGCCGTTCCTCGTGAAGGCGCGTGGTATGTGGGCGACGTACTATGCGGGATTGACGCGGGCGGACAACCGCATCAGCAGAACGCGCGAAATGCGGCGCTTCCAGCGGCATTATGGCGTTGCAGAGCTTGTGCCGGATTTCTACGACCGCGCTGATTTCTGGTCGCTGGCGGCATCGGACGGCTTCATCCTGACGACAGACACCGCGCGAAGTGCCGAAGAACTGCTGACGGCGTGCTTCGACGCGGAGGGGATGGCGGACAGCAAGCACTATCTGAACAGCGCGTGCAGGAAGGACGAAACGGTGCTGGTGTTCGGGGATTACAGCGGCGATTTTGCGATTGACTGCCTGTTCGCGCCGTAAAGTCAAAATGCCCACCGCGCCAGCGTCTCGCGCTCAACAGCTTCCGCACTGCGGATTTCCACCGCTTTCCGAAGCGTCTCGATAACCGCGCGCACCTGCTCTTCGCTCTGCGCCAGCAGTGCATACCCGTCCCCGTCATACGCATAGAACGCCATCGTGAACCCGCGGGCGCAGAAGTCCTCGCAGCTGCTCGGCGGCGTATCGGGCGCATCGTGCGGCAGGACGTAAATCGTGAACAGCTCCGCGTGCTCATTCGGCGTCAGGGCGTTCACCGCGGCTTGCATCTCCTGCGCGGTGAAACGCTGCTCCGGCAGCCCGTTGCCGACGGTGCACACCCAGTATTCGCGGACGAGAAAATCCACATCCGCAGTGGAAAAAATCGGCAGAACCGCTTGCAGCACCGTCCGAACGGGCGAATCAGCGGCAAAGCGAATGCCGACCACCATCACCAGTTCACGTCCTTCATCATCCGCATTTCGAGTTCCTGATTTTTCACCGACACGCGCATTCCGGGGGCAATCGAGTGCGTGATGAACGCGTTGCCGCCGATGACCGCGTCATGCCCGATGACGGTGTCGCCGCCCAAGACCGACGCGCCGGAGTAAATCGTCACGCGGTCGCCGATGGTCGGGTGACGGCGGTGGCCGCGCAGGCTCTGTCCGCCGCGGGTCGAGAGTGCGCCCAGCGTCACGCCCTGATACAGCTTCACCGAATCGCCGATGATGGTCGTTTCGCCGACGACGATGCCCGTGCCGTGGTCGATGAAGAAGTACTTGCCGATGGTTGCGCCGGGATGAATGTCAATCCCCGTGCGGCCGTGCGCGTACTCGGTCATGATGCGCGGAATCAGCGGCACTTTGAGCAGAAACAGCTCGTGCGCCAAGCGGTTGACCGTGATGGCGAGCAGCCCCGGATAGGCAATGATGATTTCATCCAGACTTGTCGCCGCCGGGTCGCCGTCGTAGAACGCCTGCAGGTCGGTCGCCAGCAGTGCGCGCACGTCGGGAATCTTCTCCAGAAAGCGGACGGTCATCTCCTGCGCCTGACGGTCAATGTCGGCGGCTGCCTCCTGCGTCACACTGCTGCCGCAGCGCAAGGCAATCGCAATCTGCTTCTGCAGCAGGTACGCCGTGTCCTCGATGAGGGCGGACAGCGAGTGCGCCGCGCTGTATACATGGTAGGCAGGGTCGCGGAAATAGCCCGGAAAGACGATGCGCCGCAGCTTGCCAATCAGGGCGATAATCACGTCGCGGTCGGGCTGGTTGAACGGTTCAATGCGGTCAATGGGGCGGCCGGCGGTATAATCCGCGAGAATATTCTGCGTCAGGTCGTGGATACTGCCTTCCAGCGTGTCCGGCAACATCAAAATCCCTCCTTTACCTTATCTGACATTCAAGTTTTGCACCTGTCTATTCTACACCGAAAACGTTCTCCCTGTCAATTCCCTTGCGAAAATCGTCCATTCGTGCTATAATTTCGCTGGATACAGTCGATTCCACTCGTGAACGGGCGGAATCAGGAAAGGAAGAGGATTTTTATGCGACAGCAGTTATCGGAGCTTCGCCGCGCCATGCAGGCGCATGGCATCGACCTCTATATCATCCCCACGGATGATTTCCACGCGTCGGAGTACGTCGGCGCGCACTTCCGCGGGCGGCACTATGTTTCCGGCTTCACGGGCAGCGCAGGTACGCTGGTGGTGACGGCGGACTGGGCGGGGCTGTGGACGGATGGCCGCTATTTCCTGCAGGCAGGGCAGCAGCTGGAAGGCAGCGGCATCGAACTGTGCAAGATGGGCGAGCCGGGCGTCCCGACGATTCCGGAGTACCTCGAAAAGACGCTTGAAGCCGGTCAGACGCTGGGCTTTGACGGCAGAGTCGTCACGGCGCGGCAGTACGAGGGCTATCAGCGCATTGCGGAAAAGAAGCAGGGCAAAATTGTTTCTGATCTTGATTTGCTGGATGAAATCTGGGCGGAGCGCCCGGCACTGTCGGCAGAACCCGCGTGGGAACTGCCCGTATCGCTGACGGGACGCAGCCGTCAGGAGAAGCTGCATCAGGTGCGCCGCGAAATGGAAAGCCTTGGCGCGGATACGCTTGTCCTGTCTTCGCTGATGGACGTGTGCTGGCTGATGAACCTGCGCGGCAACGATGTGGACTGCACGCCCGTCATGCTGTCCTTTGCTGCCGTGACGATGACCGATGCGGTGCTGTTCGTCAACCCCGCCATCCTCAGCACGGAGATTCAGGCGCATCTTAAGGAGGACGGCGTGACCATCCGCCCCTACGCCTGCGTCTATGAATATACGAAGAAACTGCCGGAAGATTCCACGGTGATGATGAACCTGAATGTCGTCAACAGCCTGATTCGGGCGTGTGTGCCCGCGTCGGTGCGCGTGATTGACCACGTTGACCCCACCGAGCTGCCCAAGGCGGTCAAGAATGCCACCGAGGTGGAGGGCTTCCGCAAGGCGCATGTGCAGGACGGCGTGGCGGTGACGCGCCTGATGTACTGGCTGAAGCACAATGTCGGCAAAATCCCGATGGACGAATTGAGCGTCGCGGAAAAACTGGAAGAGTTCCGCCGCGAACGCCCGGATTACATCGGCCCGTCCTTCGCGCCGATTATCGCCTACGGTGCGCACGGCGCCATCGTCCACTATTCAACGGGTAAACTCACTCTCGCTTGCTCCCCGATAAAAGAGGTTTACAACCCGAAGGCCTCCATCCCTCACGCGGCGTCGCTGCATCAGGCTTGCGCCCATTGTGCAATATTCCCCACTGCTGCCTCCCGTAGGAGTCTGGGCCGTATCTCAGTCCCAATGTGGCCGGTCGCCCTCTCAGGCCGGCTACCCGTCGAAGCCACGGTGGGCCGTTACCCCGCCGTCAAGCTGATAGGACGCGACCCCATCCCATACCGCGAAAGCTTTCCCAGAAGACCATGCGATCAACTGGAGCATCCGGCATTACCACCCGTTTCCAGGAGCTATTCCGGTGTATGGGGCAGGTCGGTCACGCATTACTCACCCGTTCGCCACTCTCACCACCAAGCAAAGCCTGATGGATCCCGTTCGACTTGCATGTGTTAAGCACGCCGCCAGCGTTCATCCTGAGCCAGAATCGAACCCTCCACAAAAAAACTTTGCAGAAAGCCAACATGTGACTCTCAAAAATAAGAAAATTGACGATCGCCTTATAAGGAAAGGCGCATCGCACGAAAACCTCACCGTCCTTCAAGGCCTCCCGGCCACTCGCGAACGAGCGGACGATGAACTGGCAATCATTGACTATAAAGAAGTAGTACAAATACGCTCTTGAGTTCTCAAACCACCACCACTCACCCGCCTCGAGGCACCCCAACCGGGGAACCACTCGCCGAGCGGCAGCAAGAGATAAACCTACAGCACAATCCCATTCCACGCAAATCAGGCATGACGAAACAAGACGCGAACCCTTGCAAACACTGGAAAGCGTCGGCGTGTCGAAATCCGTCTTTCTTACACCATAAATCGCAAAACCAACTCCAGCACAACCCAAAAATCGTCAGAAAAAGCTGATTGCCGCGTGTCACACAACGCAACAACACGGCAATCAGCAGATCAACAGCGCATCACAGCAAGTCACAGACGATCGGAAAGCCAATCGAACACCAAACGCAACGCGCAAGCGCTACGGAATCCGTAACAGGCATGGCAGGCGTTATCGAGCTTGTAGAACGTCACATCCTTGCCAAGCGCTTTCAACGTGGCATACAGGCGACAACTCTGATTGAACGGCACCAACTGATCGCGGCCACCATGCATGATCAGCGTTGACGGAGTGGGCATATCGGCACTCAGATAAGTCATAGGCGAAGCCTGGGCGCTCAAATCCGGATGTTCAAGCACGTCAACGCCACCAATCACCACACCTTCCGGGCACTGCGGATCACTGTGGTTCTGCGAACTCGGATAAAAGTTCATCTTCGCGAAATCAGTAGGGCCATGCCAATCCACGATCGCGTTCACTTCGGCGCTTTCCTCGGCATAGGCATCCGTATCAGGCGCGCGATTGCCAGTGAACCCAGCCATCAGCACCGTATGACCGCCCGAAGAATCGCCCCACAGCGCAATACGATCCTTGTTGCAATGGAAGCGTTCGGCATTCTTGCGCATGAAACGCACCGCAGTCTTGCAATCCTGCATCTGCGCGGGGAACGGCGCAATATCGCTGTGACGATACTTCAGCGCAGCCACCACATACCCCTGCTCGGCAATACGCACGAAATAATTCGAGTAATCGGTCACATTCTGCTCGTGGAATGCCGAACCGCGCACAAACACAATCACCGGCCAACCACCTTCCGGCATTGCGCCCTCGGGCATATTGTCAACGCCAGGCATGAATACCCACATCGGCAAATCAACACTGGTGTCATCAGCCAGCTGACGGGTCACGTATGTAACCTGCTCGATATTCACGGGATATCCAAAATCATCCTGGTCCAAGTCGGAAATCACTCGGCAGCCTTCCGGAAACTCATCAGTGTGCGGGAAGAACTTAGTCTGCTCGCGGCGTCGGAATCGGGGCAAGCTGTGTCGGCGACGGCGGCGCCACCATCGATTCGATATCGATTGCCCCGATCGCCGTAACCGTCTCGGTCGTTTCGGCAGTCTCGGCCGCATCAGCGCCATCATCTGCAATGTTTTGTGCAATATCAGTAGTCATAATGCACCTCTCATTCCTTTCCATGCATGATTATTAAGATTGCTTTTCTCGAATTTGATTGCCCGATGTTCCCTGTTTCACGTGAAACATCAGAAGTTACGTCGTGCGGCTATACCTAAGATATGAGCAAAAAGATCGCAGTATTGACGGGGGCGGGGATTTCCACGTCCGCAGGTATTCCCGACTTCCGTGGACCGGATGGCGTCTGGACTAAGCACCCTGAACAAACGAAAGTGTATGACATCGAAGCATTCCTTTGCCACGAGGAAGATCGCAAGTATTCCTGGCGTTGGCAGAAGGAATCACCCGTGTGGACCGCACAGCCGGGCACCGCACATAAAGCGCTCGTCAAACTGGAACAGGCTGGCATGCTGACGCTGCTCGCCACACAAAACTTCGACGCATTGCATGAAAAAGCCGGCAATAGCAGCGACGTCATCGTCAATCTGCATGGCACCATCGGTACCTCGCACTGCATGAAGTGCCATGCAAAATATGACACCGCCGACATCATGGCGAATCTCGACAACGAACCCGATCCGCACTGCCATCGCAGACTGCCCTACAGCGGCAACATGCCATGCAACGGACTCATCAAAACCGACGTGGTCTACTTCGGCGAGGCGCTGCCGGACGGCGCGCTCGAAAAATCGTATCGACTCGCAACGCAGGCCGACGAACTGTGGGTCATCGGATCCACGCTGGAAGTCATGCCCGCGGCAAGCATCGTGCCCATAGCCGCAGAGGCGGGCGTGCCGATCACCATTATGAACATGGGACGCACGCAATACGATCGGTTGGCCGACCGGCTTATCCACGACGATATCGCCGTCGCCCTGCCGCAGCTCGTCGACGAAACCATCACCGCCGAGCAGTAAGCCGCACAGTAAATACGTTTTCTCGTACGTCTTGCAGTACCGGCACAAATCGTTGGAATTACACCGGTTTTGGTTGGTCGTTACCAAAATCCGAATTTTTCAACGACAAAAATCCGAATGACGTAACGGCTAGTCAAGCAATATAAACAACAAAAGGGTCTTGGATTGCTTTGCGACAATCAGAAATCATCGCAAGGCTTTCCAAGACCCTTATTGGTTATCAAATACTGAAAAACGGTACTGAAATCAGTAAATGCGCTTCGGCTGGAAACCGGCTTCCCGCAATGCCTCGAGCACACGATCAATGTGGTCGGGACCATTCGTTTCAACCGTCACGCCCAAAGCCACGGCATTCGCGTAATGGCTGGACGCCTTGAACTGGTCGTGATCCAGCGCGATAACGTTCGCACGCTGCTCGGCCAGCAATGTGGCGACCTTCACCAGCTGTCCCGGGGTATCGGGCAGTTCGACCTCGAAATGCATGATGCGGCCACGCGTGATCATACCCTTCTGAATCACAGCGCCAATGGACACAGTGTCTTCATTACCGCCAGACATGATCGGCACCACCACATGCGGACCCTTCGCCTCGGCGAACTTGCGCGAGCGCAGGTTGAGGTGCTCGAGCGCAGCCAGAGACACAGCGCCGGCAGCCTCAACCACCAGCTTGTGCTTTTCGAGCATGAGCAGGATCATCTCGTTGATGTCACGCTCGGTCACGGTAACGATGTCGGGGACGGCTGGCAGCGAATCGCTTATGCGTCCTGCCCGGAAGCGAACGGCTTCAGTGCAATTCCGCTCGACCATCAAGGCGCAAGCCGGGTGACGGTGTCATTCCGCGGCTTGCAGCCCGGTTCAGCGCTGGCGGCGGACGACCCCGGTCTGTACTACATCGGGGACGATGCCACCACGGAGAACCTGACGGGGCACACACGCATTTACAACGCGGTGGATGCCGCGCCGGGCTGGCGCTACGGCTTCGTGGCGTACTTGGCGAACGGCACACGCGTGTACAGCGATTCCTGCGCGGCGCAGGAGGGCGCGGTGTCCTTCGATATCCCGGAGGGGACGCAATATCTGTATTTCGTCGTGCTGGGTGCGCCGGAAAGCTATCAGGTGCACGTTTGGGACAACGACGAAGCGACGGATGCGCAGATGCCGTTTGAGATTCGGGTGGAATGGGGAAAGTGAAAATAGTATAGCATACGAGAACCCGCTGCCCATCCCTGCATTGGGGGTGAACAGCGGGTCTTTACGTTATATCCCTTACAGAATCGTCAAATCTTCCTTCTCGCAGGCGGCAATCGCGCCGTCATGCCCGATGACGCACACGCCGCCGTCCTTTGCCATCTGGTCGAGCACGCCGCACCACGTCAGCAGCGCGTCCTTGGTGGTGGAGAGCATTTCCGCGCGCTCACGGCAGAGATCCTCCGGCGTGATGCCGCACAGCAGGTTTTCGTCGCTGACAAGAATCTGATTCTCCGAACCCAGCGGCGGTTCGCTCTCGCCGACGGTGGAAATGATGTACTTGTCAATCCGTTCGTCGCCCGCCACGAAGTCACGCAGACCCTTCGACATGCTGCGGTTGATGCCCAGCGTACGCGCCGGGGAGGGGTCGCGGTAGGAGTAAGTGACCATGCGCCCCGTCTCGCTGGTGTTCAGCCCTGCGCCGTATGCGCCGCCCTGCACGCGGACTTCGTTCCACAGGTAGCTTAGGGACAGGATGTTGCTCATCACGCGCGCAATACCGCTGTACACCTTGCCCGCACGGCGGTAATCATAGCCCAGCGACGCAAAGCTGATCTGCGACGGGATGCGGTAGGCGCACTTGGCGGGCAGGTCACTGACATACGGCGCGGCGTCCGGGATGGACGTGCCGACCGGATAGGCGGAGAGAATCGCGGCGGGGTCAAGCGCCTTATTCGTGGACAGGCTGAACGTGACGCGGGACTGCACCGCGCTGTCCTTGCTGAACCGCTCGCAGAGGGCAAGGAAATCCGCGTACTGCGCGTCGAAATTCTCCACCAGCGCCTTCTGCACCATGCAGGCACTCAGACCGTTCAAGGCTTCCCGCGCTGCCGAGGCCGCGCTCATCGTCGCCGATGCGGCGTACATTGCCATCCTGTGGCCGTCGCTGATGACCTTTTGCTTCGCCATCTCGCTCAACTGGAGAATCAGCGTCTGCACACGCGCCCTGTCGTCAAAGCACGTTTCGGTCAGAATTTCCCGCACGAGCGCGGCTGCCTTGTCCACGTTCGCATCCAGCACGGAGCAGCTCACGTCCAGCACGGGCGTCGCCATTTCCGCACAGCGGGACATGACGCGCAGCTGGAACGTCAGCTTGCCGATATCGCGCTTGATGGCTTGGAAGAGGGATAGCGAATCGTGGCGCTTCGTCGGCAGCTTGCCCAGCAGTTCGGGCAGTATCGACAGGCGCTTGAGTTCATCCAGGGTGAAATCGGTCAAGGAGATATACCAGTGCATGATGGTGATGCCGTTCATGGGCCAATCATGCGTGATGACCTTCGCCGCGACGCACTGCGCTTCCGCCGCGGGAATCAGCAGCGGGTCTGCGCTGATTTCGCTCAAGGACAGCACGGGCAGAGTTGCCAGCTGCTCGGCGGTGTCGGGGGTCTGCTGCCACGCGGTCAGCTTCTCGTTCTGCACACGCAGCGCTTCCTTGTCCGCGTCCGTCCACGATGCCTGAATCGCCTGCAGGCGCACCGTTTCCTCCGCGCGGAGTTCGTCGCCTTGCGTGTGGGACGGCACGGTGCGGATGATGCTCATCGTGCTTTCGTCCAGCAGGAGGTCTGCCATCAGGCGGTCAAAGCCGTCGCCCGCCGCCATTTCCCGCAGCTTTTGATAACGCTCTTCGGACAGGAGCGGCTGCATCGGGTCGCCGCCGTAAAGCCACGCGTCAAGCGCATGGATGCAGCGGAGCAGCCCCGACGGTTCGCCCGGCTGACGGGCAGAAAACTCGCTGCTGTTGATGGAGGCAGTCAGCGCGTCCTTGTCCAGCCCGGTTTTAACCAGCTGCTGCACGGTGTCGCGGATCATCTGGCGCAGCTCCTGCTCACTGCCATCGGCAATGTTGCGCAGGGTCAGCATCATGTACGGCTGCGCCATCGCGTTGTCCAGAGACATGCCTACATCCTGACACTTGCCCGTCGCCAACAGCGCCTTCTTCAGCGGCGCGTCGTTGCTGCCCGTCAGCACATCAAAGAGGATTTCCGTCGCCGTGACGCGCACCGTATCCGACCACGGCGCAACAATCTTCGCCAGCGTCAGCATGGTCTTGTCGGCAGTATCCTCCTCGGCGCCGATTTCATACGCCTGTTCCGCTTCAGCGGCGAAGGGCTTCTGCATGGGAATTTCGTGCTTCTCGTCCAGACGGTCGAAGCGGCTCAGGTACTCCTCCGCCAGCGTCAGCACCTTGTCCAGCGGCACAGCGCCATCCAAATAAATGCGCGCGTTCGACGGGTGATAATAGCGGCGGTACATGCGCAGGAACTGCTCGTAGGTCAGGTCGGGGATGTGCTTCGGGTCGCCGCCGGAATTCCAGCCATAGCAGTTGTCCGGGAAGAGGACATCCAGCGTCTTCTGGTAGATCTGCTCGTCCACATCGCTCATGGCGCCCTTCATCTCGTTGAAGACAACGCCCTTGTACTGCGGCGCGCCGTTTTCGTCCAGCTCAATGTGCCAGCCTTCCTGATAGAAGATGTTCGGGTCTTGCAGGATGCGCGGCGCGAACACCGCATCCAGATACACTTCCGCCAAGTTCAGGAAGTCCTGCTCGTTGCGGCTGGAGACGGGGTAAATCGTCTTGTCGGGGAAGGTCATCGCGTTCAGGAACGTCGCCATGCTGCTCTTCATCAGCTCGACGAACGGTTCACGGACGGGATACTTGGCGCTGCCGCAGAGGACAGAATGTTCCAGAATGTGGAATACGCCGGTCGAATCCTCCGGCAGGGTCTTAAACGCGACGCAGAACGTCTTGTTCACCTCGCCGTTATCCACCCAAACCAGCTGTGCGCCGGTCTTTTTGTGGTGCATTTCCACCAGCTGACCGCCCAGCTCCTTGCTTTCGCGCACGCGGTCAACGCAAAAGCCGTGACGCGCCGCAGTTTCGTTCAAATTCATCATGGGGAACTCCTTTCCCTGTGACCCGATCAGATAGGCGGGTCATTCATCTCCTTTATCATAGCACAACGGGCAGTTGTGTGCAAGCGAGAATTGGCTGATTTTTGTCAAACGGTTATCGAATGCGCAGAAGTTCCGAAACATCCTTGCGCTTGGGGGCGGCAGGTGATTCCGCAGGCACGCCAATCGGAATCAGCGCCGACACGCTCTCCGTTTCCGGCAGATTCAGCACGTCCTTGACCTTCGCTTCATCATAGATGCCGAGGATGACCGTGCCAAGCCCCGCATCATGCGCGGCGACACAGAAGGCCTCCGCCGCCAGACCCGCATCGAAGGACTGCCAGTGCGTCCCTTTGCTGGTGCTAAACGAGCCGTCGCGTTCGTAGCCGCTACAGTCGTTCACGGTCGTGAGGACAATCAGCGCGGGTGCGCCGTGCAGGGTATCAATGTTCTTTTGAAAGCCCATCGTGCATTCATCCGCTATGCGGTCAATTTCCTCGCGCTTGGTCAGCAGGGTGTAGCGGGTGGTCTGGGAGTTCTTCCAGCTGGGCGCATACGCGGCAACGGCGACGATAGCGCGGATGGCGTCGGGCGACACGGGCGTTGGCTGGAACTTGCGAATGGAACGGCGGGTGGTGAGGGGATTGGGCATAGCGTTGTCCTCCTTTATATCATAGGATGAATGTACAGGCGATTTTGCAGTGTTCTCCATGCTGATTATACCACATCCGCCGCACGCTGCATAGGATGGCGACAGGAAAAGAACAGCGGAACACATCCACCTATCAAAAACGCGCCTCCCGAAGTTTCCGGGAAGCGCGCTTTTGTCTGACAAAATCCGAGAAATCAGTGGCAGCCCTTGCATTTGCCGCAGTCGCCGCCGCAGCTGCAAGCGGAATTGCCGCTCTTTTTGTCCTTGACCATCTTCCAAATGATTGCGCCAACAATCACCAGAAGTACGCCGCCAACAATCCACGTTGCCATGGTTCGTTCCTTTCTGCGCCGATGCGGATGGAGGAAAACCGCTTTTGCGCGATAGAACATATGCCGGAGGGGAAGCGCGGATGATGCAGAACCCGCGCCAGCCCTCCGGCGTTCACAAGAGGGGTCTCAGAAAGCACCGGATGCAGCGGCACTTTCCTCGGTTAAGCCCGATGGAAAATCAGGCAGAAACCTTCTGGGTGAGGTGGTTGTCGTTGTAAGGATTCTTACGAACGACCAGATACACCAGACCAGCCAGCAGCAGGATGGCAATCGCCGTCGCAACAGTGAAGCCAGCGCCGCTGAAGAGCAGACCGAGCTGATAGACAATCAGGGCGATGGTGTACGCGAACGCGCACTGATAGCCAACCGCAGCCAGCGTCCACTTGGCATTGTTGAACTCACGCTTCATCGCGCCGATGGCCGCGAAGCAGGGAGCGCACAGGAGGTTGAAAATCATGAAGGCATACGCCGCCAGACGGCCGTGACCGTTCGAGGACTCGTTGAACGCCGTCGCAATCGGGCTGAGGGCTTCCGCCTTCTCTTCCTCGGTCATGTCCTCGTCGTCAACAACGTCCGCCGCGTCATCCGCGCCATACAGCACGCCCAGAACGCCAACGACTTCTTCCTTCGCAACCAGACCCATGACCGTAGCGACCGTGGACGGCATATTGCCGAAGCCCAGCGGCTTGAACACCACGCTGACCGGGTTGCCGATCTTGCCAAGGATGGAGTTGTCCATATCCGCCACAGCGCCCCAAGAGCCAGCCGCGCGATCCATTTCGGGCGCAAGTTGCGGTTCTTCCTCGTCTTCTTCCAGCGTTCCAGCTTCCGCCTTCGCGTTGTAATCAGCCAATTCCGTCTGGTAGGTCTGCTGCGCTTCAAGCTGCACGTCCGCCGCGGGCGCCCAGCCGTAGGTCTTCGCAAACCAAATCACGATAGAGGACAGGAGGATGACCGTGCCAGCGCGCTTGATGAAGCTCCAGCCGCGTTCCCACACGCTGTGGAACACGTTGCGGCCAGACGGGAAGTGATACGCCGGCAGCTCCATGACGAAGGGAGCCGGGTCGCCCGCGAACATCTTCGTCTTCTTCAGCATGATGCCGGAGATGACAATCGCCGCCACGCCGATGAAGTATGCAGAGGTCGCGATCCACGCGCTGCCGCCGAACACAGCCGCGGCAATCAGGCCGATAATCGGCATCTTCGCGCCGCAGGGGATGAAGGTCGTGGTCATGATGGTCATCTTGCGGTCACGGTCGCTCTCGATGGTACGAGAAGCCATGATACCGGGAACGCCGCAGCCAGAACCAATCAGCATCGGGATGAAGCTCTTGCCGGACAGACCGAACTTGCGGAACACGCGGTCCAGCACGAAGGCGATACGGGCCATGTAGCCACAGGCCTCCAGGAAGGCCAGCATCAGGAACAGCACCAGCATCTGAGGCACGAAGC
>OJAG01001535.1_pt1 | contig 13822 bp, 10 predicted proteins | sample 1589021 | NCBI WGS metagenome assembly OJAG01 (sample SAMN03283264) | human gut metagenome | biome: human-associated habitat; material: feces | host: Homo sapiens | place: USA | collected 2013 | reverse complement strand
TATGACCAAACATCACGATATCTGCATTTCTCGATCTTCCCTCATCCAGGATCCGCTCTACACCAAGAGACACCGAATACTGGTGTCCATGTGCCATAAATGCTTTTTTCTTGCCAAAATAAATCTCCATCTCCCGGAGATTGCGTGAGAAGAAATCATTATTCCCAGCCAGTATATACGCCGGACATCCGCAGAATGCCTCAATATAGTCTTCTCCGCCCTCTGTATCCCCGAGATGCACCAGATAATCAATCTTTCCAGCTTCCATGATTGCCCGGTCAAATGCAGTATGTCTTCCATGTGTATCACTAATAATCAATACTCTCATAACTTTTTCTCCATGATCTGTCTCATCATCCGAAGCGCTTCTCCTCTGTGGCTGAGTTCATTCTTCTTTTCCGGTGCAAGCTCTGCCGAGGTGCAACCGTATTCCGGCAGGAAAAAGATCGGATCGTAGCCAAATCCATTTGCTCCGGCGATTTCGTAACCAATACATCCTTCCATCGTTCCACGGACAACCTCTTTGTCCCCGTTCGGGAATACTGCCGCCACCGCACAGACAAACCTTGCTGTACGCTGCTTGTCCGGTACACCCTTCATTCTTGAGAGCAGGAGGCTGTTCTTGATATCATACGAAGTATTGGTTCCTGCATAACGTGCAGAATAGATTCCCGGTTCTTTATTCAGATAATCGATTTCCAGTCCGGAATCATCTGCCAGCACAATCGCATCCATCGCCCTCACTTCCGGCAGCTCTGCGATCGCTGAGGCTTTGATCATCGCATTTTCCTCAAAGGACTTTCCATCCTCTACGATATCAATGTCAACCCCGGCTTCCTTCATAGAAAGGATCTCCATCCCCAGATCCCGCAAGATCTGGCGGATCTCTGTCATTTTATTCTTATTACCCGTTGCAAAAATAATTTTCATCTGTAAATTCTTCTTTCTTTTCTGACTCCCCGGATGCCCCCCCCCATCCGAGAATTCCGTCATTCCACTGCCCCATGCTATGGATGGTGTCATGGAGAAGCACATTGTAAGTGCAAGTATTCCTGATAATAACCTTTTCTTCATTGAAATCCCTCCTTCTGATCCTGATCTGGCGAATATGTACATCCGCTGTTTCCGCATACTCCTGAACGCAATGTCATTTCACAGTCCGGTCAGGTTTCTGTTACCTATAATTATAACTGATTTTCTCTCATTTGATAATGCACTTTTCGGCACCAAAAAGTGCCCCCGTATAGCAAAAGTGACTGCAGATATTGCCTGAAAAACCACCTGGGAAAAAGTTTCATTTTGATACTTTATATGTTAAAATGAGACATATCGTATCAAGTGAGGGGTTTTACAGATGTCTAAAAAGAAATATAATCTGAATACAATTTACATCTCTGAGCGTCTGCAGGAGAATCTGAAGCCGATTTCACAATCTGCATTCACTGCTGTGACCGCTCCCATGGGATATGGAAAAACAACTGCTATCAACTGGTATCTGGACAAACAGAGCAAAAACGGAAATTCCTGTGTGATCCGGATCAGTATTTATTCTGATAATCTGTCTGTTTTCTGGCAGAGCGTTCAGAAGGCATTTGCCTTCGCAGGGCTTGATTTTCTGGATAATTATAGCTGCCCCTCAGATGCTGCCAGTGCCGGGATGCTTGCTGATGAGCTTTGTTATTCCCTGAGCGGTCAGATCTCTTACTACATTTTTATTGATGATTTTCATCTGCTGGGCGAACCTCATGTTGCAGATTTTTTTTGTATGCTTGCCAACAGACTGCCTGAAAATATCCACCTGATCGTATCCGGCAGAAATGCTTTTCTGTCCGGAAAAGAGATTCTCCGTCTTGGCAAAAAGTTATATCAGATCCATACCAGGGATCTGTGTCTGAATCGCCGGGAGCTTTCTGTCTATACCCATCGCTGCGGTGCCAGCCTGAACGAAGATCAGCTGAACACGCTTCTCTATTCCAGTGAGGGATGGTTTTCTGCAGTCTATCTGAATCTCTGTACCTTTTTTGAAAGCGGACATTTTCCTGACCATACTTCTAATATCTATGATATGTTTTCCTCTGCCATGATCGCACCTCTTTCTGATGCGCAGCAGGAATTTCTCACTGTTATGGGACTTGCAGATGAATTTACCGTCGAGATGGCTCTTTTTATTACAGGAAATCCGGAAGCCGGACAGATTCTTTCCCTTATGACCAGACAGAATGCTTTTATCACTCCTTTGCCCGATGGAGTCAGCTTCCGTTTTCACCATATGATGAAGGAATGTACACAGCGTGCCTTTGCCATGCTTTCCCATGAAAAACAGACAGATTTCCGGAATCGTTACGGACAATGGTATGAATCCCGGGGACAGTTCCTGCAGGCACTTGCTACCTATAACAAGGCTCTTAACTATGATGCAGCACTTGCTGTTATCCAAAAGGATGCAGGAATCCTCCTGGCTTCTCTTTCGCCGGAAAAGGTTCTCGCATTTCTTGATGTCTGTCCAACAGAAATCCTGAAGAACAGACCTCTGGCCCTTCTCGTATTAATGCGCCGTATGTTTACCTGGCATCAGATTCCCAAAATGCTGGAACTGAAGCAGCTTCTGACAGATACCATAGCTGAAGATAACACTTTGTCCGAAGATGAGAGAAAGAATCTCTCCGGAGAATGTGATCTTATTATGAGTTTTCTGATGTATAACGATATCACCGGCATGAGCGTTCTGCACCGTCAGGCCAGTTCCAAAATGACCAGACCTGCCATCAGTATCCGCAAAACAGGAAGCTGGACCTTCGGTTCTCCTTCTGTTCTGATGATGTTTCACCGCAGATCCGGAACCCTGGATGCAGAACTGACAGCTATGAATGAATGTATGCCCCACTATTACAGGATTACCCAGGGACATGGACAGGGTGCGGAATTGCTCATGAATGCAGAGGCAGCATTTATGCAGGGGAATTTTTCAGATGCACAGATTCTGCTGGAGCAGACTTATTCCACCATTGCATCAAACGGACAGCACAATATTTCGCTCTGCTGTGATTTCCTTGCTGCAAGGCTTTCCCTTTTTCAGGAGGGCGTCACCTTTGTGAAGAACCCTGAAGTAAAGCGTAAGGAGCTTCTGTCTCTCCACAATATGATGTGGCTGAATATTTTTGACAGTACTTATGCTTACTACTATGCATTAATTAGAATGCCGGAAAAGATTCCTGCATTATTTAAAGACCATATGTTATCCACTGTCAGCTTTCTTTCTCCCTGCAGACCTATGATGGAAATGATCGAGAATCAGGTCTTTCTTTCACAGAAAATGTACGCAAAAGTTATAGGCAGAAGCGAAACGCTTCTGCCTGTCTGTGAGAAAATGCACTATGAACTTGTGTCTCTCCACGTTCAGATCCAGACCGCTGCTGCTTACGCAATGCTGGGCAAACATCATGATGCACGACAGCTTCTGCAGAAAGCCTTAGGACACGCCATGCCGGATGGCTTTCTGATTCCGTTTGTAGAAAATTATAACTATATCAAGGATGTGCTGGGCAGTATTAATTCCATAACACCAGAGCCTTTCACAGACCGGATCCTTTCCCTTGGTTCTGTTTATGAACAACACTGCCTCCGCCTGTCCAGCCGTAATTACAGGCCTGAGATCCTAAATATGCTGAACAGCAGAGAAGCAGAAATCGCAGCTTTGATCACCGACCGTCTGAGCAACCGCGAAATCGCAGAGAGGTTATTTCTCTCTGAAGGCACTGTGAAACAATATGTCAACCAGATTTATTCCAAGTTGATGATCAACGGTGATACACGCACCAAAAGGAAACAACTGGCAGAGCTGATTTCTTCCATAAACAAGGGCCTTACCTGACACTTTGAGAAAAAAAAGCAAGGAAATTCACATGACCAAAGTCTTGCGATTTCCTTGCTATTTGGCAAGAATTACAAATTTAAAGTTTTTTACTTATTTGCATTTCTGTTTCCTTGAGAATATCCTCGGAAATCTCAGTTTTATTCAGCATCATGTCTGCTCCCGGATTACGATAGAAGGAAAAATCCCTATCTCCATCCGGATATGTATGTACCATAGCAAGCGTAGTATGAATTTTTTCATCTGTACATAAGCCAATGTCATCAATTCCTGCTTCTTTTATGGCTGCTCTCAACTGATCTCCAAAAAAATCATTACCAACCTTACCAATAAATGCTGTATTATGTCCCATTTAGAACGCTTTATTATAATAAATCATATTTCACTATATCAAGCTTAGCTGCACCATCAGCAAAGAAAGAAATCCCCTTTGCTTCCTGCTTTGTAAGAATAACCGCAGACATAACCTGCTCGCCGTCATTAATAAATACTTCCACACTAAACTTATCCAAAATCACACGCAATTTTAGTTCATTGCTGTCACCGTTTACCAGACAACTGCTCTGATGAACCAGCGCCCGTTCGCTTCCTGAGAATTTTCTATCGATTTTTAAAACAGATTCATCCGGACGGAAGCATAATGTAGAATGATATTTCTCATTCTCTGCAAAACAGAGTTCAAATTTTTTATAAAGATTGTCTTTATCTGCCGGTCGTATCACAAGTTCCAGATCTACCGTTCGTCCTTCAATCTGATCCAGTGTGAGCCTGGTATCTTTTATCACAACATTGTTATACTCGACTTTGTTTGCACGCATGGCATTAAGTTCTCTGATCGGAACCTGATACAATCTTCCGTTTTTAACAGACAGTTCTCTTGGAAGACTCATTTGTGCGAACCATCCAGAGTCATTGCATCGATATGCAAGCGTATCCCAGTTCTGCATCCAGGCGATCATAATTCTTCGTCCATCCGGTGCAAGCAGTGTCTGCATTGCGTAATAGTCAATTCCGTAATCAACACCTTGACAAAACTGTTCCTTTAAAGTATGTGTCTCAGGATCCAACTCCCCAATAATACATAACGTTCCATTTCCATTATGAAATTCTAATCCTTCCGGAAGCATATCCTGTGGACTTGTCAGAAGCACATATTTGCCGTCCAATTCAAAGAAATCCGGGCATTCCCACATTTTTCCATAACGATTTTGATTCTTTGCCAGAATGCTTACAAATTCCCATTCAAAGCCATTTTTACTTCTGTAAAGAAGGATCTGTCCGCTTCCATCAGCCGGACGACTTCCTATAACACAATAAAAGTTTCCATCGTTCCCTTTCCAGATTTTGGGATCACGAAAGTCTACTTTACTAGCCCCCTTTGGAAGATCTTTGGCTGTCAGAACCGGATTCTTATCATACTTTTCATAATCCTTACCATCTCCAACTGCCACTGCCTGTGTCTGAATATCCCTTACAGTTCCGTCTTCCAGTTTCTCCTGATTTACAGAAGTATACATAAGCAACTGTCTGCCATCCTCTAATTCTATGGCACTTCCTGAAAAACAGCCGAATTTATCATAATCTTCATCCGGTGCCAATGCAGTCGGAACATAGTTCCAATGCAATAAATCCTTACTCACTACATGTCCCCAGTGCATACTGTCCCAATGTGTGCTATACGGATTATACTGGTAGAACAAATGATACTCTCCTTTATAATAGGAAAATCCATTTGGATCATTCATCCAGCCAACATAAGGAGTTATATGAAAGGCTGGTCTTTCTTCCTCTTTGATCTGCTGTCCCTGTATAAATTCATATTTTCTTGCCTTTTCCAACATTTCGCTCATATAGTTCCTCCTGTCAAAATGATATCTTCTCTTATTTTTCACTGCTTAATGAATCCTGATACTGGTCAAAATATTTTTGCTTGATTGAAAGGTAATCGGAAAGCCCGTACTTCTCCATTTTTTTCAGATAAGAATCCCATTCTTCATCAATTCCTCCGTTCAGGATCCAATCTGCTTTCTTCTGTTCTGCATATTTCTTAATATCTGTATCATACTGTGACACTTTGTTTGTATCATCAATACTCATAAATACATTAGGATAAACATATTTGCTGTTCATATCCTGTAAATATGTCTCATGCATATTATCCAGACGCCATTTCGCATCTTCCGGCTGTGTTACATATACGTCATAATATTCATTTAATATAGCGAGAGGACCATTTACAGATTGCGCTTCACGTACTTCCACCGGTGACTGATCTCCTAAGTCCATATGCTTTAACATTTTTTCGCCATCTTTGTTTACAGACAGCTCAAAAATATTAAAGGAATCCTTCTCTCCATAGGTTCCCCAGTTATTTTGCGGAGACTGAAGGGGTGCATACATCTGATCGATCCATGCGGCAGCAAGTGCCGTGTTACGGCAGCTGGTAGTAAGCACACATCTTCCTCTGTCAAAACCGCTGGTCTCACTGTTGTTCTGTCTGGTGATATTTCTCATTCCATCCGGTCCGGTCAGTGCCGGAAGCATCACATAATCCGTATTGTTGTCTATATTAGCAATATCCCATGTGAAGCAAAGTCCATAACGGTGATTCTTTCCTTTTGCAACATAAGTAGACCATTCCTGTGTAAATGCTTCCGGATCGATCAGATTCTCTGTCACAAGTTTATGCAGCCATTTGATACCTTCTTTGTATCCTTCCTGAACCGTTGTATAAATCACCTTACCTTCATCTGTTACAGCAAAATGATCTCCTGTGTCCCCATAACCATCTCCGAATCCATTTATTAAGATTGAAGGATCCTGATCTCCGTTATTGATAATAAATGACATTGGTATTACATCACCTTCAATGGAAAACTCTTGTTTCAGATCATCTGCATGATCTCGAAATTGAATCAGTACCTGCTCCAGTTCATCTGTTGTGGTTGGAATCTCAAGACCAAGATAATCAAGCCATTTCTTATTAATATAAGGAATATCTCCAATGGCCTGAATTGCTTCTTTTCCGGAACCAAGCTGTTCAATCCACGGAAAAGAGTAAATATGTCCATCCGGTGCTGTACACATGGTTCTGTATTCCGGGTATTTTTCAAACACAGCCTGAAGGTTTGGCATATATTTGTCAATCAGATTTTCCAGCGGAATAATTATTCCCTGCTTTGCATAACGCAACAGATCATAATCACTCATGCCTGCATTAAACAGTCCATCCGGCAGATTTCCAAACTGAGCCAACGCCAGATTCTTTTTATCTGAAAACTGATCTGATACAAAGCAGGTCCAGTCAATATGAACATTTGTCTGTTCTTCCATTCTCTGGAAAATCACTCTTTTATTTGGATCCTGTGTTGAAGTGGCCGGTGCACTGGTAATAAAAGAAAGCTCCTCTGTTTCTTTCAATGGAAACTGTACATCCGATACCGGTGTATCCGGATTAATCTCAGCATCAAGCCTCTGCTGTTTTCCACACCCCATTATACTTACCATCATTGTTAAAGAAAGTCCAAGTGCAAGCAAACTTCTTACTCTGTTTTTCTTCATATCTGTATCATTCCTTTCTTTAGCCTTTTACCGATCCAACCATAATTCCTTTATCAAAATATTTCTGGAAAAATGGATACATCACTAAAAGTGGTAAACTTGATACTACAATTGTTGCATATTTCAACTGTTCTGCTACCTTTGCCATCTCTGCTGTGCTTTGGATATCTGCAATCATTCCCGGCTGTGGAGTATTCTGCACCAGGATTGAACGCAGTACCAGCTGCAGTGGCTGAAGATTTGCATCGTTCAGATAAATCATCGCATCAAAGTAGCTATTCCACATTCCGACAAATGACCACAGTGCCAGTACTGCAATGATCGGTTTACATACCGGCATCATAATTTTGAAAAAATGCTGAATTTCATTAGCACCGTCAATTGCAGATGCTTCTCTTAATTCTGCCGGAATTGACTGATAATAAGTTCTTGCAAGAATCATATTCCAAACGTTAAATGCTCCCGGAATCAAAACCGCCCATACTGTATTTACCATATGCAGCTGATTGATCAAAATAAATGTTGGAATCATTCCTCCCCCAAAAAACATTGTGATCAGAAAAATCAGATTAAAAAATTTTCTTCCCACAAATTCTTTTTTAGACAGAGGAAAGGCTGCCAGTAATGTTACAAAAACTGAGATCACTGTAAATACAAATGAATACAGAAAAGAATTCAAAAATCCGCGCCAGATCATCTCATTCTCCAGTACTCTTCTATAAGCATCCAAAGTCCAGTCCTTAATATCAGAGCTCAGTCCCTGATTATTCAAAACAGTAGGATCCATAAAAGATGCAAGCACTACATATATAATTGGAATCGCAATAGAAAGTACAAACAGTCCAAGAATCGTGAATCCAATTCCAAGGATCAGACGATCTGTCCTTGAATATTTTCTCTTCTTTTTCTCCATCTTCTCTTCCTCCTATAATCCCTCTCCATCATTCAGCTTCTTTACAACCCAGTTTACAAAAATCAACAGAATTACATTTACAACTGAATTAAACAGACCTACTGCCGTAGAATAACCATAATCACCGTTCAAAAGACCGATGCGATATACATATGTAGATAAAATTTCTGATGCCGGCAGGTTCATATCTGTCTGCAATGCATATGCCTTCTCAAATCCAATGCTCATAATATTTCCTGCCTGCAGGATAAACTGAATTACAATAATGTTCTTAATCGCCGGAAGCTCCACGTACCAGATCTGCTGCAAAAGGTTTGCTCCATCCATAACTGCCGCTTCTTCCAACTCTTTGCTCGCATTAGATAATGCTGCAGTATACATAATAGATGCCCAGCCTGCAGTCTGCCAGATTCCACTTGCTATATAAATAGTACGGAAAGCAGATGGCATTGTCATCCAGTTTGTGCTAATCCCAAGCAGCCTGTTCAAAGGTCCTACCGGTGATAACAGCATACGAACCATACCACAAAGTACTATTACAGATATAAAATTCGGCATATAGATCAGAAGCTGTACTTTTTTCTTGATCCCTGTTTTTTGAATACGATTCATAAGTAATGCCAGAATAATCGGAACCGGAAATCCCCATAATAATCCATAGATACTCAGCTTTAATGTATTCATCAGATAGTTCATAAAATCCGGTGATGATAAAAAACGTCTGAAATATTCAAGTCCAACCCATGGACTTCCAAGTACTCCCTTGATTACATTATAATCTTCAAACGCAATCAAAAGCCCTCCCATCGGAAGATACTTAAAAATGATTGTCAGTAAAAGTCCCGGCATTAAGAAAAAAAGATATAACTGCCAGTTTTTCTTCACATACGTAACCTTATTTCTCCACGTCTGCTTGCTTACGGGCTTTGCTTGGTTCTGCACTGTTTTCATGCACTTTTTCCTCCATTCCTTTCATACATTGTTCATGAAACCGGTTAAGTAACCGGTTACTTTATAATCTGATGTTACTACATCACACACTCTCTGTCAACACTTTTCTTCATTAAAATAACCGGTTACGTAATCGGTTATTTTAATATTGCCTTTTTGTATAATAATTGCTATACTAAAAAAAATATTTGCATTTATTTATAAGGAGAATAAGTTTCATGTCAAAAAAACAGGTGACATTTGCAGATATTGCAGCATATACCCATTTTTCAAAAACTACAATATCAAGATATTTCAATCATCCTGATTCCCTTACACTTGAAAATCAGGAAAAAATTTCTCAGGCCCTTGATATCCTTGGCTATAAAAAAAATAAACTTGCAAAAGTTCTGGCGAATGGAAAAAGTGAATTTATCGGAATCATTATTCCGAATCTTTATCTGCATTATTATTCTGAAATGCTGACACAACTGCTGTCCAGCTACAGTGATTATCACTACAAATTTCTCGTCTTTAGCAGTGAACATGGGGCTGAAGAAGAACAGCAATATATTGAAGAGCTCCTATCCTATCAGATTGAAGGTCTCATTGTTTTAAGTCATACGCTGTCATCAAAACAATTATCCTCCTATCAGATTCCCATCGTTGCCATTGAACGTGAAGCGGAATATATCAGCAGTGTTACCACTGACAACTATATGGGTGCGCTTCAGGCTACCACTCTGCTGATCCGTGATAAATGTGATATACTGATCCACATCAATGTCAATGTTGAGAAAACAGTTCCTGCTTACGACCGTATTCGCGCATTTAAGGAAACCTGTGAAGAATATCAGGTTCCTTATGATATTGATCTAAGTGTAAGCGGTAATTCTTATCAGGAAATTTTAAATGAAATAAGACGCATTTTTACAAGAATAGAAGAGAAATATCCCAATCAAAAAAAAGGTATTTTCCTTTCCAACGATACTTATGCAAACATGTTTCTTAACCTGATTTTCCAGAAATACCGAGAATTACCCTCTTTCTATGAAATCATAGGATTTGATAATTCTCCCATTGCCAGTGAGGCAATTCTCCCAATCACAACCGTTGGTCAGCAGATTGATATTATTGCACAAACTGCCATGGAGCTTCTGGTTCAACAGATGGAAGAACAAAAAAAACGTTCCCCTAAACCACTGGAAAAGCCTGTCCATAAACAGATTACTCCCATATTGATTCGCCGTAATACAACCAGTTAAAACTAACAAAAGGGGATGCCGAAAAGTGGTATTAACCGGCATCCCCTTTATTGATTGTATTATCTTATTTCATATGATCTTTTTCAGTTATTTTGCGAATAACCCGGCATGGATTTCCAGCAGCCAGACTATATGGAGGAATATCCCTTGTCACAACACTTCCTGCTCCTATTACACATCCCTCTCCTATGGTAACACCACCACAAACAACCACATTGGATGCCAGCCAGCAATTATCTTTTATAGTAATTGGTTTCGCCTATTCAAGATTATAAAAGCTTCCATCTTCTCTTTTTCTGCTATTACGTTCTTCAGGTAAAAATGGGTGCATGGGAGTTGCCAATGTGACATTTGGACCAATCATCACATTATCTCCTATATGTACTTCACATACATCCAAGCAGGTGAAATTAAAAATTGTTCCAATTCTTTATCCGTTGGATCATATAACTCTCCACTTATCATTTTTTCTCTTTCTGTCATTTCTGATAACCTCCAGTAAAAATTTTATTACCAAGTTAGTTATTTCCGAGTACTTGATAAGTTGTTCCTACTGCAATAATATATAGATAAGGAGAATCACTGTCAATGCAATCGTAAAAATTTGCGATTGATTTTTTGATTAATTTTAACTGTGTTATGGTCAAAAATCGTTTCTAACTCATGGGATTGTAAAACAGATTTTTGTACCCATCTATCAGGGCAAAATAACTGATATCTTTTAATTTAGACGCAGTGAACTCACGGTCAACAATAATCATCCCTTTTCGCGCAATGAGATTTCTAATCTATTCTTCATAGTTCAAAAATAGTTTTATCGGTTTTAATGCTTTTTCTATCGCTATAAAAATCTGCGTATATAGAAAAATGGAGGACCCTTAGGTCCTCCGTCCGGTCGCAGGCATCGCAAGTTTCTGCAACCTGATCACTGACAAGCATTTTAATACGAGCCTTTCTAAAAGACAAGTGCTTTCTGCGAACATTGTCCATTTGCACCATGACTCCTGCATTAGTTCCAAGATTACTTATAAAAACAATCTACAGTTTGGAAAAATCTATTCCAAACCAATTGGCAATTTTGCTTTGAATGTTCTCTCTTTCAAGCAGGTTCAATGGTTTTCTAATAATATCTTCTTGTTTCTACCTTAAGATATTATGAGAAAGAATGCTTTCCCTATTAAAGACTTTCAGGATAAATTCCAACAAATGAGAGCAGCGGAAGTACACGGAAATCATGTAAAACAATTTTCACTTTCTGGGCTTTTTGCCCCTTAACAGAAATGATCTTCTTATAACCAATTACCGTTCCTGTGTAAATACTGTTCCATATTTCCCCCTCTTTAACAAATATCTCAAATTTTTCCACTCTCTGACTATAGCAGACAGCCTCTTTTAATACCAGATACCCTAAGTTGTATGAACCGTCCAGACAAATGGTTATTTCTACTGGCAGTTCGCTGCTTTCAGGCTGAAACCAGGTTTCTGAAGTATCATCTGTCAAATCAGAAACCGGATGCGTCGGATCTTCATTTTCTGAAAAAATATGTGCTGTACTCATTAAATTATGAGTAAAAGATTTCTTTTTCCAACTTCCAAATTCTTCCAGACGTTTAACATCATTTTCATGAAGAAGCCCGTTTGGCATAGGTGGAATATTTAACAAAAAGGTTGCATTTCCTCCAACAGCCCCAATATAGATATAGATCAGCTCCTCCAGACTTTTCACCTGATCATCTTCTTCTGGATGATAAAACCATCCAGGTCTTATAGAAGTATTTACTTCTGCCGGATACCAGATCAGATTCGTTTCACCTTCAAGCGCTCTTCTGCTTCCAAGATCTTCCATGTCGCTGGTGATCCGGCGCATTCTAAATTCCTTATCATCGGTCTGCTGGCTTCTTTCCTGTACACTCTCTGCAAGTGCTGTACGTGCAGGAACAACACTCCACTCAGATTTTCTTACATCGCCAGCTTCATTTCCGCACCACCTGATATCCGGCCCACACACACAGATACATGCGTCTGGCTGATATTTTCTGACACATTCATAATAGCGTTTCCAGTCATATATCTGTTTTTTTCCATTTGGTCCTTCTCCGCAGGCACCATCTAGCCAGACACTAAAAATATCTCCATAACCGGTGAGAAGCTCAGTCAGCTGTGCCAGATAGTAATCATCATATTCTTTTCCGCTTCCGTAACAAGGCTTGTTGCGATCCCATGGTGAAAGATAAATTCCAAATTTCATCCCATAACGACGGCATGCTTCAGACACTTCCCAGACCACATCTCCCCTTCCATTTTTCCATGGACTGGAGACAACGCTATGGCTGGTATATCTGGTCGGCCACAGGCAGAAACCATCATGGTGTTTACAGGTAAGGATTACCCCTTTCATACCTGCATTTTGTGCTGCAGACACCCACTGGTCTGCAACAAACTCTGTAGGATTAAAAATTTGTGGTGTTTCTGTTCCATCTCCCCACTCACGATTGGTATATGTATTCATTCCAAAATGAAAGAACGCATAAAACTCTGTTGCCTGATAGGCAAGCTGGCGGCTGGAGGGAACTATTTTTATTAATTCCTGATCAGTTGGCATTTTATTTCCCCTTTCATTTTACCCTTTTAACCCGCCTGCACCAATTCCCTGAAGCAGATATCTTTGTCCAATCAGATAAATAATGATTGTTGGAATCATAATAATTACAAGTCCTGCAAACAGTGCACCCCAGTCCGTGGCATATTTCTGCACTTCAAACAAGTTTGCCATTCCGATGGGAAGAGTTTTCTTTGCATCTTCCGTGAGAAGAACAAGTGCCAATGGATATTCATTCCAGAAGCCCATGGCACTTAACATCGTAATGGTCGCAATTCCGGGTTTTGCAAGAGGCACCATAACTCTTGATAGCAGTTGGATATTAGTAGCACCGTCAATTCTTGCAGATTCCTCGTAATCTCTGGGTACTGCAGACATAAAGCCCTGTAAAGTAAAGATACAAAAAGGAAACTGCATAACTGCATAAACAAGGCATAGTACCGGCAGGTTATTTAATCCATTCACAGCCTGTAATTCCAGAAACAAAGGAATCATAATGTAGGTAGCCTGCAGAAAAATACATGCCATATAAATGGCAGAGATCAGTTTGCTGCCCGCAAAACGGTATCTTGCCAGTACATAAGAAATGGGAATAACCAGAAGCAATAGCAATACAGTGGAAAACACAGTCACAAATATGGAATTTCCAAAATAAGCGGCGATATTTGCTTTCTGCCATGCTG